>Ga0065711_1045160_pt1 | contig 13651 bp, 5 predicted proteins | sample Hoacrofraction12_FD_59098 | JGI IMG/M metagenome (GOLD analysis project Ga0065711, IMG submission 59098) | Hoatzin crop microbial communities from Cojedes, Venezuela - Epithelial fraction 12 v2 (version 2) | ecosystem: Host-associated > Birds > Digestive system > Esophagus > Crop | place... | reverse complement strand
TTTTTTTTTTTTTTTTTTTTTTTTTTTTTTTTTTTTTTTTTTTTTTTTTTTTTTTTACATTTAGAGCAGTTTAAACAGAAAATGCTCGTGTTCCTGGAAGGTCTTTAATAAGTGAGCCTTTCCTTGCGTATAAACTTTTATCTGTGTGACGTGTGGAGAAGTTGAATGGCTACCTTTATAATGCAAGGTAGTACTTTGGGTGACTTTGGTTTTTATTATTTCTTAAGCCAGAAGTACCCTTTATCAGGGTTTAATACAAGTTTGAAGTGACGTAATGGTGTTTTGCTGTGTATGATCTAAGGACATAGCTAACATGAGGTTGTTAGGAAGAGGTAATTTATTAGACCAGCTGGTATGAGGGGGAAAAAATGAGACAAGCTTGCAGGCACACCAGCACTTCATCAGGTCTGAAATAGAAGCAGCAGATTTCAAGGTTAAACAGAAGTTATGAAAAAAATACTCAGTTTAATCAGACATGCATTGAACTGTCAAAGAAGAGCTTGCTGGTATGATACTCCTTCAGTCGAAGGAGGAGGGTGAGAAGATAATTGTTTTACTGGAGAAAGAAATATGGAGTTTACAGCCTGTTAAACAGTGGGAGGCTATAAACCAGTACCTGGTGGGCTCGTGGCTGTTCTCGGTATCTAGAGGAGTAAGGAAATTTTAGTTCTTTGTCTTGTCTTTGGGAGGTTTTATGTTTGTAGGTTTTTTTGAGAATCAAGATTGCAAGATCAGTAATTTGTAGACAAATAGAGTTGGGTTTATGTAAAGGAACTTTATCTGGCAAATCTAGTTTCAGGCATTCTTTATCAACTGGTTTCTGTCCTTAGCCTACACTGCTGAACTCAGTAAGTTACCTAGTAGTCAATCTGTAGTCATAAAGGTACTGGCAGAAATGAAAAATCACATCTATTGTTTATTCTTGTTTCAAAAAGCCCAAAGTATTTACTTCCAGAATCAGATCAAATCTATGCTAACAAGAAGCGCTGAGTGCTAGTGGTTTTTTTAATCTATAATTTTCCTCAAGCAGAAACAAAATTCAGAGTTGAAATACTAAAAAACAATTTCAAGGCTTCGCAGAACAACAGATGCTTCACTTGTTCTGCTAATAGAGTTGGCAGTGTACTGTGTTTAGGCTTTGAACTGGGATGTTTTATCAAGATGGTTGTTTCAATACACATCTGATCATTCACTGTCAATGTATATTGGACTGTACACTGGAGAGCAGAAGAAAACTATTTGGTGCTCTTTTTCTAAAACTTTTCACTATTTTTCTGTAATGCTATATCCTAAAGTAATTAATATTATAGTTAAACCAATGTCAGATTAAATCTGTTAAAGTAGAAATCATTACCTTCTAACTGGCTTATCTGACTTCTTAGTTCTTTTTAATGGGCTGTCTGTACAAATGCCCTCTAAATTAACCTCTGTATATATTAACAGCTGCTTTTGAAGTTACAGTTTCTGTCTTTAGCACGCAAAACTGACTTTCAATATCAGTTCTAATGCTTAGAACGATTGATGCCGTTTGAGCAGTGTCAGGAGTCCCGGGAACCAGCCTATTCTTTTCTCTGAGTCCCAGTGCTGTATGTTAAGAGGGCAGAGCTGTTTACTCAGCTGTGTCCTATTAGTACCAAAGGGGCTGGATAGGTAACCCTTGCATTTAACCCAAGCCCTGGGTAGGTGAAGGAGGTCAGAAAAGCTTAATCTAATTTAGATAAATTACTTGCCAGGGAAGGGGTGTAGTTGTGCTAGCATTTGTCTTTCTCTGCCAGAAGCTAGCTTCCTCCAACCTGCTGAACCAGCAATTTGAAAAAATGTGTTATGTACTGGGAGCAGTTTAACAGCAAGTAGGATATATTGATGGAGAGACTGCAGCATCTTGTATGTTCCTTGATGTAATAGGATATGGTGTATCTGTGTCTCTGCTTCCTTGAAGGCAGTTTTACAGAAACTTTCAAAGATTAAAATATGTTAAAATATCCCTTTCATGTGATGGTTTGGTCATGTAAGTCTTTGGTCTCAGGGCTAGCACTAGAGCAAAGGTTTTTGTGTTTTGCTCTTGAATTTTTCAAGAAATTACCGGTAACTAGCTGTGAATGCCCTCCACAACTACCACTTTAGTAGTAGTACCACTGCTTTAGTAACCTGTCTTATGAGTCTTGGGAGATTTCCTGAAAGCTGATGCTGGACACCAAGTCACCCTAAGACTGGTCTTGAGGCATTAGATGGCTTGAGTATGGCCTCTGTGTAGCAAGTTCACAAAGAAGCTAATGTCAGAAGCTAAAACTAATATATTGATTTAATATTTGACCAAAAAGAAGTAGCAGTACTAGGCATTAAAATTGTTTTTTATGTGGAATAAGTTACAGAAAAATTATAATCTACCTGGTGCTTAATGGAGTGTGGTGGTTCAGTCCTAACAGCTATGGGCTTTGTTTGTATATTGGCTGTGCATTGTAGAAGTAATTTTTATTTATGGCAGAGGTAGCCAGCATGCTCTATAAATTTGGAGTAAGAGTATTTATAGGACTGCATCCTGATGCATTTGATACTACTAGTGCTTGGAAAGTGAGAGAATAAACTGGCATAATGATAGGATTAAAAATGGGAAGGGGAAAAAAAGTATTTGTAGCAATTCCAGTACATGGAGATGGAGATAACTATATATTATTCTGACATAATGGGACCTGAAATCTGTTTTGAGTTCTTCTTACAATCTTATTTTACTAATCCTATCTCCTAGTAAGGGTAACTGCAAGGAAGCCAAAGTCCCGCTGCAGTCTCTGAAGAAAACTGAAGTATGGAGCCCAGACTTGTTTATTTTCTTCACAATCTAAGATACTAAAGGGGGAAAAAAGTGCCTATGAACAAGAACAGTTAAGCCTTTAGGTAAGGAAATAGAAATAAAATGTATGTTTTATTTTTCTGGGGAGGATAAATTTGTTACAGTACTTAATAACTTGTTACTGGATATTCCTTTTAAGATATTTGCCCCAAAGTAGTGGATGTGGAACACCCTCAATGTTATGCTTTACCCATTAGAAAAAAACACCACAACTAGGAGTTTATCACTAACAGAGAGAAACAACTGCTTGACTTTTTAAATAAAACAAGGTGGTGATGTAGATTTCCGACATTCCTGGTGTTGATTCACCTTGGCCTCCCTTAGTCTCCTCCTTTCTCTTTCCTGCCTTTCTGTGTTGGGAAGTCATTTTTCAAGGTTACTTACCAAGCTGCCTGTCTTCTGCTTCTCTTTGCTTCCCGGTTACAGGACAGAAAGATAGGATAGGTAAGTAAAATTCTTCAATCAAGAGTTGTGTGTTTATTCTAACAGAAAATTTTCTTATAGTCAATAGATGGAAAAAAAGTCTTTTTAAAAAAACCAAAACCAAACAAACGTTTTCCCCTGTGAACTCTTTGTAAAATCCAGTTTATATGTAGATGGTTTTTACACACCCTCAGACCCTTGAAGTATGAGAAACTGGATGCTCTCACATTGTTCCTCATAATGACTTGCAAGAAATACAGATAATTCTTGGCAAACAAAAAGCTCCCAAAAAAGCAACTAGTTGAGAACTTATGTATGCCAAACTCTTTAATAGAATACTTTCTCACACACACACGTATACCCTTGAGGGAAGAAAGTGAGAATTTGACTATAAAAATGAAATTATGCTTTCCAAGTGAAATCCCTGTATAGTGTCCTCTCTAGGAGCAATCCTCTAGTTTCTTCAGCCTGTATTAAATAGCATTCTGGTGCTCCAGATCTCCTTGGACAGGGTTTTGTTATTTTACTGCGTATTGTGAGTTAATGCAACTCCTGGACTTACTCCAGTCTGTGCTGTCTTGACATCTAGACTTTGGGTATAAACTGCTGAATATGGTTTCAGACTTCCCAGGAAACGAAAATAAAGAGCTAAAGAAAATGCTGCAGCTTTTCACAGTGATCTCATGCATGGCCACATGCTGTCAGGATGTTTAAGTTTCTTGTATTGAGTTTTAATGCAGGCATACTTTCCATGGAAGTTTAAAATACTGCTGTAGTTTGACTTAAAGCCATTGGCGAGCAATACACTTATGAGATAGTATAAATGTCTTGAACTGTAGCCTTGAGTGAGGTTTTTTTCTGTTTACTTGACTATTTAAGAACTTGATTTTTTTAAGTCAAAGCAAGATATGTGTATGCTGAAGTGCAATATAAATTGTTAAATCATTTATTTAGAAAAGCTGCTGGATTCTAGCTATTCTACTGGTTCATTTTATTCTGTTTTTCCATTAGCAGTTACAAACATCAGGCCAAGGAGTAGAAAGGTGGTGGAAGAAAACAAGCATCTTGCTTGGATTTCAAAATCCTTTGCATGTAGTGTTGATATGAAACTTAATAGTGAATGTACCGGTAGTGCTGGTGTGCCAAAATGAAGTTCCCAAATGGCTCCCAGAGGCTCCCTGCTGTAGGGAGGAGAACTGTTTTTCATGCCATAAGAATACCTTTCTGCAGAGACTCTGTGAGCAGGCCACTGTGCTGATAATAAGCTAGGGGCATTTCAGTGAATTGTTTGTGTACCTGTCCTGTACATGCTGTGATAAGGTGCTGAAGCTCATATACAGTTGTATATATTGTATTGCTTGGATCACGAACTGTGAGGAGGATGATGGGGCATTTTAACAATGAAGCTTCTCAGAGTCTCTGCACCCCAAAATTCCCCAAAGCTTGCGACATCTCAATGCTCTCAAGAACTGCAAGGTGCTTGATTTGGAGAGAGTGTGGTGTGGGTGGCCAAGAGAAGTCTTGCTGCAGAACTTGCCCCATTTCCCTTCTGGGTTTTGCAGCCCCTCCTGAGCTGTGTTCTCCTGCAGCAGCTGAACATGTTGCTGCTGTGTCTGAGCTAGCTGAACATTTAGCTCGGCACTGGGCTGCGTTCACGCGTGACAGGCCCGCAGGGCTGCGCCCACTGTGTCCTGCTGGCTAAGGAGCAGTGTACTGTGCCTGTCTGAGTTCGAGGATCATAGAATCGTAGAATGCTTTGGCTTGGAAGGGACCTTTAGGGGTCACCTAGCCCAACCCCCCTGTGGTGAGCAGGGACAGCTTCAACTAGATCAGGTTGCTCAGGGCATGATAATGCTCAGCAGTGGTTTTGCCTCACTTTTAGACAAATACTGCTGTGGGTGTATATTCAAGACCTGGCTTGTAAGGCCTGCCTTGCACAGACCTAGTCCAGCACCCTTTCTGTGACTGGTTGTTAGTGTGTTACTGTAATAACCAATGACCATCAAGACATCTAGGGAGTCCTTCATTCTTTCCAACTCTAATTTGTTCAAGCAGCCTGTCTTTTCTCTCTTTTAAGGGATGTCTCTTTTTTCCATTACACACGCTTAGTGCCTCTCTTCACACAGCACAACATTCCTTTGATGCTATTCATGGGACAAACAAGTTGACTGATGAAGGGAATTTACCTGCAAAAGAAAAGTGTCCAAGACTTTCAGCATGCTTACTTTGTCACCCCCCGGTTGTTGGCCTGCTTCATAGAGCTTTGGGTGCTCCAGGGTGGTTCAGCTCTCACGAATGCACATCCTTAGTTTCCCATGTGCAGATCTCACCTAGTAAAGGACAGAGTAGATATCAAATCTGCTAGATTGGACAGCCCTTTACCAAAGTGTCCTGAAGAAGGAAAACAAAACCCTGCTCAACAAGGTGGCCTGGTTTGGGGAGGGAGAGGAGTGGAATGGGTAGAGAGCCACTGGAGTGGCACTGTGTCTCTAATGGGAGAGTCTGCAGTGGGAGCTGGAGGAGAGACAGGGGAGAAGTGGAAGTAGATTTAGAAACACTGAAGAATGCAAGTGTGGTGGGATTGCCCACAGGATGGGTTATAGGAGGAAGGTGGAGGTATGCAGAAGGTAGCAGAAATAAAATCAGAAGAGTGGGACTGGCAAGGATGAGCACTGGGAGACTGAAAGGGGTAGAGCTGGGAATGGCAGTTGTAGTCTCAAGAAGATGCATGAACTTTGGGGCAAGTCTGGCTGCGCTCCTGCTGTGTGTAGCAGAAGCTGTGGTGTGGCAGAGTGCTCCTTCCCAGCCGTCACACGGGCATTGGGGTTGAACCAGCCTTGGGGACTGCCTGCTGTACCTTCCCGAGGTGACTCAGGGAGGCTGGACTATAGCAAACCTCTTGGCTCCCCATGCAGCTGCTCTTGTTCTTTCATTTGTAGGCTCTTTTCTCTGATTGCTACATTTCAGTTGAACAAAGTCACGATGTTGTGCTTTTGATCTTGCATTTACCATCTGTACCCAAGGGGAAGAACACCTCCCCATTTCCTCACTGAAACCCCATCTGTCTTCTCAGTGGATGTGTGCCTGCGGCACCTAATTGTGGAGTACGTGGTAGATGTGTTTCCTCCTGGAGTGGCAGCTGACTCCTGTAAGGTCGCTGGAGGAAGTGGCCTGTTGGGGGGAGTGTGTGCAGAAAAAATTCTTCAGCCTGTATTTAAAGTAGAGGTCTTATGTGAGCCAGTAGAGGCTTATGTGAGCTGTTACTCTGTTCTTTCAGCATCGCCTTTGATATTCATAGATTTTGCTGAAATTACTTTTCTACCCTGTTCTCGAAGAAGCTGGTGAGACCTTCAGCTCTGTACCAGTCAGGTATAACTGAATACAGTGATTGTACTTTGTCCTGAGCGAGGAAAAAAACCATGCTTCTTCGTGGGGGTGACTTCGTACCACTTAGGTGTCCTTTTGCTGTTAAGATATTTGGAATACATATAAAAAATGTTAATTCTTTTTTCATTATTTTTCCCATCTTTAGCACAGTGGAGGAGATGCTTCTGTGTTTCTAATTGGTCCCAAAAATTCCTTCCTGAAGCCTGTCTTTTGGAATTCTTAATGTCTGTGATCAAAGATGGAAAATGGGAGTGTTAGAATGGAGAAAAGTCAACTGTTACTTTAACTCCCATTTAAAATTAAAACTGCAAAGGCGTAAAAGCATTTGAAAGCCTTTGCTAGTGTGCAAACTGTGTTATACAAACAGTCCTACATTAACTGGTGTCAAATATGCAGTCAACTGTGAGGGTGTTGCGGTATTTTTTGTGGATGCGTCTGCACTTATTGCGATTCTCCTTTTTAAGCAAGAGGAGAGGCAGCGTTCCCCCTGGTACTCTGAGTTTGGCAGTGCGTATTCTGAGAGACTAGGAATGAATGGGTGAACCTGTTTTCTCTAGCAAGTAGTGCAAGCCCAACAGGTTTTCTTTCGTCCCAGCCTGGATGTTTGTGAAGTGTGACTGCCTTCCATAGTGCAGGGCTATACCGACTTCTGCCTAAACCTCTGTCTAATGCACATGCACCTGTCCATCTCATTCCTACTGTATTTAGTTTCCTACGGCGTTCATTATTGAAATTAGATAGACAGGAGAGCATACTATGCTGCTGATCTAAGCAAATTGGACACAAAGTGAGTTAGCTCATTTTGGGACTACTTGTGTGTAATCGTGTCTGACTGGCCCTTTTCTGAATGTGTGTGCCCTATTTCTTTGTATTAGTGAAGCATAGATTGGGTGAAAATAGACTTTTAGCAGAAAATCTGCAGTTCTGAGCCAAGATCTGTGTGTGCATTTGAGCACAGCTTCAGCCCAAAGTGATAATGGCTAAGCTTGCAAACCGTCAGCGTGATTCCCAGCTGCATTTTTTAACATGCACGATTTAAAGAATGAGTTGGCTGTATATGCTATTGCTGTTAATTATAATAGCGTGAACCCCAGGCTCATTGCAGGAACAGGACATAAACATGGCGGTTTGGTTTCTCTCGGTGGGGTGATAATCATGGTTTAGTTTTACTCCCTGTGTGTTAGAGAGTTTTCTAGCTGTGAGAATCATTTGATAAATGTATTGTTACATCTGGTAGTAGTAGGTAGGTATTTAAGCCTTACAGGGTGGTGTCGTTTTTCTAAGCTAAGGAGCTGTGATACAGGGTTTACAAAATGTAAGAGCTAGAAGTTTCCAGAGCAACAGGCAGGGTCCTCAGCTTGCTCTCCGGTGCCCTCGTATAGGCCCGTGTTCTCTGTGCCCGTCCTTGCAGAGCGGGGACAGTCTCTGCCAGTCGTCCGGCAGCATGCTCTCTGGGGATGCTTCATTCAAGGCAGCAAAGTGCTTAGAAGATTGGATGCTGATTTTAGAAATACCAGGGTACAAATAACATGTGAACCATCCTGTTATTATACTGTCCAGTGCCAGACATGGGGGGCGTGAAGGACAGAAATGCACTGTCTGTACCGACGCGCAGGGAGGAAGCTGCTCGGAGGGAGCTCGCAGCAGCCCTGCCGGAGGGGTGACCCGTGCTGCTCTCCCCTGTCTGCTGCCTCCAGCCACGGACCACGCTGCTGGCTTTGCTTGCGGACACCGTGCTGGGAAGGAGGGTAGGATGGTGTCCAGAGCTAGCGTCTTGAAGTTATGTTGGGAGAGGTATAAAGGAAAAACTAGTCTGAATCACAGGAGAGGCAGCGAGCAGCAGAAGCAGGGTTTTTTTGTCAGATAGCTATTTTGGGGAGAGTAAGTCATTACTTTTGCAGCCATCTGTCTGAGTTGCAGTGAATCTCGCCATAATTGATCAGGACTGTTAAATAATTAAATAGCAGTGTTCAAATGAGTATCTGTACCTTGCTTTTATCTAGTTCACTTGGTTCTGGTGTTTGACAAGTACCTGTCTGCTGTCTTGGAGCTGTGAAGGCAGCTGTTTATACCTGCGCTGCTGGCCTACTTTCAAGGAATTCATGCAGTGAGAAACCTAGTAACTTTTTCAGTCTAGTGGTCCTAAACTGTGCTGTGGTGAAAACTATACCTGAACTTGCTGCGGTTTCACACTGCCTGTGGTAAACCTGAAGCACGTCTTCCTCAGCTGTGACCTGTTGGCTGAGCTTCCCCTCTGGCGTAGGCGCAGCCAGAGTCCCTGTGCCGAGATTCCGGGGGCTCTGCGAGCGCAGGGATGGCAGAGCAGCTGGGGAGGGCTGGCCAAGCCCCCACTGCCTGCTGAAGGGGTAGGTAGGCTCCAGCCGCTGCTGTGCTGCCGGCTTGCAAGGTAAACACTGGGTGACCTATAAGCCAGCCAGTCAACTCGTGTGTGGCCTTATTAGGCAAGCTGCGGCGGCTGGGGACAGAACATGCTGGATGGCGGTGGAGAGTGCGCAGCCCAGAACAGATCCAGCCCAGACCCCGGGAGAGACGACCCAGTACTGCGGCACTGACAGCGTGCTGCCAGGGAGCTGCTGCCGTCTGAGCACAGCTGTCGGAGACTCAACTCGGCTTGGCAAATATCAAGAACTATGCTAGATATGGCTTAAAAAAACCCCAAATCATTCCATGTAAATATTAATAACTATAGTTCTCTTTCCTGATGTATTTTTCGCATGCTTGGTTACAACCTTAGGATACCACTTCACACTGCCATCCCATATACTGGAATGCTTTGCGGTGGGCTTTGCTAAGTGTGTTTTCATTCCTTGTGCTGTCTGCTTTCAGAGATGCACCTGGTCTAAGAGGAATGATTTTTTTTGTGTGGGAGACTTCAGGACGCATTTCTTCTCTCTGCTTGTGCAGTTTTATGGCCTTTATTCAAAGACTGATTGTTACTGGCTAAAGGAATGATCCTCCTGCCCCCAAGAGAAGGAGAATATTAGCACCTGCTGCACATGTGCAAACCAGGACTTGACTAGGTTGCTTCATACCCACCTCATGAAAACTGACTTTCGCATGGACGAAGGCTTTAAAAAAAAAACAACAAAAAACCTGTGTTTTTGCCTTAGTAAAATCTCCACAGATTTAGACAAGTACAGTACAGGCAGGCGCTGTGCAAGCTTTCCTGGGCAGCTCTAGGAAGGCTCTTCAGATCTGACTTGTGATTAACTTGCTATTAGTGATTGGTACCCTTCTGAGCACTGGGCTTGTTTGTGGTTTTTGCAGGGGCCGGGGGAGTGTATGAGGGCAATAAAGGGAAAAGGCTGTGGCTGCTATGAATTTAAACCTGCTCTCTAGGGAACAGGCTGCAGAATTGCAGCATCACTGTGCTAACCAGGCTTTCTTTCCTCATGAATTTTTCTTAGCCATGCTGGATGCACATTAAGCCTGGTACATGTTCTTTTTCATAGTGACATTATTTTCAGTGACAGTACTTGTAGTTGAGCTGTTCTACCTTGACCATCAGCTCTTCAATAAAGCACATGCTTTTTCTTTATTTCTTTTACTAAATATTTTATTTTCTGGGAAAGCATTGCAACATGCTATAAACAGGATGGGAGCTGGGGTCATGGATTTCTTGTCTGCAAGGTTGCTGTCTGCCTGAGGCTTGAAAATGACAGTTATATTTCAAGGTAAGTATGCAGGGATATGATGTGGCCTGTGAAATGTCACATCACAGTGGTAAACAAAATTGATGTTTTCCTTAGATGACTATTGCAAAGAGCCAAAGAACTTTGTTATAAATTCTTCCTTGTGGTATGTGTGCCTCTCTGCTCCCTTATTGGGCTTTTGCGTGCATAGAGAGATAACAGTGCAGAGGTGTTCAAGAGCAGTTGGGAGAAAACTCGACTGCATGGCTGTGCTTTTTGCATTGCCTAACTGGGTGAGGGCACTTGCCACTCCAGGCAAGGGGACAGCCTTGTGCTGGTTGTATTGCACTCTGGCGGAAAGTTTTGTGGAGACTGAAGAGACTAGAAGTGTCAGAAGATGGGGAAACTGTCTTAGAAACCCTGTTTGGAGGACAGGAGTTTTGCAGACAGTCTCTCCCGACAGTTGTTTAAGCCCTCAGTTTGGTCATTGCAGCAGCAAAGCTCTCATTCACTGCAGTAGTAGAGAAGAAGCTGCTGCTCTTGTCATGACTTCAGTGAAGGATGTCCACAGAGCCCTGTGCCTTCAGGTTCTGAACTGCAGCTGCTTTACAGTGAGCCATGGTGTGAAATGCTCTCATTGTTTTGCGAGGTAAAAACCCATCTTTCTTTGGGCTGTTTATTAATTTAAATTGTATGTACTGCTGGAACAGGAGTTCCTGCCTTATCCCTCGTTTCCAGCTATTTGCTCAGTCCGTACGTAGCCCGGGCCCTGTGCGCACCTGACATCATCTGTTACTGTTTCAGGCCCACAGACAATAGGTCTGACTCAATTCAGATAATGTGCCTCACTGGTATATCTGATTACCACGTGTGAGAGGGTTGCGGGGCTTTTGAACTTCCTTTAAGGAGCTAGTCTAGACTGATCCTACTCCTAAAGAGGAAAACATTGAAGATCTTTAATTGTGCTACAGTCTCGCCATACAGTTTTGTGAACAGCGATACGAGAAGTATGAATGTCAGGGGACGATACCTTCATGTTCCTTATTCTGAAAATGTGTTGCAAGATTGAAAGGTACCGAAATGTCCTTTCAGGAGATTTTGAGTGTTAAAATTAATGACTTGAGTGAGATTTCTTCAAATCTGAAATAGTTTTTTAGAGTATGCGGGGAAAAATACTGGTTGTTCTCCCTTTTTCCAGAGCACGAGTACATAGTCAATACAAAAGACCATCCATATTCTTTTAACATATCTGTCATCTTGTCCTAAAAAACTTTGTCCCCTTTGTGACACTTACTTATCAGCTTTTTTCATCTCTCTGCACGTGACCTGTTTTAAAGTATATTACACAGGCAGCACAGTGCTGAGGTTTATCTGAAGGCTTGTCCAAAACATAATCACTAGCCAAAAAGCAGAAATCTTCTTACAGGATCATTATTCAAAACTGTTGCATAGTGGAAGTGGGAGGGGAAAAAGGCAGAATGAAAAGGATTAACTTGCTTCCCACTGGAGGGATGATACCGTGTCTGGAAGCTTTATTTTAGCTTAGAAGTCCATAGAGATAGCCTCCATTTAGGAAATGAGAATATTGCTTGTCCATGTACATGGGGTTTGGATGGAAAAGAGAAAACTGACTGGCATTGCTGACCCAGAATACATACTGCGTTTCAAAGCTAGGATGCTTGAGCATGACTTGAGACGATAACTTTCTGTTAAGTGATTATGCTACTGAAGTAATCTTCTGTTAGATTTTTGACCTATCCTTTAGCTTTGGGCTAAATGATTTCTTGAACACCTTGGCAGAATTTGCTGGAGGGTGAGGGAAAGAGGAAATAAGAAAAGGGAGGCTCTTCTGTGCTTTACCACTTATTTTTGGAAATACATGCCTATACGCCAAAACCTGACAGAGGTGGCTTGGGGTGGGCAAGTGGCCTGGAGCCCGTGGAGCAAGGTCGGATGGAGTGATGGAAGAGAGTGGTCAGATTTAGCGCTCTCTTCTGACCTTCATTCCTGAGATCATCCACAGCATCTCAGAACTTGGCACTGCTCACTTTGACTTGCTGTTCCAAACATGCTCTCTCCTTGTCCAGGGGCAGAGCACTAGAATAAAGTTTATGAGCTCCTTTAGACCTCTACGCATGAAATGTGGATGAAAATATGATTGCATCATCTTGTTTATACAGATCATCTCAGGTTTCCATGCTGCTCAGACTCCTGTTTACCTAACTGGCATATTTGCTGAAAGTTTCTTTGCAGTCACTGTATGTTTTCTTTCCTCTGCATTCTTGAATTTTTTTTTTTTATTTTTAGGCTTTCTTCAAACAGCTGTCATGAGCTTCTTTGATTTTTTTGTTTTGATGATAACTGCAAGTCACAACAGAGTATCTAGTTCTCCTTATCACAGAGGAATACTTCTAAAAATAAACTAATAAGCAATCAAAATTCAGAAACTAAGAAGACTTGATCCAGAGAATAGTGGTCAATGGCTCAGTGTCCGGATGGAGATCGTTGACAAGTGGTGTCTCTCAGGGGTCCGTACTGGGACCAGTACTGTTTAATACCTTCATCAACAACATAGAAAGTGGGGTTGAGTGCACCCTCGGCAAGTTTGCAGATGACACCAAGCTGAGTGGTGTGGTTGACACACCTGAGGGATTCAGTGCCATCCAGAGGGACCTGGACAAGCTCAAGAAGTGGGCTCATGTGAACCTCATGAGATTCAGCAAGGCTAAGTGCAAGGTCCTGCACCTGGGTCAGGGCAACCCCCAGTATCAATACAGGCTGGGGGATGAAGGAATTGAGAGGACCCCTGCCAAGAAGGACTTGGGGTTGCTGGTTGACAAGAAGCTCAGGCTGCGAGGGGACCTAATGTATGCTTACAAATATCTCAAGGGTGGGTGTCAGGAGGATGGGGCCAGACTCTTTTCAGTGGTGCCCAGCGACAGGACAAGGGGCAATGGGCACAAACTGAAGCACAGGAAGTTCCGCCTGAACATGAGGAAGAACTTCTTCCCTCTGATGGTGCCGGAGCACTGGAACAGGCCGCCCAGGGAGGTTGTGGAATCTCCTCTGGAGATATTCAAGACCCACCTGGACGCGGTCCTGTGCAGCGTGCTGTAGGTGACCCTGCTTTGGCAGGGGGTTTGGACTAGATGACCCACAGAGGTCCCTTCCAACCCCTACCATTCTGTGATTCTGTATGACCCAGCAATGTGCGCTTATAGCCCAGAAGGCCAACCATCTCCTGGGCTGCATCAAAAGCAGCGTGGCCAGCAGGTCGAGGGAGGGGGTTCTGCCCCTCTGCTCTGCTCTGCTCTGCTCTGCTCTGGTGAGACCTCACCTG
>Ga0065711_1009011_pt1 | contig 13651 bp, 16 predicted proteins | sample Hoacrofraction12_FD_59098 | JGI IMG/M metagenome (GOLD analysis project Ga0065711, IMG submission 59098) | Hoatzin crop microbial communities from Cojedes, Venezuela - Epithelial fraction 12 v2 (version 2) | ecosystem: Host-associated > Birds > Digestive system > Esophagus > Crop | place... | reverse complement strand
CTGTTACGGCCCTCGGGTACCGCACAAAGGTGGCCTGGGGCTCTCTGCTACCGCTCGACTGTGAAGTTTTTGGGTACCACGCTGCTTCCTATTCTCTTCTACGTGCGTGCTCTGGCCAGCCCACCTCAGGCTGGCTGTTGGTAGCACGCCCGTAACCAAGCGCTTCCAAACTACCTGCAGCTTCTCTCCTTGCTCTCTCAGAGCCTGCCCGGTCTGGGTTGTTGACCGTTTCTCTTCGCAGCTTGCTGCTGCTTGCCCGTGCTCCGCTCCACGCCTTCACCCCGCGCCCTTGTGAAACCCGCAGATTCATAGAATAGAATCATGGAATCGTTAAGGTTGGAAAAGACCTCTAGGATCATCCAGTCCAGCCATCAACCCATCACCACCACGCCTGCTGAACTCCCGTGTAGCATGCCCGCTAAATTCCCGTTACCGGCAAAGTATGCCAGGCTGGCGTGCATCCCCTCCCTTCCCAGCACACCTTCTGTGTTTCAATTTCTGTTTTTCCTCCTTGCAGACGCAGTCTTCTTTCATTATGAAGTTTTTCTGCATCTCCAGCCAGGCTGCTTAACGACTTATTTTTCCTTATCAACTCAGAATTTTTAGAGAGCTGCATTTCTTTCTGTCTAATTGAATGACTAGGTAGAGATTGCTTGATTAATGGATTTACGTTGCACGTTACCCACAGACAGCTTTCTGGTGTCTTTCCCTAAAACAAGGTAATTTGCTGAACGGGCTATCTTCTGTAAAACACTGATAAGCAAGGGATAGCCGGTGCGTGTGTGGACATCTCGGTGGGGAGAGCCAGGATGTACAGTCATGTTGCCCCTGCTAGTCACAGCCGCTCCTGCAGGCACTGAGGAATGCAGGATGTGCCCCAGATGGGTCTTTACAAACACTCCCTGCCACAGTCCTGTCAGCCCTTCCCGGCATTCGTGTTAGCTCTCGCTGACAACAACAGGATTTTCGTGATGGTGACTGCAGCAGAGTGCAAATGCCTTTTTCCCCTTTCACGCCAGCCGGGAAGTGTAAAGGCAAAGACTGACTCAGAGGAAAGGTTGAACAAGCCTGGGCTCCTGTCTCTGGCCGTTGCCAGAGAAGCTTCAAGAGAGCTGAATCAAAAAACAGGCATAAAGTAATAGTTTTCCCCGCTCCGTCCTCCTTGCAAAGTGAGTGTTTCCAGCTCTGGCATCTATTCTGGCAGGATACGAAAAGATAACTTGAAGAAATGGGGTGGCGAGGTGAGGAGAGAGGCGTTCTCTTCAAAGCACTAGCAGGGCTTCGTTTTCTGACCCAGTGCCGGACGCAACGAAGGCGCCTGCCAAATGCCCCTGCGGTGGGACTTGTCCCGGGGCTTTCCATCATTGCACCTCGCTCTCTGTGTCCCGCTGCTCTGCTTCTGCCCGAGCTGGCGGTGTTCCTCAGATGCTGAGGCTGCTGCCCAGCCCGTGCGAAGATCTGGCTGCTCTTGGCTGCAGGGCACATCTCTGGAGCGTGAAGGAGCAGGAGAGCCCCGTCCGTGCCGTTAGCAGCGCAGGCTGCCGGTCAGGGCTGCAATTTCTTCCTGTCTGGCTGAGACTGGGGAAGGACACGTGGTGCTGCGCGGGGAGACAGGGCTGTGTCCTGTATCGCTGCGACCCATGGGTTGAGACCACCTGCTGAAAGCTGGTGTAGGTGCCCGGCTGGTCCCTGCTGTCTCCTCTTGGCCAGCCTCGTATCACGCTCCCATCTCCTCGGCGTGCGGAGGTTAGAAGTCTGCTAAGGGCTGCGGCATCAGCACCAGGCTCGCTGAGGCAGGGGCTCCTGGACAGTCCCACCGCAGGATCAGGCCTCCTGCACTATCTGTACCTTTACTGCAGAAAACGCGCGGGAGGTGGAGGCACAAAAGTGACTCCAGGTTGAAAGCTGAAACGCTGTTTCCAGGAGATGCCAGCTTTTTTAACTGCACGGTGCTCTCCTGGGCTTTCCAGCTGTGCAATGCAGATATTAAAGCAAAGGGTTATCTTCTGTCTGTCCATTTTCATGTCAAAGGTTTAAAGTTAATTGGAGAGTGAGCTTCTGACCTGGACGTTTTCTTTCACTCCAGAAAAAAGGCTCTTTAAGCATTTAATCTCATAAGCGGCATAGTCTGGAAGCATCAGCTTTTCTTCTGTGTCATTAAACCTCAAGTCTGAATTCCCAGACCTGTATTCCCAAAGGAAAGCATCCCCAGGCAGGTGTTATTTGCCAGCTGACTTGGTACTTTGGCAGTTCCCAGCTCCGAGCAAGCCTGCTCGGCGTGGAGACGCACCGCAGAACGGGTAAGCTGGCAAACACCGTTCCCTGCTTCAAAGGAGCTGCAAGTACCAAACACAGCAGGGGATCCTGCCAGCTCTGTAGGCCAGACTGCAGTCTGAGGAGGTCAGGAATGACTCGGACACACCTGGAAACATGAAGCACCTGAGCCTCGTCGCTGTTGCTCAAGGTGTCCAGCAGCTCCGCAAGCATTCGAAGGATGTGTGAGCCAGGCAGGTGTGGGTTTGGCGGCTTGGGTGCCCAAAGAAATTCAGCAGGCTAAAATTGCACAGCTGATGCTTGGCCGTCTCGTAGTTGGTTTGTGTACATGCCTCGATAGCCCTTGTGTGGGGAGAGAACATCCCAGCTTTTCCAGGTACCTGGATGCAGAAAGAACAGGAATTAACACATCCATGGTTGTGCTCAGAGGGGGGAAAAGCGATGCCCGCTGGCATCGGGCCGGGAGAGGCTCGGGAACTGCTCTGAGCTCTGCTCCTGCCCTTCCCGTCCACCCCGCTACAGCATCGGCAGCAGCGTCCTCCAGCCCAACGCGCCCACGTTCTCTGAACCGATCTTGCGTGGCCGTGGGGCGCCTTGAGGAGAACATTAATTTTTGGAGAAAGGCAGGGTACGGCCATTTATGGAGAATTAGACGCTTTTAAAGCATCTCGTAAGTGACCAAAACGTGCAACGCTCAAAATCCTCGGCCGATGTTATGTTGGCATCTATTGCTCTGTAAATGTTCCCCGTTGTTGGTTTTACTTCCTGGCTGTGCAATCAAGCCGGCTGTTACGCTGGTTTCTTTTGCTGTGAGTCAGAGCACCACAGCCTTGAGACAGACCATTGCTCCGACCGCTGAAATGGGAGGCTTCGGCCCTTGGGAGAGGAACAGCAGAAATCGGAAGGTTTGGAAGGGGTTTGATGTTGTGTGTGCAAAAACTAGCCATTGGAAATAGCAGCGGGGCAACGGCACAGGAGCAATGGCACGGGAGCAATGGCTGGAGCATTCTGCAGCCCCTTCCAGCTGAAGGGTGGAGCGCATTTGGGTTCACTGCCCTCCCTTTGTCGTTAACCACTGAGCTTTGAAGTCTTACCTTCATGGCTGATGTGCGCTGAGGGTGCCCAGAAGCGGAGCCGAGTGCTCAGACCGCACTGGCACCCGGCGTTTCCACTGCCGTGCCGCAGCTGGGACCGGCTTTCCGCGGGCATCTGCACCAGCCACTGGCACTCTTCGCAGGCCTCGTGAATAGAATTTCCCTCCTCATGAGAAATACCGGTGAGATTTCAATTGTTTTGATGATTTGGATGCAGAGCAATGGTATTACAGATACTGTGCTGTTACTGATTTAGGAGTATTTGTTTTCAGCGTGGCTAACGGGCAGCCAGCGCAGGCATCGCCGTGCGTTGCCTGGTGCTCCTCAGAAGTGGACGCTCTCTGGACAGGGTCTCTTGCTGCAACACACCATGCTCTTCCCAGTGCAATGGCAGCATTGCTGCTTTGTTCTGTACTGGCACCTGCAGGAAAGAAAAATCTTCAGTTGCAGGCTGAAATAATTCCTCTTCTGTGGTAGCTCTGTGCTTTTGGTGTGCTGGGAGCAGAACATCAGGCTAGAACCAGACCTTCTGCTTAATTTGCTTTAGAAGTGTGCTCATTAGCACTAACCACGTTTTTTAACAACCGTGGGGAAGCTGAACACCACCTTGGCAAAGGAGTTGTTTCACATTTGAGACTTGTGGTTTTACAACCGGTTCTCTGTAGCGTCGCATCCTGAAATTGGGCTTACTGGTGCCGTCTGGGGGCACGGCACGTGCACCTGCGGGACCAGGTTTGGCTGTCGGTACTTTTTGTTATCGCCAGGGTCAGCGTCATACCAGAGATTAAAGGATGCTTCTAACAAACCCCAGCAAAGGTCGTTCAGGTGTCCTCGGTCCTAGTACCAGCACCGCTGGACGAGGCTCTGGAGCGTCTCGAGGGAGCTACCTGGGGCAGAGTGAAGGTGAAGGCAGGAGAGAGCAGAGCGAGGGTGAGGCCGTGCGGTACCACCGTGGATGGATACGAGTGAGCTGGGCCTTGGGAGCCTTGGTTCGGCTGGCAGTCCTCTCAAATGAGGCTTGGCCACAAAACTGTGAACCTCAGGCAGCTAGGAACTGTGATTTCTTGCTGAAATCTGGTATATTTGCTACGACAGAAACTGCATTAACTCCTTTGGTGACAGTTTGTAGCACAAATTCTGGCTGTTTAATTGGATTTATCATGGCTATTGGGAGCATAAATGTGTTTACAGATTTGTTGTGAAAGCTTTTTTGTGTGTTTTTCTCATAGCAAGTCAACTTCCATGTGGTGCAATTATGTTCAAGATGTTCCCTGTAGCACTGGAATAATGTCAGAATATACTGTGTGTGCATGTTGTTCTTCAGAAGGATTTTAGCTGAGGCACGATGCACCGCGTCGGAAGGAGAAAGGGAGCTTAGCCTTTTATTAAGAAAGGCATGCAAAGCTTAAAACACAAGAAATTCTGTCAAACCCTGTTGTCTTATTACAGAGAAATGCTTGTCTCTGCTGAGATGTGGAACTTTTTCCCCATGAGCTTGCTCCCTTCTCCACCCAGCCCTGCCAGAACTCAGTCCATCCATCTGCAGCTTGCTGCTTCTGCTCAAAGGCTGAAGCAAACACAGCGAGGCGTTTCAGAGGCGAGACTCTGGGGCGGCGAGGGGGGAAGAGATGACTTTTATTTGGTTTGGAAAGTTTCTTCGTTGCTGTTTGGTTTGTCATCCTGTCTCGTTCGGCCTAGCAACTTGCCTGGTGTTTGATGCAGCCATGCAGGAACCCAGCGTGAAGCCCGCTCGCGCTCCCGGGCACGGGGATGAGCTGAGGGGGTGCCGTGGTACGGGGACACTGGGGGGGGAAGCTGGCCCCGACGGCTCGCTGTCAGACTTAGGGTTTTTTCTATTTTTTTTTACATTAGCTCTGGTAACAATGCAACTTGACAATGCACTTTCCTGTCTGATGGCAGTTCAGATACTGAATGTCACATCTGCCAAATACTTTCATTCTTAACTCTGACAAGTTTCCCCAGCGCTTCTAAAAGAGACGGTTGTGATACGTTTCATTCCCTGCTGAATGACAGTCAGAAACCAAAATTTGTTCTGTAACCCCGTATTATTATTACTAATTTTTGTTATTAGTAAGCCGCGTAGAGGAGTTACTCAGAACGGCCGCAGGACGATTCTCCCGGCCGTGGGAAAGGTCAGGATTTTCAGATATCGCCGTTTGGAGCCTGTGACCTGTTGCTCTGCGTGTCGGTCACAGGTTTTCTTTTTTGAAGTCACGGTGAAGGACGATCTCCAGGGACATGCCGCTGCTCTTTCTTGCCATCTCTTTAGTCCGTCCCCTCCTTACAACGCCCCTCTGTCCAAGGGGAAGCTGCCGAGCCCTTGGCTGAGGTTGGCAATGCCATGAACAATGCTGGCTTTTGAAAACCAGAAAGCTCAAAACTTGTGTGCCTGTGACCAGAGAGATGAACGGGAAGATCAAAGAAGAGGACACACAGCTTGGGAGGGCGTAGCGGGCTCTGGCCTCGTCAGAAGCGAACAGAAGACAGGCTCGGTGCCCGCGATGCACAGAGCATCGCTGCTGCAACACACAGAGTATCAGTGCCGCAAAAATGCCTGTGGACCGGCATGAGGAGCTTGCAGCTGCGCTTAGTCTGCTCAGCTAAGAGCAGAGTAACCACGTATGCGACTTCAGGTACTACTTCCCACCGGCTTAGTAAACCCAGATCTGCAGATCTACTCTGCCGATTGAAATTCCGGCCTACATTTAATAAAAAAGGAAAAAAACCTGAAGCTCTGTGCAGGAATGTAAGAAAGTACCCAAGAATGCAGAAACACACCTTTAGGGGATTAATCAGGCAGATGTTTGCCAAATTTTCCAGACCAGTTTGTACGGTCAGAAGAAAAGCACCATTAAAAAGCACAAAGCAGACTTTACGGAAGCTCAGTGTCCAGGCCGCCTTACAGAATTCAGGTTTTTACTCTGCTTCAATCTGGTTAGAAAGCCTGAAAGACGAGCCGTTTTTAAGTATTTCACAAGACTCATGAGTCATGCAAAGTCCTATCACGTTTTTCCCTCTGGTTGAAATCGCAGGGGTTACAAATGGTAAAAGAGCTATTAAATCACAGATAAAGAATGCTGCATGATGGGTTGGTAATAATAAACAGATAAACCCCCCCAGTTGTAATTCTAGTTTATAATTCCCTGGGCATGAATTCAACAGGTAAGAGCGAAGGATCGCAGCTCACCCTCGGAAAGGAGTGGCATGCAGCTGTATCCCTTGGAGAGTCGCTATTCCTTCTCTTGGTTTCTTTACCGCTCCGGGCAAAAGGAGATTTAAATACCACTCCTTTATCTAGCACGGTTAATTTCCCCACCCTGTACCAGCTCAGCCTCTCCGGCAGGTATGTTGGGGGTTGGTGGACCCAAGCTTTCATCTGCTCCCAAGTCTTCTGCTAAGAAAATTGTGCATTTACGATCCCACCAAACCTGCTCCATGCCTGGATCGCTCCGGGCAGGCAGGTAAGAGGTGACAGCGCATCTGTATACTTGGCTCTACCAGTGCTGCTGCTTCTGTGGTGTTAGGATACCTGTATCCCCTGGATATTTTTATTACTAGAGTAAATCCTGCCTGGAATGGTGCTGGCATCTGTGGGTAAGTGCTGGGCTGGCCTTTCAACTTTTTTCTCCGTGCTTATTTCTTACGCGACTGCAATAGTTGAGATCCTTCTCCTTTTAGTTTCTTTTCCCTGGAACGCTGCGGTCAGACTTCCCAGATGTTGTGTTCTTTGTTGGCTGGGAATTTCTACAAACCAAGAAGGAACTGAAGGGGAAAGCACTAGGCACGGGGTCTAACATGACCATGAACCGTAATCAGAGGGAAAGTCCCACTTCCTATTTCAGTCCTCCTTTTTGGAGCACGTATTGGAGGTCAGAAATTACTTCTGGCACAAATAAAAGTGAATTCAAATAATGGGAAAAACATGCCATTTCTGCCAATATTTAGTGAAAAAATCGCGAGGGAACAATTATTTTTCATTGCTTACGTGGCTGAAATCTGTATGGTTAAACGGGTTTCTAGCTGAGGGAAAACAGCGTAGTTCAGCGACTTGGCTTGTGGCAGAGAGGAATAGTTCCGCTCCTCAACAAACATGAAACGTTCTCGCTATTAGAGAGATTTCCAATGACTTCTCCTTGCTACTTTCTTCAGGTTCCCGTTTTCACACATTTTTTTCTTTCCCACAGTCACTTCATCCTCTCTCTAACCCATTCTGGATGGAGAGAAAAGAATTGGAAAAGAAGAAAAGAAACCCAAACCGCCGTAAGTCATGCAGTTAGAATGGCACACCATGTTTTCAGTGACGTGCCTCGGAGCTAGGTCGTTGCCAGCAGCCCTACGACGGACAGCAGAGAACCCCAAACCCTGGTCCTCCATTGGCGTGGTGGGGAGCAAGCAGTGCTCACCAAGCATGGCTGAGGGTCATCTTCTAGCCTGTCGCAGCGGCTGGTCTAGAGCCTAAGCCACTTCTCTTTGCAATGGAAGGGGAGATGGTAAGCAGCAACCTTTGGGCATTCAGCTTCTTCCTTATTCCCTGCCGCTGTGGAGGATTTGTCATCTGATATTCCCTTTAGCAGCGCACGTGAAAGGTCAGTAACACCCCCCGAAACATCTGTAAAATTAAACGTGTCCTGCTTTCAGATGGTTGCGAAATTCCACAACTTTGTCACGTACTGAGATACTAATTTATTGTAAAATATCTTTTGTGTATGTTAACCTAATGAGCTGGGTCTTGCCAATGCTAAAAATAAGTCTCAGTGTAGAAAAGCTTATGGAAAATTACACAAAAATTTCATCTGTTCTCAAAAACATCTGATCATGTAACATCTCTGGCTCTCTGTTTCTTGTGGAGTAACACCAGACCTACTTACTCCGCTCCTACAGGTAGTGGGTCTAGTGAGGGATCATAGTGAGGATGTTGATGTAAGACTTCTGAAAACAGACACAAAGATGTATTGATTTTAAAAAAGCAACTCGAGGTAAATACCTGGCATGGAAAACTTTAATCCAAATGATCTAAAGTTTAGCAACATCAACGCATCTCAAAACAGGGTTTCATTACAGGAAATGTTGGGCAAGAGATGAAGCGCTCGGTAATCATCACCTTAAGATGGGTCAGCACCTTAAGAAGATCATACATTATTCTCTTCTTGAAAAGCTGGCAGCTAATTTTGAAAACAAAAAGGCCCATGCAATGATTATTGGAGCGAACCTTGCAGCAGTCCAAGTATTACTCAAAGGTGGCCACGTCTTGTCTGCTTTGTTTCCTGTCAAACGCCTTGGAAGAGGTTCTGCATGTATTTTAGTTGTGTCCGGTACCTGTACGGGACCTTTCTCCCTGATGTCAAACTTGCACAGAGGAAAGCAAGCCCCAGGCTTTGCTTTCGCCTGTCTGTTGCTGAAGTCTGGGTCTCACATGTCCATGTTGGCCACCAGGTGCCTTCTGACAGATGACAAGGCTAGTCTTTGTCACTGGTGCCCTCTGAGGCACCACCACCCGGGTCGTATAGCAAGAGAGGACCAGTTTTGCCGCTCTACCTCAAGTAAGCAGCTAGAAGCAGCAAATGGTGGGACTCCGTGCTCTAGGTCCAGTGGAGGTAGCCACGAGACTGGTCACAGCTGTTGGAGCCAGCGATGCTGTGATGCTGTCTCGGAGGAGTTGGCCTTGACGCAAGGCCCTGAGGTGACCAGCCGTCTTTGTGGATCAGAGGAAGGAAAGCTGCAGTTGGTTTGCGCATCAGCAGCACCGAGATAGCTCGAGCACGGGTCTGAACCCTGTGGTGCTGGATCCTGTTGACAAGGCGACCCCAGTTTTGGGAGATGGGAGTGTGCTGTGTGGATACCAGCAGGTACAGATGGTGGGGATCAGTTTGATGAAAAAAACACAGAGTTTAGCAGAAAAAACCAAAATCCCCCTTTCCCAAGGAGAGTGGCTTGTAGGCATTGTGGCAGGACAGCCTTAAAAGACAGCAAGATGCCCGCTTTATACCCTTGGACGGATGTTTTGCCACGTGAAGAGCACGCTCTCTGAAATGCAAAGTGCGTGTTTCTTGGTTATTGTGCAGCGGATTCTCCCTGTGCTGGCTTGTCACCATGGCACTGGACTGGGAGAGCTGCAGATCAAAAGCTTCACGGAGCTGTACGGCTGAAACATTTCTGCTTTCATCGTCCATCAGGAAAAAAAAAAATCTAAATGGAGGATGAGAACCTGCCCTCTTTAAGTTCATGTGCAGTCAGTTACAGGACCAGGCAACAGCAAGGGTAGATGGTTGGGCCTCTGCAGGAAATCCGCAGCAAACAGGTCATTAGGAAATAACTCTCTGAGGCTATGGAAAGTGGGTGAAAAGAAATAGCTAATGAAAAGGAGAAAGCGCCGATGAAAGGGAATGTTTTATCTGATGTCAGAAACTGTTGGCTTTCATTCTGATCCTGCTGGTTTTGCTGTATCTGGCTTTTAGAGTGCCCTTAAGTTGTCTGAAAAGGTTATTACTTTTCCAGTGGTGTTAGAAAGGCTGAAATGATCTTTGCAGTGAGGGTAAGTGACTCTCTTGAGGTTTTGGCACCCGCAACTCCAGATTAACTGGAAAGGCAGGCATTTAGTAAATCCGAAAATCAGTGCCTCTCAGCCCTACGTGCTCCAAAGAAGCCACCACGAGTTTTGTCAGTAGGACCAGAGCAGGAACGCAGCATGTGCCACACAAGGGACAGATACCTGGAAAAACGAAGCCATCCAGAATGAATGCCAGCTCACAAGGTGGTGGCCTCTATTCTTCTTGTCCAGACTATCTCATTAGGCAAGCCCTGCTGTTGGTTGCATCGATGGGAAGAGCAAGACTTCCCTTTCTGGTATTAGTTTTGGCTGAGGTCATTCTTAGAAATTTCTGTAATTTAAAATCACCTCCAGTTTCTGCTTCCCTAAGCAGAAGAGCTCCGTTCAAGGTCTGGAGTAGATGAAAGCCATTACTGCTAATCCAGAACTGGTCCTTGAGATGCTCTGCGAGTAGGGAGGTGGCTTTGGCCATGATGAGGTGAAAGGCCAGGGAGGACCTGGCAATCGAAAACCAGCGCTGGGGACAGCAAGATAATACCAACGGGGTATGTGTGTGTACGTACACCCGTATGTACAGCTATATCTCCGTTATACAGAAGCGTTTCTTGCCTTGCCAGCAGTTACTAACTCACTGTTTTCCTTCCAGAAAGAAAATCCTTGACAGACTTGAAGTGATGAGTAACGACTCCACTTTCTTCCATTCCAGCTGCCACGCAGGCACATACGTTGGTCCCCCGCTGGGCCAGCAATTTGAGCATCTTCGCCGTTTCTTGTTGTCCCGTGCCTGCCCTGTCACTTACCAGTTGCTCGCTGTGCGTGTGGCAGGGTCTTCTTCTCTCCGTGGACACCATGATTGTTTTTACAAGAAGAAAGAAAAATTCTCCACTGGTAAACAGCAGTATATGTCTCGGGGAAAATGTCAGTGCTTAAACCCGAGTCTTGCTTTTCCCTCTGAGTTGTCATCGCTGGATGCTCTGCCCTTCCTTACAAGTGGGTTTGAGGAGGTGGTTGTTTTGGCTGGAATTGGAGAGGCACAGGTGGTACCACCAGCTGTAAATTGGAGGAGGCACTTCCTGATTATGACCACTGCCTACGCGCAGATCGCTGCCAAGAGAGGAGCTGGAAGGCGCAGAAGCCTTCTCCTTACTTGGAAAAAGGGCCCAGAGGATAATCATCACTCCCCTCTCCCGCAGGCTTTCACCTGTAGGCTTTGGGCTTCTCCGCAAGCGCTTGGCTTCCCAAAGCACTGTGCCGTGAACAACCCCCAGCCGTCGTTGAGAGAAGCGGAGGCATAGAGTACTTAAATTCATGCACCTAACATTTGGGCACATGGGTCCGCGTAAAGGCACCGGGAGCTTGGGAGAGGCAAAGGCACGACGTATTTGAAAGCCAGCTTACTTTTTTTTTAAGGGACTCCAGCACGGATTCAGATGTCTGCTTAACCATGGCAAAATAAGTGGTGAAGAACTCCTTGATCTCTGCGAGGTCAAGATTTTGCCCTCTGGCTTTAAATGCCGGTGGTGAGAGGCTCATCCCAAGCGTGTGCCGGGGTCTTGGGCAAGGGCTTTGGGGGTCTTGCTCTTGGGGGGTGTTTTCGGAAGCCTCTGTCGCTGGCCCCAACTTGCCTTGTCTCCAGGAAATTCGGGGTGCCTCGTCTCCTCGCTTGCCGAAAGCCATTTCCCTGGGATGGTCCCTCGGCCCGTTGCTGCCTCACGGTCTTGGCTCTCACCTTGTGCCCTAAACACGGCTCCGCTGCGTGGTGAGGGAGAGACGTCGGAGGATTAACCCACCACCGTGTGCTGCTCGCCCACGCACACGAGGAGACAGCCAGATTAAAAGATTAAAGCCGCAAACGGAAAGCCCCCTCGGGCTACCGATGAGATCCGAGCGCCTGGCTGCGAAGCTGAACTCCCACTCTGGAGGTGCAGCGGAGAATTCAATAATAAACCAGTTTTGCCCCGAAGGAGGGTCCCGAGCAACGCCGCGGCAGCACCTGGGGGCTCAGGGGGATGGTTTTATGCTCCCCATCCTTGCACTCTGGAGACCTTAGGGGTCTGCAGCGTCCCCCAGTTCCCAGTTTGCCGGTGTTTCGGCTGCCGGACCGTGTTGGTTGGGATGAGGACCAGGGCTGGCGTGGGACGGGTGGCAATTGGCAGCTGCGGATGGTGGTGACGACATGGGGATGGCCGCAAGTCCTTCCATGCTTTCCCGTCCCTCCAGAGAGGTCTCATACAAGCCTCACCCTATTGAACCTACAGCTAGATACGCCCACAGTTTTATGTTCTTTTCTGCTGCTTGTCAGTGTATTTTCTGTCATTTTTTTTTCCCCTCCCTGTATCTTCAGTAGGACTGGGCATAGAATGGCCTTTCTGGTTTTATGACTGAAAGGCACAGAAGCGAAACTGTGTCCCAAACCACAATACTATTTCAGTGTCTGTATGATGCAAAATGAAATTATTTTTATTTGACCGAAGCGGTGAGTCTGAGCCAGGATGATGATTCTGTTTAGCAGCTGATGTACTGAGCTCTCAAAAGTAATTTTTCCCCTGTTGTTTGTTGTTGTTGCTGCTGCTGTTTTTAAGTTTTTGGGGTGCTTTTTATTAGAAACAGGCTGTTTGAAAGCAAAAAAGTTGAGCTCTGCCATTTTGAAAATGTTGCCGTGGTGTATTTTGACATCTCAGAAGTTCCTCCTCCTCCTCCCTGTGCTTTGCAGCCAAAGCTCTCCGTCAGACGCAGACTGGCCCTGTGAAGATGCTCAGTTCCTCCCGGGCTCCGTATTTCATCGCGTTTCCCAGCCACCGCCTGTTTTGCCCAAATCCTTGGGTGATGCTGGTGTGGAGTGAGTGCCAGCGCCTTGTCATCCTCGCGCGGCCCGTCCCCGCCGCTGGCTGTAGAAGCGTGCATTGCCCTGGGGTCGGTGCTGTGCGGGAGGGCAGCAGCAGGAGCTGCGTCTCCCGAGGGACTGGGAATGGGCATGGCTACCGTACCACGCAGGCACTGCTCTAAGATGGAGGAATTTCCACCTTCGCACTTGTTTTGGTTGAAAGCTAAATGAGAAGTTTTAGCAGAGTCTTGTTTGATGAACCCGTACGCTTGCACGAGTCCCTGCCTGTGACGAATCCGCACCCTCGAACTGATTCTAATTAGCACACTATTTCATCTACATAGGATTAATCTAAATCAGATGACTAGATGAAATTCTTTGATCTTCAGGGCACAAGAGGTGAGACTATGATGGTTTCAAACCGTTGCTCCTGGCCATAAAATCTACTCATTTGAAAATCAATAGAAAGATATCACTTGCCGCGTTGATGAGATAATTTCCTCTTCCAGGCAGCCCTGGCCCTGTTTTCCTGGTTTTCACCCTCCCGTTGAGTTTTATGAGGATGATGAGGGGACTGGAGCATCTCTCCTACAAGGAGAGGCTGAGGGAGCTGGGCTTATTCAGCCTGAAGAAGAGAAGGCTGAGAGGGGACCTTAGAAATGCCTCTAAATATCTGCAGGGTGGGCATCAGGAGGATGGGGCCAGACTCTTTCCAGTGGTGCCCAGCGACAGGACAAGGGGCAACGGGCAAAAACTGAAGCAGAGGAAGTTCCTCCTGAACATGAGGAAGAACTTCTTCCCTCTGAGGGTGACGGAGCCCTGGCCCAGGCTGCCCAGGGAGGCTGTGGAGTCTCCTTCTCTGGAGATATTCAAGACCCGCCTGGGCAAGGT
>Ga0065711_1045159_pt1 | contig 13652 bp, 8 predicted proteins | sample Hoacrofraction12_FD_59098 | JGI IMG/M metagenome (GOLD analysis project Ga0065711, IMG submission 59098) | Hoatzin crop microbial communities from Cojedes, Venezuela - Epithelial fraction 12 v2 (version 2) | ecosystem: Host-associated > Birds > Digestive system > Esophagus > Crop | place... | reverse complement strand
TTTTTTTTTTTTTTTTTTTTTTTTTTTTTTTTAATTATATTTTAATTTAGAAACTCCAGAAGGTTCCATGGCAAAGGAAGGGCAGCTGGACTGCTTATGAAAGCAGTCAGGTCCATGTTAGACATTGAGTCTGTGAAGTGTGGCTGTTCTACGGTAGCTATATAGATGTTACTGTACAGCCTTTGTGCATGGCTAGGGGACTCTACATCGTGTACAGTGTGGGCCCCCACCTCAGTCCACATTCAGCACAAAATCCTCTGAAAACTTGCACACACAGCACCCAGGACCTTCTTGTTGATGCTTGCAGAGCTTTACCCATTGTGCCAAAAATGTCTGGAGGTAACAAAAAAACCATCAGGAGTCACTGCAAGCGCCTGCAAAGGGCAAGACTTGGTTTGTCACCATAATTGTTGGCTGAATAGACTTAGTGAATTAGTGAGTCTAGTAAAGGCCACAACTTCTGGAGAATAAAATTTTCTCTGAAGAGCTCAAATGTTTATAATTTCAGAAATACTTGTGGGTATTTATTTAGATAGAATCACCTGTTCCTGCTGTTGCATCTGTCTGCATCTAGGTGCGTATTTTTAAAACACAGGTCAAACAACTCAGAATCTAGAAATCCAGGTCAGAGTTTTCATCTGCATAAAAGACTTCATTTGGCCCATGAAACATCACACACCATTTTGGTTTAATCATCATTTTTTATTGTGGTGCAAAAGATCTGTTTGTTCTGCCTTTCCCAGTTCCGCTGGTAGCAGTGGTCTTTGGTGCCTGTGAGTCTGGGACACCAGGCAGTTATAGTAATATGACACACTTCCTATTGAGGTGTATTTGTTTATTACGTTTGGGGTTTTATTCTGAAGAACTGTAACAATTTTCTGTTAAATATCCAGCAACCATATCTGGCTAATGTGTTTTGACTTTTAATCAAGAAATGCAATATTTGTTCAGGGCAAAAAAAAGTCGTCCCTGGTCTGCTGTGTTGGTCCTCACTACTCCTAAAGACTTCCTATAATTTTGTTTGTTTCTTAGGATTATGAACTTTAAAAAATGAGTAATGCAATACTTTGTATGTCTGTCTTTGTGAAGATACATGAGAAGAACTGAATATACTTAGTATTTTATTGCTTGTCGGGATCAAATATCTAAGATTGTAGCATGGGAAAACGCTCTATGAAGAGCTCTTTTGAACAGAAATAAACTGTTTGAAAACAGTTCAGCCATTCATTCATAAGAAAAATTTTGATGGTCTGATAGTCTCATTAGAAGAGCTTTGTCTCTAACCAGAATGCTGAACTCATCTAGTGTAAACATAGTGTATGATGACAAAAGAACAATTTTGCTGGCAGAACTTCATGGCATTGCAAATATACACTAAGCAATACATAACTGAAGTACTTTCCCCCTCATAATATAACCGAGAAGCCATTGTGGGTTTGTCCCTTAAAAAAGAAACAGCTTATCCCACCCACACCCTGCAGTACGAACTGGTAAAACTTTCTAGTGTAGACCTGGGATGATACAGTTAAAGGAAAACAGCTCCATGGTATAGAGGCAGATATATTAGTAATAAAAATACTCTTTTCCCTTTATGAGCAACTAAAAACCTCTTTATACAACTTAAAAAAACATGCAGGCAAGAAAAGAGGTTTCTTAACTTTATTGTTTGTTTGTTTGTTTGTTTTTCCAGCTATATCTAAACTAGTTTGGTCTATAGCTAATTCTTTTGAAAGCACTGACAAAGATGTGAGTGTTTTTGCTGAAAGAAATTTGGGACAGCCATTACTTGATTGGGATTAGTGGACCAGAGAAAGCTTTTCAGCATGTATCAGGCAGGATCCAACTGAGATCATTAAGGAATCTTTGTGTTACCCATAAACCAAAGCAAAATGAGGTGAAATGTGCGTCCCTATATTTATTGCCACTCTTGTATGGTTCAAAGAAAGGCCCAAATAATGCTTTCCCTGGTCTAAGAGTTAGCTTTGTTGTCCTCCGTCGTAAAGTTCATGTTGGTCCAGGTAGCACGATTTGGAATTCGTTTTGTTAGAAAAACATGTTTTATTGCATTCTGAGTAATTTCCGTTGGCAAAAATTATGCTTTTGAAGGAAGGGTAAGTAATGCTTTGTGGAGCTTCAGCACCTCTCAGGGGAAACCTATCTCTCTTCATTAGCTTGTGAAAACATAAAACTAGGAAATGTAGCTGTTGTTTATGTGTGGGTTGTTGAATTATTGTGAGTACAAATGCTGGCTCTAGTTCTTAACAACTATCAGCTTATCTCTGTTCATTTATGTTAATATACCACCATGCCTTGGTGACTGAAGCACTGAGATGGGGTTTGAAGTGAACTACTACTCTGTGTCGAAACAGGAATCAGCAGATTAAAGAGGGAGCAAATCCAGAGAGGAGAAATGCGTCGAGCAATGCAGTTGTCGCATGAGTCTGCGAGAGGCCCTGTTGTGTGCTCCTGGAGATCCCCAGCTCCCACTGGGAAGAAATGGAAGCAGAGAAGACAACTCAGCCTACAGTGGAATAACATTTTCATGTGAGTTATAGAAGTGTTGCTTTAATGTGTCAAGCACTGGTATCATCGTTTGTACTAGCTTGTCTTGCGTTTACAATTGCGTGTACATACCCCGTACACCATGGAAAATATTTTTTATTCAAAAGTGGGAACTGGCAGAAAGACGCAATCTCCCAAAACCAGGGGTTTAGGTGTTAGATAGGTTTGTTACTGTGAAGCATTAGTTGCTGATGACAATTTGCATTCCTAGTCAACTATTTTCTTCTAAAGACAATGATCGAGTCTGACAATGGAATAATAGCTTCTTCTTTATTAGAAAATGTGTAAGTTTAGGACATTATTATTTGGGATGTTACATCTGTTCAACACTTTTGGAACTATCATTTTGAGTGTATTTATTGCTCATGGTGGATGATGATGGTTGCTCCAGTGACAAATTTAATGTGATTCTTAAGTCTATGCCTTCCACACATTAGGGATCTTGTCTTTTTTTGCTTGACCACAGATGAACAGATCTATGGTTGGAGCTATCTGCTGAGTTTTATGCCTGTGTATGCATGTTTTGAAATAAACCAAGTGAACAAGGAACATCAGCTCTGTGAAGCCGTATTTTCTTTGGGTACTCAGCCAGTGTCTGGAATGCAGTTAAAGCCAAATATCTGTAAGGATCTCTTTTTGAATGCAAAGTATGGGCTGCCAGGGCACAGGCCCTTGTTGTTGTATCTGTTCATAAGGCTGAGGACAAGCCAGCTGCATGCTGTTTGCACCCTAGTGGCTAGTGGGCTCAGAGAATTGTGCTTAATTAGCAAATGCACAGTTACTTGGGTTTTGAGACTGTTAAGTCTTAAGATGCAAGAGTGCCTTGCCCAGCAGATACAAATGTTAGAGCCTTGTTGGATTCTGAAAGCAGATTTGTGACGCTAACAAATCGCTATACAGGGAATAAGTAAGAAAAAGAACAACAAATATGGTCACTAAGGAGCTGCACGCTGAAGGGTCCCTATTGGATTTGATGGACCAAGTGTGCTCCCTGGCTATTCCTGTCATGCTGAGTGACACTTTTTAGAAAAGTCCTCCATTCCCTACCTGTTAAAATGGATGTAGCACTTAAAATATTTGTCAGCTATCAGCAAGTAGGTGATGGGCAGGAAGACGGATGGCACCATCATATACATTCTCAGAGATCTACCCTCTGCCAGCGCACTGGCATAATAAGTTAACAGTGAGCGTCTGAGTTGCTGTAACTGTTCATGTATGTACTATAAACCCATGGCAAACATCAAGAAATACAGTGTACCACATGGAAGAGTTTTTTAATATAAATTGCACGACTTTCTCAGGACTGCAGAAAATCCCTGGGAATACAGTAGTGTAAATTGTGCATCATCTCAGCTGCATCATTTCATTGGGGGCAGAAAAAAAGAAAGAAAAGGTAAGTAACAAAACAAAAGTGTGTACTTAGTATAACTGGCACAGACTGGAGCAGAAGCACAAAGGACAGCATCCCAAATCTGCAGGCATTGCCAGGTATAACTCTTGCCAACACAGGTGGCATCCTTACAGCATTGACTTCAGAGTGACCTTTGGTGATTGCAGCACATCAAGATTTCACTTTTTGTTGTTGCTCTGGCCCACATCCATTTGAAACCCAAATAGATAAACACTCGAATGCACCCACTAACTTCAACAGCTCTATCCATGTGTGTAACCTTAGGTGTGAGCTGAGCTGGTCTCCTGAGTGTTCCCACAGCACCCGCTGTGCAGCACTGTTTCCTACTGAACTGCATAGAGTCTTCTTGTTTGCAGGCTCCTAAATTTCAGTGCAGATGTTCAAATGATTATTCAGATGCAATAACTTCATGTGATCAAAATAAGCTATTACTGCCAATAGTATAAACAATCCCACAATCCGCTTTTTGGGCGATAGAGTTTATCAGGATGGACTGTGAAGACGGTCTTCTCTTCATGAAAGAGTTGTCCTAGTTTAAATTGATTGAAAAACTTTCTGTAGTCAAATGGATTCCATCCACTGTGTGGATACTGCAAACAAAATTAAGGGCTTTCATGGCAGATTTTGCAATATAATCAAACCAGTTTTTAAACTCAAGGAAAAAAGGCAGGCTGGCGTGATGGCTGGGGAACTACCCTGAGACGTGATGCGTTGAATTTAACTCCCTGCTCTACTCTCAGGCTTCCTATAGGAATTTGAGCTATGCTTCAAACCTGCCTATTTAATTTTTGCCCAAGCTAGGGATTACAAAGCTATGTCTACTCTGGAACCAGGAGTAAGCTCCATTTGCCCTCAGCATTGCTGGTGCTTATGCCCGTATTTGCAGAATGGGGACAACAGCACTTCCTAGCTTACAGGGGTCTTGTAAGGAGACATACATTACCAGTAACAAGCAGCCCAGATATTGTAAAATCAATCACCATATAAGTTTTGAAGACAGTTAAATTCATGCATTTAGCTCAGATGAAGCAAACCACTGAGTGACAAGAGCTCTGAGTTAATGAAGGCCTGATGGACTGTGTTTACCATTGCCCTTTCTTTCCAGCTCTCTCTTTCAGGGGCAAAACTACTCAGTGTTTGTCTGTCAGCAGTTTTATCTTTCACCTCTTACTCCTGTGAGCTGCTGCAATCCTAGTCGTCTATCCAAGGACAAGTCAAGCCATGGTGGATTAATTGTTTGAGCATGAGGCTCACAGAAAATTCAAGACTCAGACCAAAGTTCAAGGAAGTTTTTGTTTTTTTTAACTTGTTGGGCATCTTTCTGTAAGAAAGAGCAGAATCTCTACCGGCCTGTTATTGCTAATAGTCTACATAAAATCCAAATTACACTAGGAAATTTGAAGAAGAAGAAATAAGGGGGGAAATGGTTAAGTACGGGCAAACTAAAGGAGCCAGGATGTTGGTGATCTTCGTAAGAGGAAAGTTTGAATTTGTTTCCAGCTTGCTTATGAGATTTTTTGTGAAGTTATTTTCTTGTGCATTCAGTACCTTTTAAAAAAAAACTAACTAGGACTTCAACAGAGCTCCACCATTGTCATTGCCATTAGCTCTTATTTGTTTGGCTCCAGAAAAGGAAGTATGTCAATCATTGCTTAAGCAAAGGAAAAAACAAAAGGTTTATCTGTAATTGTTCATACTGTCTTACTCATGTACATACTGACAATAGGAAAGGAGACTGTGTTAGCTACAGAATAAAGAGATGTTATATGTGTTGGCAAAGGAAATTCCTAATTATCCTCCCTGTTAATTCTGTTTCAGAGGTGAGCTCCAGAGAGATTTCTTGGACCATTATTGGCTCTTGGACCGGAGCAAACTGAAGGCTTGAGATTTCCAGCCCACCACTTGCACAAGAGCATATAGGTCTGCGTGTCAAGCAAAAGACCTGCGTCTTATCTGTTATGCTGGAGAGGATTTATTGCCTTGGAAAAACGAGTTGTTCTCTATCCAATTCTCTTGAAATAGTGGCATTCCTAAGCCTGTTGGCACCAGCAAAGCGGATGCCAGGAAACTTGTAATGTTCTTAGAGGCACAAGGCTTTTACTTTGAATTTCCTGTAGAAATTCTTTAAAAAAACCTTGCCTGTGATTTACTGGTCTGAAAACTTTGTGTAGCAGGTTGGATATCTTCAAATAGGTGATTAAAGAAAAAGAAAAGGCTTTGCTGTTTCTAACATGTAGTAATTTTTTTAGTATTCCTATTAAACTAGGGCTCCTGTATGAGTACAAATGTTACAAAACGTGACTAATTCAGAACAGCAACTTTCCAGCTATTTTCTTTACTCTGAAATACGATTCTCCTACATCTTGAAGGCCTGTGTCCAGCTTGTGAAAATACATGAATTTTGATAAACTATATCTGTCATCGTTTCATACACTGTACTTCAATCAAATCAATGACAGAACTTAAAAAACTTGGGTTGGTATACTGCTAAGGATGGGGTCCCAAGATATACAAGTAACTGCAATTTTTTTGTATAACCATATAAATGCCTTTTTCTCCCAGTCTGCCAGACATATGAATATTTGTGCTTTTCATAACACTACATTTAGTGTAAATGATCAAGAAATGTCTATTGTGAAATGTTGGAGTGATGGGGATTTTTTTCTTTTAGGATGTACATTTTTTCTTTAAGGAAAAAACATCCTTTCTGAAGACACTTCTAGCACTTCATCTTTCCCACACTCTTTAGTCTTTCCTTTTGCTCCTGGGATGCTAACAGCAAAAAACCTGAACTATGAAATACATTTTCACTTCCTACATTTCATTGTTTAGTGGAGTTATAGTGCTATGTGTTCCAGCTTTGGAAGGTCTTTATGGCTGAATCTAATTCTGAGCATATATGTAGCCTCATATCATTGTGTTGTAATGCGCTTAACTGTCTTGTTTGATTACAGCCAGAACTCTTAGAAACAGAGCCTTGAATATATGTAACCGACCCCTATACCTTTTTCCTTCCAAAACTTGACCCACTTCTCTCAGCGTATGTTTGGAGTAATCTTGAGCAAATTGTGGAAACTGTGTAAGAAATGCAAAATGACAGTGACTTCCAATCTCCAAGTCATCAATGTTTTCAGGTCACCAAAGAGGCGTAAGTTCATTAGCCACCTAATATTTAGAGGAATGCTTAAACAGCAAGAACAGGTCAATAGAGATGAAATATATGTAGGCTGCTGCCTGGATTCACTGGTCCCTTGCTCCCCTGCAACCCATAAAATTTTTATAAAATGACAATTTACTTCTCCTGGTGTGGTAGCTGGCTGTGCCTGGAAAAGTGGAGTCAAGAAAAGTGCAAACTGTAATGCCTGCTTTTCAGTTTTCTGCAGAAGCATCCATGTGCATGTATATGACACCATCTGTCTCCCCAGCTATAAGCTGAAATGAAGGGACACATCACTAATGAGCATTCAGAGCAGAGCATCCTCTATTCTTGCTGCCCAGTGACCTGAGCTAGACAGTGTGTTAGTTTTTCAAATCATATGAGTATATTGAGCATGTAAACCAGTGAAAAATGCAGCCAAGCTAAGAACATTCAGGATTGTTCCCCAAAAGCTGTGAAGGCCTTGTGTGGGCACCATTAAAGAGCCGGGAGTTGATGAGAGCTGAGGGTGTCTCAGCAGCAACCCCTCCTTCCTCAGAGAGCTGCCTTTCTGCTGGGACTGTCAGCCTCATCCTTTCTTGAGCTGCCCCACAGGCATGTCCATGTCCACCAAGTCCCTGGATGACCCTGACCCGCCGATGGGATTTCCTAGCCTCACCGCAGATGGCCCCATGGCTACAGACTGGCCTGGTGGCAGTGGGGTCTGGGCTGAGCCCCATCCTGGCCCCACAGATGTGTAGTGGGTCTGTTCTTGAGCTTCCTAATGGGGACATGACTGGGATCTACAGCTTGTTCCTCGAGTGAAAGATCTTGTGCCATCTGGAGAAGCTAACAAGAGCTCTTCAACACATGGTTATTCTGGTGGAAGAGGCTGCCACTAGTCATAGCAATTTCTGCTTCTGGAATTAAGGTATTGTTTAACATTTAACATTTGTTCACTGACTAACAGAGACTCTCTTACAAAATATGGATGTGTGCACGCAAGTGGGTTTTCTGGTGCTCATGCCAAAATCCTTGGTGTGGTGTATGAGTTACTGACTTGTGGCTAGACTAGCCACTGAGTCACCTTAGGACCATTCCAAACCAAGAAGCCCAGGAATTGGCAGAGCTATATTGATTTGCTTTAATCCTCCTACAGAGGACAAAATGGCAAATATTGCAGCACCCTCAGCAGACTGACTTGATTTTTGGTTTTAGTTATTGGTAAGGCTCAGACGAGGAACTGTCTTGTGTTTTCAGAGCAGATTACTACTGCCCCTCCCCAAGAGAGAAATCACGATGTTTCCATTGGTTGTATTGTGTCATTGAGGGGGGATTTCAAGTAAAATGAAAAAAGCAGAGATGATCTGAGCTTTATGAGTGAAAAAAGCACATTTCTGAACACATCAGCTGTGAGCTGCCCTGCAGTTGCCAGGAAGAGAAGATCCTTCTTGGCAGGCTGAAAGGGAAGAGACAGCCAGCAAGAGGAAAAGAAAAAGTGGGAGACCTTCCCAGTAGAATTGCAGCCCAAATTCCTCTCCCCTCCATCCTGCCAGACTGTTATTAATTAATCATCTGTTGGGAAATATTATTGTTTTCTAGTAGGTACTTTCTGGGTTTCTCCAGACAGTTGTTGCTTGCCTTTCAATCTTGTAGATGAGAAGGTGCAACCTGAACATCCGATTTGTGGGACATTAAATCTCATCCTCGAGGAAGCTGAAGGACCTGGTGAAGCGCAGGCTCTGGGAAGCTTGGCAGAGATCAGTGCCACCAATGCCTGCATCCCTGCAGATGGGCAGGGCGGTCATTACACAGAGGTTGCTCAGATGGCCCTGAGGGATGAGATGTGCCACAGAGAAAGTACAGGGCTTTCTGTGTGTGTGTGTGCCTCTGGAGAAAATTCTTCTTCAACGCCAAGTACAGCCCTGGACAAAGCCATGAACATGGAAACCAGACCTATTAGCTAAATACATAGGCGAGGTGATGGCCATGAATCCCCAGAGTCAATGGCTGAAACTTGTGCTGCCCTTTGAGCTGTTCTTCCACGCTGGGATGGAAAGATCCTTACTTCTTAGTTGCTTCCTCCCCCACAAATGCACACACCAGGGCATTCAGGTACTGGCTGAAGTGGCGTAGCTGGAACTTGCTTTGCACCTGTTAGTTCAGAGCTGCAAACATGCTGAGCTCAGGGCTTTCCTATTCCTTCCCAGACTTGTAAATGGCAGGGAAGATTCAGATTTGCAGATCCTTTTGCTAGAGGCACTGCCCAACCTCACCCCAGCTATATGCAAATTATTTGCTTTGCATAGGCAGGGACTAAAAGCCCAAATTATATGATTAAACTCATTTTAAAAAAATAATCATAAGCTACAATTTCTTTCCTCAATCTCTGCTCCCTCTGACTGAGACCAGGGATACAGTGAGAGGACTGGTGTGTTCTCACCCACCCACAGGACATGAAGTGGCTCAGGGGGATGCTGAGGAAAATAATGGTTGTAGCTCTGTCAGAAGTGGGGTTCTTCTTTGTCTGCTCCTGGTGAGCTCTGTCATTTCCTCTGCTGTTCTACCAGAAACACCATGGTGTCAGAATTAACCCCTTACAGTCCCACCTGTCTGGGTAGCTGAAATCCAGAGAACTGGATATTTGGTCTGCTTTATTTCTGCTGCTTAGAGTGTTGCGTAGCAACCTCTGAGTCAGACAGTAGAAAACTAGGAACTGGAAAGCATCATTTATTTACAGAAGAGAAAATCGATCTTCACACTCTTGCAGTTACCACAGAATCCTCTTCCAAAGTTTTATTTTGTTATTGCCTTCAAAGTTTGGAGATCCATTGGCTGTTTGTAGGTAAGTTTTTTATAAAAAGGCCTAACAGCTGTGCTTTTTCTCTTCCACAGTATAGCCCTAAATATCATTCTGATATAGACATATATTTTAAGGTAATAATATGTACATATTTAGTCTAATATAATTCCTCACTTTCACGAGTTTGCTGTAAGAAACTATAGGCTGTAAGAGACAGTAGATATTTCCTCTTTTCCTCTGCACTCCGGTTGCTCTGCTGTATGTAACTGTGCTCCTCCTAATGTACACCACGCTAGGAACGAGCCTCCTTGAAGATACTGAAGGCCTTGCCAATGTCATTCATCATCCTCCAGGAAGTGGACCCCAGCCCTGTGTGTCCTAGCAAATATATTTCAAGGGAAAAGTCAAGAAGGGGCAGCTGCAGCAGGCTGATAGCCAGCTGCGATAAGAGATCAAACACAGCTGAACAAATGCAAACATCCAAACAGTGTGGAAGCAGCAGGTCATGGTAAATCCTGTACGGTAGCAGAGACTCCTTCTGTCCTGAAAATCTACTTGATCTTGACAGTCGTCTTTAATTCTTTTCCCAGAATTGTCAAGTTTAAGGTCTGTCATTTTCTGTAACAGTCATATGCTTCTCAGAGTTGTTTCCAAAGGAATAGAAAGGTAAAATTACTGTGTCAGGAGGGAAATCTAGAATCACAGGAAGGAATCAAACCAACAACCAGAGAACCTCCAAACTGATTGTTCCATTAAAAAAAGCAGCTGTGAGTTGTGCCAAAGTTTAGTGTAGAGCTGTAAATCTCAAATATACCTTGAAAACTCCTTGCTTCCTCTGCTTGGAACATGGCCACGATATTTGCTTTGAAAGTTTTCCTTTCCTTTCAAAGTAGTTTGCAAGAAAGTCACCATATGAAATGGCAGCCTTTATAAAGTGCCGTGGAAATGGAAACTCCAGTGCTGTTTTGTCTTTCATTTTAATCCCACAGAAATACTAAAAGCTTAAAATTCAAAACAGAACTTTTTGTAAGATAATGTATATAATTTCTAGGAGTATGCTTTCTGTGTTTTTTCTCAAATATCTCAAACAGCTGGTTAAAGATGCTGGCCAGCAGTCTTAGACTGTGGAAGTAACCGCACTGTTACTGGCTGCACAGCTTCTTAGAAGCGGGAGCCCAAGCTTAATCTATGTCCCCACAAGGTCTTTTGGCCAAGTGCACCTTTTTGACATTTTTTTTTTTCTTTACGGGGTATGTGCTTACTGAGTAGTACTTTATTTATTATTGAAATTTTGAATGTGTGAACACACTGTTTTGTTTTAATAATCTCATCTCCCATTAACACAGCTTCTGAATGAATGAACTGGAGCCTCAAGCCAAAGCTGAGATGAAACCTGGAGCCTCCTGAAGAGCAGACAGAAGTACTATTTATCACCTAATGATGAGAAGACTTTTGTCCCATTTTTTCTCCTTATGTCTATATGAGCGAGGAGAGGGCTGAGGCACAGGTTAGAGCACTATCATTTGATTATTTAATTGCTAGAATGCTCCTAGGCATGGTTTTTTTCAATGGCAACTAGCATGTGTCTGGGTAGTGCTTTGACATGGTTCAGGCACAGCACGGCCCAGGATATTGCTAACAAGCAGTTTGGACAGGGGTACTCTTCTGTGGGAGAAAACCGAGACAGATGCAGTGTAGAAGAAGGATACAAACCATGGTATAAGATGTGACCCAGAGAATGCAATTCTGTGCTATTTGCTTGTGTAGTTGTAGCCTTTGATCATCAGGTGCTTTATGTGAAAGGATCTTGGCTTTAATGAAGGACAGGTCGGACTCTTAGTTGCTTCATTGCTTATAGAGGCTTCGTCAAGCAACTCTCTACTATTTACAACCATCTCCCTTTACTTCTAATCTTTTCTAGAGCTGTAGTTTCTTTCCATAACCTCCTTTCCTCGAACTGCTGCACAGCATTTGCCTTCTTGTCCTTGACTATAACTGCATCACTAAACAGCGATAAGCTGGTTTACAAAATTTGCAAGGACAGTCAAAGATATATTGGACCCGCAGTATGGTCTGGTCCCCTTCTCAATAGCCATTGCAAACTGTTAATATCCATGACAGCGTATTGGCCTAGAGTTGCCAACAAGGAAACTGGACTATTTCTTAAAACAAACACAGCCACAGAGACCAAGAAGTTTCACCATCTCTGCCTTAGGGCTTGATGGTCAACTTCTGTTGACATCAGTGGAAAGACCCTTTTTTTTTGAAAGAACCACTGAATTGGACCATTACTCAGAAGGAAAAGTCACACTAATCAAGTCACCCACACCTCTTCTTATGTTTTCCCTGGAGATCTGATCTATCAGAACTTCTGAGAGCAGAGCACAACTTGAGATGATGGAAGAAGACAGCGTAACCCAGTGACTGGCTGTTTGGCATACCCGTCATCTGCTGTTGGTCTTGCTCAATGCTAGACTGTAGTGCTGCATTCATGGCAGAGTGCTAGCAACACAGTTGCACATTTTTTATATGGCCGGTCCAGTACGCTGTACTGTTTACACTCAGGGCACTATTCAGATATAATTTTGGGATAGTTATAAAATTACAAATTCTTTTCCAAAGATGAAGTTTCTTCTGAGGTGGCACCTGTAATCTGCTGCCCACCTACATCTCTAGCAACTAGTTTTCAAGTGTTAATCTGTTTTTACTGGATCTCATCCAAGCATGACAGTTGTGGCGAGAACTGAGTCAGATTCTCTGATGGCTCTGAAATTTGTCATCAGATGTGTCAGAGCTCTACCACAATATCCGTCACTTCTCAGAATAGGCTTCTGACAGTATCTCTCAGGGTCATGTCCCTGTTTGAATCCCAGCGGTCAGACCTCCACACCACATTTCTGTAACTTTAGAGGAATGAGACGCTAAGCACTATGCTGTTGAAATATTGTTTTCTGTTTTAGTTGTGTGAACTTCCATCAGCTTTACTGAGCGATGTAGCAGAGGCAATTGGTGAAAACTGTTAAACTGCAAAGACAAAGACAAGCCATAACCATCTCCCAGGCACTGAGCAGCAGGGTCAGCAGCAGAGCTCTGCTTTTGCAGCCAGTTTAATTAAAAAACATAAACTACCATGGCTCACTCACTTCATCCCAAAACCTTTGCTATAAAATCAGACATCCTAGGCTTCCCAGGGGCAGTGTTTTCCCCCTTGCCTGCACTGTGTTAAATAAAAGACCGTAACAGAAGAGATTTTTACTAAAGGAGGAAGAAAGTAGAAAAGCTACAGTGCAATTTGGAAAGCCTGAATAGCCCGTGCACTACCCCTTTCCCCTGAACTAGAGTGTGCTGGCCTCCTCTAAGGGCTGTGGGGCCCTGCTGGAGTGGTCAGCCCATTACTCTTCCTGCTCAGATAAGCCCCACTTGGAATCTGGTTTTGTTGGGAAGAAGGGATGAGGCTTTCTGGAGCCCCTACGGCTCCACTGGAGGACAAAGGCCCATGTGAGTTGTTGTTGAACTGTGGTTGAATAGGAAGAGATAATCTTGCTTGCATGGCTCTTTTTTAGCCATTACGGTTATTTGTGGCTGCTGCTGTGTTGTGCTGGACTTTAATGGGTTTCAGCTCCTTTACATGAGGTGGAGTGACAAATGGAATCTGCAGAGTCTGTCTCAGAAAGGATGCTTCCTAAATAGGTTTTTTCTTCCCCTTGCAAAAAAAAAAAAAAAGGGGAACTTTGGGGAAC
>Ga0065711_1045158_pt1 | contig 13652 bp, 4 predicted proteins | sample Hoacrofraction12_FD_59098 | JGI IMG/M metagenome (GOLD analysis project Ga0065711, IMG submission 59098) | Hoatzin crop microbial communities from Cojedes, Venezuela - Epithelial fraction 12 v2 (version 2) | ecosystem: Host-associated > Birds > Digestive system > Esophagus > Crop | place... | reverse complement strand
GGAGCCCTGGAACAGGCTGCGCAGGGAGGTGGTGGAGTCTCCTTCTCTGGAGATATTCAAGACCCGCTTGGACAAGTTCCTCTGCGGCCTGCTGTAGGTGACCCTGCTTCGGCGGGAGGGTCGGACTAAATGACCCACAGAGGTCCCTTCCAACCCCTACCATTCTGTGATTCTGTGATTCTGCTTTTTCTCTAATGGGGGATTGAGTCAGGGGGAGACAGATCACAACCTCTGAAATCTTTCTGTGAAGCATTTTATTCATTAAATTGTTATTATTATTAATGCAATCATTAGTATTAATACTGTTATTATTAATAAAAGGTAAGTATTCACACAGTACTCTCACTTATTCACTCTCACCTTCCCATGTAGTTAGTCAGTTGGAGCTGCATTTGGGTTCCAAGCCCAGGTGTTTCCTCTGGACCAGGGGGATATACTGATGTCACTTGGCTTTTAGGCAGGAATTTGGGCAGTCCTTCGGAGGGATGTTTTCTTCGTCAGGTGTTTATGTAACACTGTAGACTTCCTCTGCACAATGCAGCCATTGCACTCTTGGATGTGGCCCAAGTTACACAACATCTTGTTGATGCCAGGTGTGTTCTAGTGGCCTTGTACACATTCAGCAAACTCATGGTGTCCTGACTTTATCATTTCTTGCAGATGCAGCAGGACTCCCAATTTCCAGATCTTGTCTGTGAGCTTGCACACACTCCCTACTCAGTATGTACTTCTGCTCTTTTCAGCCTGTTGTTTTCTGGTAACCATTTCTCCATCCAAACCTCTTGAAACTTACGGGGGTCGTTCATACAAACTGACATAAAGGGGGCCTTTCTTGCAGAATCAGTCCTATATCTTTCTAGTGTTTTTGCCTGTTTTTTGTCTAAATTTCATAAAGAATTGACTTTCGTCAAATTTCAGAGGACTGTTCTTCAGTTCAGAATAGTTCTCTCACAGTAGTTACTGGTAGATTCTCTATGTTCTCTCCAAAATCAGTTGCCTAGGTTTCTTTCCTGCTCCCCACTTCTGGATATGACTCTAAATAATTCCTCCAAGATTTAGATGTAAATATCCTTCAAATATTATTCACTTTCTTCCTAAATGTCTCTTACCCTGAACAGAGCGAATGAATACACGCTCCATTCATTCAAATTTCATAATGTTCCCTGCAATCTCCCCTTTTTAGTGTATCTCTTCACGTTGTAAGTAACTGCAAAATTATGAAGTATCAGCAGTGAACAGAAAATGGTAGAGGGCACTCCAAAAATAGTTTAGTCTTTATCTGATAACTTGCTGTCTTTTGACGTAGCTTACCTGCCTCTCTCTGCTTCCCTTTAACACTCAAACCTGTAACTTTCTCTCCTGTTTTGATGCTGTGCATTGTTATTCTCTGGTTTCTATCATCTCTCACAACATACTGTTTCAGTGCTTTGTGTATGAGTGTTGCGTACTGTGGGATGTAGACAGCAGCACGTTGGCCACTGCATAATAAGACTGCAACGAACAGTCACAACATGGACGTCTAGTCTGTTACTAAACTCATCAGGGAACAATTAAAATATCAAGATTGCCTGTGTCCTAGAAACACATCAAATAAAGCTTTCTATCTCTAGAATGCCCAATAAGCAATTAGGTTGATTTATATAAACTGATCCAGTTTATCTTTAGTCCTTAGTGCACAAAGTGTCATTAATATTAGCATTTGTTAGAATTCAGGAGATTTGAACAGCTTTGTGGTAGTTAAAACAGCACCATTGTTGCTAAACAGAAGTGGGCTGAGCATTTTTTTAAGAAATTCAATAAAATGTATTCACTGCTCAAACAATATCTGTTCAAGCAAATTTGAAATAATAGTTTAATTTAGTGTGTTCAGAATATATCTGTCATCAAGGCTTTAGCAGCCATACATTGCAAAAGTATGGCAGATACAAAATGTATTTATTGTTCTTACCCTTCAGATAATTAAAAAATATAGTTCTCATAAAAGAGCTCACTGTGAGGGCAGTCATTGCAAGCTCTCAGGATATTTATAAAACAATAACATCTCATACTCAGGCACCTCAATAGCTCTTGCTATTAGTAACCTCTTAAAAATAACAAGATATTGCAGTTGTTACAGGCACTAGAACTTGGAAATCTATTTTGTGGGGAAGCTGCAGGGTGGGAGAAGTGAAGGCGTGATAAGTGTAATGGCTTTGAAGATTTCAGATAGATTTCTGTTTGCTCAGTTATATTGACACGCAGAAAGAAACCACTGTAAAACTGTCACATTTGACTTCCATATTGTTAGGAAATTTTTAATTTAGATTTTATTTTTTTCTTTGAAAAATTGCTTTGTGAAAACTGGGTTCTCTTGTAAGTAGCAAAGCTGTTAACCTTGGAAAACTGAAACCTACGCACATAGAGGAATAGTTCAGACACTACCATTTACATGTTAATTGACAAATAGCAGTGACATTACAGATTCATCTTTAATGTCATTCTCCGCTCTTGTAAATTGTCATTGTTCCCTTGAAATCAGTGTCAACTGAGTTTCCACATTCCTTCAGTCCTTGACAACTTTATGAAAAGTACAAATTTGGCATTTTAACTTGAAAAAAAGACTCTCCACAGACATGATGCCTAAGTCAGAAACCCTCTAAAAAGCATGGTAACTTGGGGGATCTAGCATTTATTACAGAAAGGACCCATGGTAATGGCTGTGAGGGTGGTTTTCCTGTTTTAAAAGTTGAACCAGAACCGTTAAATATTTCTCTGTGATAATTTAAAATTCAAATAAGCTAAATTTCCCACAGAGTTTCTCTAACAAACAGGCAAGATCTGAAAAAGTCTGCCCACGTTTTGGTGGAAAAAGAAATGATTAGCAGCTTTTTTGGACTGAAGATTTGCTCTGATTTTATAGTAACAAACATCAGGCTTTTAAGGTAAAGTTTAATTACTAACTCAGAATTTGTAATATGTACATATCACCTGGACTTGATTTTACAATGTGATCAGAAAAAATAACTTTTAGGCTGTTTGATACTGTCATCTTCTGAGTTGTTGTTTTTTTTTTCTCCATATGTAATATCTATGAATTTTTTAGTATGATGGATGATATGCAGTCCTGTAGTCATTAAAAGCCAGCTTTACCTCCTTTTTTCATCTGTTCCTAAAAAGAATTTTATGCTGACATTAAATTAGCTTCCTGCAGTTTGAGCAAATGTCTCTGATTGCATCTACACATTCCTCCATGTTCAACCTTGTACATGATAGGATCTCATTGTGTGTAATTTGATTTTAACAGGTCTAGATTAGCTCTGACAATTGGGATTCCACATTCAGGCATCCTGTAGACAGAATACAGATTTGTGCTCAAGTTATAAACCATTAGCAAAGCAATTTTGCCCAAAAATTTTCCTGTGCTGTAGGTGGCCCAGCCTTGGATTCCTTCACAACTGATTTCTTGGATTCCTTCACTACTAATTTAAGGAGACAAAATCAATTGCAAGCAATTTATTTATGGTTTGGCAAGAAATTCCATCCAGTCAGTTACTATATTGCCCTATTCCATCCTTGCACAAAAGATAGCTATTTTCCATGTTCCTTGACTTTACTAGTGAGTACTATTTTACTTAAAACGTTGAATAATTAATTGTGTACCTTAGAAGAATATACAAAAAATTAAGTAGTTTTTAAGCTTTCAACAAATCTGGTACAAAATCATTGAACTGTCTGACAGCAATGAACATTGACTTTGTAAAGCTAAAGTTAACATTTTGTTCAGTACCCTGAATATGCACAGTTTTTGCTTGTCATCTAAATTCTGTATATACCTAAACCCTACACAGAGGCTCCACATACAGCTTGTTCTAGTAAACTTAATTGTGCTACATGCTCAAAAATAGCCTGATCAAAATTGTAAGTTTACTAAAATAGTGCTAGTAGCATGAGTCTCTGCTGGGGGATTGGCCCTGTTATCTTTATCTGATGTGAAAATCATGATTGTAAAATTTCTCTTTGGATGGGTGGCATGTTTTGAAAAATCTCTATTTATAAATTTAAAGGAGTACTTTAAGTGAATTAGATTACTTAGAAGCTTTATGTGAAATCAAACCAAGCCAGCTCATGAAAATCCCTGCACTTTTATAGCAAAGTAGCTTGATAATTAATATTTTAGTGTATGTGCTGGACCTGACTAGGACAGAGTTAATTTTCTAAATAGCCGCTTCTATGGTGCTGTTTTAGAGTTTTGACCAAACCAATACTGATAACACGTTAATGTTCTACCTTTTGCTGAACAGTGGTTGCACAGCATCAAGGCCTTCTCTGGTTCTCTCTCTGTGCCTTCAGTGGTTGGACTGGGGGTGCACAATAGGTTGGAAGGGAACACAACCAAGAAGATGCCCCGAACTAACCAGAGAGATATTCCATACCATTCTAGTGCCATGCTCAGCAATAAAAGAGAAAGGAGGGAGTTTTAGCAGGGAGGCCGATGCCCAGCCAGTTCAGCTATAAAGTGAACAGTGTGTCTCACAGCAGATGTCAGTCAGCATATTCTTCCCTTCACGCTTGAATTACAGTGATTTATCTCATCCTTATAGTTGGGTAACAATGAACAGACCTGGTAAGTGCTGCACTGTAAGTTCACTGTGTCTTTGCATCATATCATTATACCTGGATTGTGTGGCGGTTTGGCTGTTCAGTACCACATTTGTATTTTTTTTTTAAATAGACTAAATAGCGTATACTCTTGATGCACAAGAAGTTCAACAGTATCTTTGATACATATATATATAAAGAAGAAAAAGTCCGCTCTTATTTTGCTTCCTGTAAGCTTCATATTTGTTTTCAAAGCTACTTTTGGCAAATAAAACTAATTCATTTACAATTTTCAGTCTGTCCTCTTGTTTACCATAAAAGGCAATTGATCTAAGGAACAGAAAACCATAACCAATTTCATAACCAAATAGTTGTATATTATGTAATTTTTCTCAGACACCTGTCTTCCCAGCACAAATAGCGAACATTTCCATATCTAAAGCAAGGAAGAAGGGGTTAAAAAGTAGCTAACTATCCCTCTTCCTCGCCCTCTCCCTCTCTCCTCTTACCCCCACTCCCTTAACTGAGATGTCAGTTTCTACTTGCATCCATATGCAGTGTGCCTTCCATGAGTTCATCAAATTACAAAAAAGAGTCTTCCCATCTCTTTCCTGTCATTTCTACCTGGTTTGGTATACTCTTGTTCCTTTATAGAAAAATATTTCTCCTCTGTCTCTCATCCCTAAGCAACAGAATACTCAGAATGCTTTTGTTCTTTTTTAATAACAACAGTAGTATTTCATTTGGATGCCAGAAGTCTGCTCTATTGATAATTACACTCTCATCCTCTTTCAATTACAAAACCCTATTCTGTTGTATTATGGAACAGCACAAGTACCAGAAGACACGCTTGAAATTTTAAAGTCGAGAGTATTGCCAAAACTTTCAGACAGGAATATTTATACATGAATTATCCTACTACATTAAAAAAAACACACCTGATTTTTAAGGTAAGAAGACATCTAAGTTCTTAATGACTGCTTTGATTTTAAGACTTTTTTTTGTCCCAGTTAACATGATATAATACAGATATGTAGATAGATAAATATAGATCTATATGCTAAATATTATCAGGTACATATAGAAGTTAAAGCCACGATCAAAAGTATACCAATTTTATACAGATAATTGCACCAAAACTGGAAGAACAATCTAAATGTTGGAGAAGAACAGTAACCAGGAACTATACAATAACTGTAAGACATGAAGTATAGCATAAACGCATAAAATTAAAACAAAATTAAAACAGAATTAATGACTTCTAATTCCAAAAGCAGATAGAGAAAGTGGACCCAAATTCACGTACTGATAGTTCATATCCACAATGAATTACTCCTTTAGCAATTTCTGTGGGTTAACTGCAAAATCTAAATGAAGTCCCGTAAATAATTAATTTGCCTTTACTGGCTTCACATTAAACAGAAGATCTGAGATTTGAGAGTAGGCAAAAACTACTGAGAGGACAAGAATTATGGGAAAAGTTAATGAAAAGATTAGCGATATTCTCAGAAAGAGGGATACAGTCAACACATGGGAATAATTATATAGTAAATGTATAAAATAGAAAAGAATATGATGGTGCTGGGGATGAAGAATCAGCAAGGCAGATAAACAGCAGAGACTAGAAGATTTGGAATACAAAAAAAATAGGAGAAATGAATACAGGAACTCTACAATTGGAAGGATGGTAAGTAACTCAGCTTTGTCTTTAGGTTGGTGATAGCAAGAACTCTGTCACTGATGGTGTGAATTCATTGATCTTTCATAAAAGCAGTAAGATAGAGGCTAACCAAGAAAAACTGCTGTAAGTTAAGCTGTAAGTAATAAATCTATACGGTCAGAGGGAAGAAGATGAAAGATAAATAAATACACAGTATTCTGTGTCCACATGTAAACAAAGATGTGATATTGTAAGTATGGTTCATTCATGTCAACTAGGTGTAGAAAATAATGCTCATATTTATTTGTATGGACAAAGAAAGATGATTGCAATGTACTGAAATCTCATATAAATATATACTGCAGCACTGTAGTACAGGAAGGTTAATGGCTTAGAGCCAAGGTGTAATAAACGGGGTCTTCCCGTATGAACTGCAATCAGTTTTTCTTCACTCCATGAGCAATGGAGAAACAAATAGCAGTAGAGGCAAAATCAAATCTATGCCATATGAATAAGGTTGAAAAATACAGTTTTTACTTTTTGCATAAGATGTACTGACATTAGATAAATATTTCATAACAAGGTAAGATTTAGTCCATGAAATACATATTAGTGTAAACAAATGGGACACAGCTTGTCCAAATGAAATTCTCGTTGTGCTGTAGACTATAAAAATATTATAAAAATCAAGAAAGACTCATGCATCTTGCATCTTTTTGTCTGTGTTTAAGATTGTTAGCCCTCTGGAGTATAAGTGGCCTTTATACCAAAATATTTAAATATAGAGGATTAGAATAGACTCATTATTTATAATCCATTCTTCCTCAGGGTACACTGCAGATACTTTGAACTAGGTCTACAGGAAAATCTGTCAGTATTTCTGGAAAAGCTAATGAAGACCTTGTATTTCATACCAATTACAGGAAGAGATGGATCTTAGGCTATAACTGAAAACAAGAAAGAAAACCACAAAAAAACCCCACTCAAAATTAAAAAATATTATGGTTTCCATTCCATTCTGTTCAGGAATGTGGCTAGAAAGAGGATACTGCCCATATTACTGGGTTTAGTCATCTGAACTGCAGTAGATACTAACTGTCCAAACACTGATGAGATTAATAGAAGCACACACACATATGCCTATCCTATTTGCTTGAAACTATGTTATGTTATGAGAAGAAATGTTATCACAAGAACAGTTTCTTGCCTTCTGACAGGCAAATATCATGGTTTCATCGCAGAATTCTAAGGTAACTTAAATACGACATCACAGAACTATTAATTAGCATATTTAACCCATTACCTATTTTGGCTTTGATACTAAAGGATCAAAAGGAATCAAACAAGACAGCAGCTTCCATTTGAATGGCTCAAGATGAATATTAGATCTTACAAAGCAAGAGTAAAGTGCAAGAATTTACCAATTTAAACATAAAAACAAGGAAGAATATGAAGATGGAAATCATACCTCTCAAATCCACTAGAGCTGTTTGAAGGATACCGTGTGCCCTAGGGCAAGAGGATTTCACTGATGTGATGTGTCTGAATTTTCAAGAAGATTTTGATAGTGTCCTTCACCAAAGGATCAGAAATAAGCTGACATGTTCATGGGATAAAAAAGGAAATTGCTTTGTATAGTGCAAACTGGTTAAAAGATAGGGAAACTGTTAGCATTAAACTATCACTTCTCGTGGGGGAGCATCACAAAGAGCGCATTTTTTTTGTGTGCAGAGGAAGATTTCACTTTTTAAAGAAATCTCGGGATTATCTGCACTGAAAGTGCTTTGGTTTGTGTCATGGAGTGGTCTTGGAGTGCATGCAACTATTTATTTTGGATGAAACCAAAGGGAAGAATGTATTTCAGGAGCACATCTAACATACTCCAGCCGCAAGGCCATTCAGACTAGACTAGAGCTAGTCCCAAGTACAAACCTACCAGAAATATATAGCATTAGTATCACATCTTCATTATGAACCGTTTCGCTCCATAGATCCACTCTTAGTGGTCTGTCGTAGCTGATAGTGTAGACAAAACAAGGAGGTCTGTGCTATATATGCCATATATTCATAAAAGAAAAAAGGAGTGAATATTAAGAAGACATGTTTGTTGATGCTCTCGGTATCAACAAATACTCTCAATAATCAAAGCATACTGTTTTTGAGGAGGTGCAGAAAGATCTTCTGTTACTGTGTGCCTGAATAGGAAAATGGCAAATGAAATTCAATGTTATTGCATTTAAATTAATGCACATGGGGGGAAGAAAACAGGTTTAAAACTGGAAATATTGAATGAGGACCAAGCAACACACATTTTTGTGGTTACTAAGGCAACCTTATGGAGGTGGCTGTGAACGTTACAGAAAGAGTCAAGGAAGAAAACTGAATCAACAATAAAAATGTTGAAAATGACTGATGATGGAAGGAAACAAAACCCAGAAGATAAATCAAAGCTAAATGAATCCTAGAGTTACATAGACAAGGTCAAAAATAGAAGATGCACTGTGTATGCCAGCGATCACAGGAGAGGAAAAGAAGTATAACAGGAAAATATGTTCAAAGTTTCAAATTCTATTCTAATAGATTTTTAAACTGCAAATTTGTGTTACTAAATTAAAACAGGTGGGATGCAAACCGTAGAAAGGAAATAATTCATAGCTAGAAAGTGTGTTATGAGCATCTATATAAAGACAATGAACTATTACATGTTATTAACAGGTCAGGATAACAGAACCACCAGCATTAAAATTTTAAATTGCACTTTTAATTAAAAGGCTCAAAAAAACCCCACACAAAGCCAACACATATGATAATAGCTCAAGGTCACTTTATAAATGGGATTTCTTGCATTTAATGTGTTCAGATACTTAGAAAACTGGACCATGCGCTATCATCAAGAAATGTTGCCTGGCAGTAGTTTATAAACTGTTGAAAATTTCTTCATATTACATATAAGGAAGGTCAAGCTGAAGTCGCTTTAGAATTTGAAGGAAAATGGGACAAGAGTTACCAACTAAATGACCAGATTCAGAAAGGGGAGGAATAAAAATCTCCGTATAAATCTCGATAATTTTATTGGAGAGTTACTAGAACTTGGTTGATTCTTTGTTGTCTCTAAAGCATTTTATGTCATGGGGTATGACAAGTTATGCCTGAGTGGTGGTCCAGATGAGCTTTCCACCACATCTAGTTACTGGCTACACCACAAGCATAATTGCCTGTAGAAACACAAGTAACATGAGAGAGATTTTTAGTCAGCAAAGATGCAGTGTGAATGTACACACTGTTACCTTCCCTCTCAAAATTCTCTGTTAGAGATGGCAATGTGTACAAAATGGAAATATTTTAAAGATAACCATGTAATAAGACTCAGGTTAATTAATAACTTTAGATATTCCAGTTAGTCTGTCTCTCAAGAAACTCTAGTAGCTTTGGGTGTTAGATTTTATGGGATAGGAAAAGAGTATGGAATCTTGATTAACGTATTAAAGATGAAAATATTGATCTGTAGAAGAACAAAACCTGAAGACACTCTGAAAGGTAAACACTTCGGCTTTTATCATTAGCATCATTATTATTACCATTATTATTATTGCTATAACTGCCATATAGTCAAAAATCAACATAGTTCATATGAATAACCTAACTGAAGATGATATGGTGTATAAAGAAAAGACAAATTAACAATACAAAAGGGTTGGATGAATGTGACAAATAAAGTTGAAAATAAAAAAAAAGAATTCTGATTTCTGTGAGAAACTATGTGGAAGATGTACCTGTTTCCATGGGTGTATATGACTGTGAGGAGAAAAAAAAATTGGAGGAGCTTTAGAGAAGATTTTTTATTTAACATTGACCTATTTAAAAAGTAAAACCATTAATAATAAAATTGTAATGAATAAGCACCAGAAAATATTGTGCTAATAGAGCCTTTATTGACAGCATAAAGCCTTTTTTTTTAATACACAGCTATAAAGAAAGTGAGCACCTAGAAACTACAAGGATCCACAGTACAAATCCATGCATCTTAAACTCAATGTATACTTCTTACCAAACATATGCTGATGGTTCCATAGATTGTGGAAGGACTTTTGTTTGTGATGACAGAAAGCTTGTCTGTCAGTGACAGTTTTTAAGACTTATCTCCATGTATTCATTACATTTCTTTAGGGCTGTTCATGGTCAATGTTTTGTTTATTTGCTTTTAATGTTGTTAATGTATAAACTTTAGTCAATAAATGGTCTTTCTGTTCAATCTCCCACATTGTGACACTAATACTAAACAACTGAAGATTTGCTCAGAGCAAGCCTATATAATGGTTCATTAGCCTATTGCTCTGCCATGCACCGTCTCTTAATTAGATATGGATCCACCATACACCACAGAAAATGGCTTGGGACACTGACATGCAGAACAGATACTCAGATACAGCAGAACAGAACAGGGAAATGAAACAAAAACATTTCAGGGTGGAATCAGGAGGGACTAATGGAATAGAATTAATCAACCTGAAAAAGTAACAGATGAAGGGGCAATAGAATAAGGCCTACACAAAGATGAATGGTATTAAGATGATAAATAGAGAATGATTAATCACAAGAAGGCCACTCAGTGAAATTATCAGTTAGCAAGCTTAAAAGAGAAAAAAGTATTTTTCCACACAACCTGTAATTATAGATATAAATTACTTCAAAATAGGTAAGACAAGTTATTAGGGCCTGTTAAATGCAGCATTCCAAATGCAGTCTCTAGTTCCAAAATCCCTGGTGACCTGTAGCTGTAAAAAATACACCAGTGCAAGGACAGTCCTGCACTTGGCATGTTCCCATGTTCATTCCCCACTGCCCTCCCTGGATAAGGAAAAATGGAATAGATGGCCATTACCACAATAGTGTGGTAATTTATAAAATCTTCTATATATCTTATATAATTGTATCAGACTGTGAATATGATGCCCAAAAATAGCTGGTAAGAACATTTCCACAGTAAGTTTGCTGCCAGCCATTTTGAAGAGTTTTGTTAAAAACATGCAGTGAGTTGATTAATGTATATATGTATGTAACCACAGTAGAAGCAGAATCATGTAATTAATTGCTTTGTTCCTTTGATTTAACATCTTTAAAAGTCAAATGCATTCTGAAAAAAAAGTTGACAATTCAAAAGAATATTTTAGATATTATCCAGTGTAACCACTAAAAATTTTAATCTGGATGTTATTTGGATAAGTAAAATGAAACTTTATTGGATTTAGTGAGGCTACTCTTACGACAAAGCTTTATTCCTATTAGCAGCTGAGGCAGTTTTCTTTTATTCATTATACTGTTCCTACGAGTGCCTGTTTGACTTTCATGGTGTTGATGTAAATGAACCTTTTTATTGATGATGATAATATAGTAGAGCAGCAATATGTGTGTATAATTGTAGTCTTTAAAAGTACCTTTTAAATTTAAATCAAAGCTGCAATTATTTTAGATATGCAAATGATCACATTGAGGATAATGCTACAAGAGAAATTCAGAAGAGGTTCAAATCAGAATAGAAATGGCTATCTCTGCCTCAGGCTTATTGAAGACACCCTGATAGAATCCAAATTCGTACCAAGCAGAGGAAAAGAAGTAACATCTTGTAAGCTTTCTGTCCTCCTGTCAGAGACCAATACTCTATGTGCAGATTCTTTCAGAGAAACCCTCCCCTGCATGAAGAGGGTTTAACTTATAATACCAAATTTACTTACCGTGACATGGGATTTTGATTTAACAGAGTGATACAAGCAATGTACAGAAATCACAATACAAGCACGACAAAGCAATGGCAACATACAGCTGAATCACAGTACAAATATCATTCCCATTACCAGTCTCTCTACATGCTCACCATCATGAAGCTGCGCATCCCCTACCACTAGGAAGGAAGAATAGGTTGAAGCCAGCTCAAGTCCATTGCTCTCTTCAATGTTCACGTTGCTTGTTATTCAGTTATATCCTGCATTGGGCTAAGTCGTGTTACCGCTTTCCCTGTGCTGGCCTACCCAACTCAGGAAGACAGTACTCTCTATTAATTAGCTCCGGTAAGGCCACTTACACAACCAGTTGACACATTCAGCTGATACAAACAGTTGATCCACTGACGAAGTCATTTATGTAAGAAAAAGGCTACTCACTACTCCCCTTGGTATTGAGATAAGTTCGTCTTTCCTTGCAACAGTCGGTCACTCCCTATGTTCTTCCATCTTCCAAGCACATTGTTCTTGGAAGATGGAGCCATTTTGCATTGCAGGGGTTTGTTGATTGATCACTCCTCCTTATGCTTTTTTGGAAAAGAGCCAATTCCTATATACAAGTTTTTGAATTCATCTTGTTGCACCTCCTTTTTTGTTTTTTGCTTTGGGAGTCATTTGTTTTTTCTTACAAACAAAAATTCAGAGCAATTCTTGGGTGCATTTTAGTTCACATCAGAACTGATTTTCTGAAATATATCACTCAGTCACTCCCACGTGCTGTCTTTCAGTTAGTTTCACAGAACAGTCTTAGAGCTTGTGGACTTGTTTGCTTCAAGATTAAACTAAAACTAGGAGATGCAAGGGTGCATTTAATGGTTAACACCTGCTCATGGGAATTCAGTTCATAACATCAGACAGGTTAAAACTCTGCAAAACATGTATGATGTAGGCATCAGGTGCTTAGCATCAGGTGTTTCACTTTTCAAATTTGCTCTTATTCCACTTTAAAAAGGCTTGAAGTGTCTTCCTGGGACTACAGAAATTCTTTTCTGTGTCAGACGGATCCTCAAAGCATTACATTTCAGCAAGTCTAGCTCACAAAAAGTGCATTGTGAGAGTAGTTTCATTGCTCTTTGTGAACATTTATGTTCAATAATGGCTGCAGGAGATGATCTAGAGATGATCATTTCCTAACTTTGCATGTTGAAGACATACCTGTTTTGATAGGACAACTTGGATTACAGCATACATAGACATACCTGAGCTAGTTGGCTCAAAAACTGGCACAAGCCTATCTGGGAATCATAAGCTTCCTTTGAAAAGTCTATACTCAATTCTGAATCCTGTGGTGTTTTGACTTTCTTGCTGTCATTACCCATGCTAAACAAAATGATACTTTATGTAGCCTGCAGTATTGCTTTCCAGTTACAGTGCCACGTTCCCATTGGAAAGTCCTTTTATTTCTGTTTTCCCCATACTCAGACAAGATAGTTTCCTGGACACAAATACAAGTGGCACAGTTTATAAGACTATGCTTATAAGTTTATACTATGTGAGTAGCATATTGGGTTATTGCAGCAAATAACAACCAAGGCTCAGTAAGATATCTGATAAAAATGAGATGTTGTCCCTAATGTCTTTCAGATAAAGAACAAGGAGTACAGTTTCTTTTTGTTGAGAAAGAACAATCTTTCATA
>Ga0065711_1045157_pt1 | contig 13653 bp, 6 predicted proteins | sample Hoacrofraction12_FD_59098 | JGI IMG/M metagenome (GOLD analysis project Ga0065711, IMG submission 59098) | Hoatzin crop microbial communities from Cojedes, Venezuela - Epithelial fraction 12 v2 (version 2) | ecosystem: Host-associated > Birds > Digestive system > Esophagus > Crop | place... | reverse complement strand
TTGACCACTACCCTTTGGCTGCGACCATCCAACCAATTCCTTATCCACTGAATGGTCCACCCATCAAATCCATGGCTCTCCAATTTAGAGAGAAGGATGTTGTGGGGGACCGGGTCAAAGGCTTTACAAAAATCCAGATAGATGACATCCATTGGTTTTCCCTTGTCCACCCTTGTTGTTACACCATCATAGAAGTCAAGGTAGTATAAGAGCATTTTGAGAATGTTATGCCTTAAAATAGATGTTAAACACACAAAATATTTTTTTTAATCAGCAGTAGAAAAGTGAAATATGTCAATGTTGGTTACTATTAAAAGGATTGGCTGTGCGTATTAAGTGAAGCAGAGGGCTTTCTGGTTGGCAAAGGTAATGAAGAAAGCTGACAGCTGAAGACAGACAAATGGCACAGGTGATTTTTATCTTCAGTAGTTGCCAATGACCTGCATAAGTCTTTCTGCTAAGGTTACTGGACAGATTCTACTATCTGCTGTGTGGGGAGGATAGCAGGTTATAGCTTTTCCTTCCTAATATTAAAGTGAAGTGAAACTGGTGAACAAGCACATGGCAGCATATGCTTCTGAAGGTGGGGTAGTTCTGTAATAGCTGTGGTCACCAAGCTAGTCATGAGCCTAGGACTGTAGGGTGCAAGTCGCTGTGACGTGGTAGTGTTATTTCTCTGTAGGAAGTGGCAGGCCTGAACTGAACCTGCCTCTGGAAGTCCCAGGCTTGGGGAGAGTTGTCTTTGGCAACTGAAATCAGAAGATCAGCTTTGCAGCATGGAGCAAGCTTTCAGTATCCATAGCCCCTGGTGCAGTGTACTTGCTCACAGGCAGTGGGACAGAGTTTGCACAGTTGTTCTGCACCAGCTGAAATTCCAGTCCTTATCAGAATATGTACTTATAACAACTTGACTGACAGCTATGACCACAGCAACTGAATGCTTGAATGTTGTCTTTGCTATTCCTCCTGACTACCTTGCCTGCATACTGTCCTTGTGGATCACTGCTCTGATGAAAGCATTGGGTAATTCTGCTCTGTTAAACATTGCCAGTAATAGGTCAGCTGAGGAGGTCTTGAGGGCACAGGTGGCACTGAAAGACCTTCTGTGACAGCAAGGGAGAGGAGATGTAAAGTGTCCTGTGTGACAAATGTTACTGCTGCCAGAGAAATGAGCTCTGTGAGCAAACAGGTTTGGGAGAAGGAAACGATGTAGTGGAATGACTTGGTTTGTGTTAGGTGTGCTGACCTGCTGGGAGGAGGAAGGACCTTGCAGTACAAACTCGTTAAGAGTGCAGCTAAGATAGAGTATGGCTCTGGTACTGAGCTAGCTGGCTTTTGAGGTAGTTTTCTAGAAACAAGAGGCCAACGAGTACAAAACTCAGTCTTGTCAAAAGTTATTTCTCTTTGGTAAAACAAGTAGCTACAAGATAGGTTGCTCTGCCTAGTCCAGATAACCAGTTCCCCCACCATTATAAGGAAGGTGGATTCTGACTTTTACTTAAAGAAGTTCTGTGCAAATTAGTTTTGAAGTTAATGGTGTGAGTCCTCATATACCCAATGCTGTCCTGTTGCCCGCAGAAAGCAAGCCAGGCTGGTCTCCCCGACCCCACAGGAGCCAGTGACAAATGACATTGCACTTCATTTCCTATTTCGCTTGGGCAAAATCATCCTTAAAAGCATGCTCTAAAGTTCTTTAAACTTTGAATGAGCTCATTGATGCTAGGGGTGGAAATAGACTTGAGCTGATAGCTGTGATAAATGTTTTTGCCTGCAGAAAATGTATCCTTTGCCTCAGATGCTGTTGTGTGGTTGTAGCTCATTTGATCTCTCAGCCTTTGTCTTCATAATTTGTGCCTGTTCACCAGCATTTCACTGGCCCATTCTTCATAGGCACTTTTGATTGGCAGTTTATACACCAGTGTAATTTAAAAACTCAATAAAAATGCTTTTTGCACAAATAATATTCTATGAACCAGTCACATTTCTTCAGGGTAATTCTTCGGATTCCTAATGAGCCACACAGATCCTGTATTAGATCATGGTTTCTTGTAAAGGTTTTGTAACTACACTCAGATACTTTTGTGTGTCATCAGCTTTAATAATGGGTATGTCACCATTCACGGATGAGATGAAATCTTTTGGAAGAAACTAGAAGGGACTATACGAACTTAATTAGGATATATAAATGTTTTTCTAAATACCTATAAATATAAAAATCTGAATTGCTTTATAGCCCTTCTCGGTCATAGCTGAGAAAGTAGAAGGTACATTATTTAATCTGAAAGCTTTTTGCATAAGAGACTCTGTGGTACTTGCTGCCACTGAGCTATGGAACCATGCACAGTTGAGGATTTGTGCTTCTGTGGCCTGTGTCATGCTCTGTATCGGTGCGAGGCATGGGATGCCAGGGATGCCGTAACCACATAGACAGCAGCTGTTTGTCGTGGCAGCTCTGCTGTCTTTGTGGTCTTCATGGGGCGTGCATGCGTGTAAAGGTGGTTTGAACAGAAGTTTGTTCTAGTTCACACACAGAAAATATACTTGAAATAATATACTTTTTAAAAAAAAATACTGTTTTTTGTTTTTACTCTTCTGTGATCTTATATTTCAGTGTGGTGGTGTCATGTATGGAATGATGCACTTCATCACAAGAGAGAAGCAACAATGTATTTTATTGATATAAAACAGTGAACTAACAAAATTCAATAGTAAACCCAACAGTGGTTTAACAATGTTTGATAGCAAGGAACACTTGATTGTTTACTGCATGGAGGACAGGATCAGACAGAACTGTTAGGGAGACCCTGCCGTTGAGTCATGAGGTTCAGAACGGACCCCCTTGCTTTTTAAGCTCCTCAGAGAGGAGTTTAGGTGCAGCTGGATGCAGACTTAGCCTCAGACTTGGTCAGTCGTTTATGTCTAAAGGATTATGTATGTGCAATCAATCCTTTACATCACTTGGCTAAGATTTTTGAAATTTCAGTGTGCTTATTCCCAATTCACTTACCGAGTATTTGACGCGATAAGGATTCTCTTAACCTCGAGGAGTAACCTTGGGGGTGTCCCTACTCAAGGGGACATCCTGGCGTGCAGCCCGCTGCTGTGCGGAAGAGCTCAAAGGGCTCTTGGGCTGCTCAGTATTTATGGGGTAAGATGATTGACTCAGATATGCATACCTACTGCAGATGTTAGTTTCTTCCAAATTTGGCTGGAGTCAGACATTGACCAGCCCTGTTGTTAAATTAGCCCTTGGCCATCATGTTGTCTGTCTCCCCCGAATCCCCTTTGATCAGATGTATCCATCACAACCACTGCTGGTGGTTGTCTCTTGAGCATGGTTATGGGAAGAGGTTGGATTGGGGGGCAGGAGGGAAGCACACTGTTACAGGTGTCTTAATGTTCTGTATGGTATTTTACTAATTCCTTAAAATTGTATCTTTAACTTGTATGTATAAAGAGCATTGTGTCCAATGGAGGTTTTCTGAAATTTTCTATTAAAAAAAAAAAAATCTTCAAATGCTTCTAGCTTTGTCAAATTTAATTAACCCAGGCTTAAGGAAAATGCTAGTACTTTGTGTCTGCCTTGTGTGATTTTTAAAAATAGATTCAAAAAGTCAGAAGAAAGGAAAGATTTCATCTTGAGTAGTTGGAATTTCTGGGAATGATAAAAGGCAAGAACATGTTGTTCTCTCCCTCCTTTAAACCTTCTTTATGAGATTTTGTTTTTTTTTTTAAGGTACTAAGGTATGTTTATTAACTGAAGTGGGATTGTGAAATCTGTAAAAGAGGAACTCTAACTGTGGAGTTGTGTTTTTTCGAGTAATTTTGAAAATGCAGCCAAATGTAACCAAAATGTAAGCCTCTGGAAACTCCAGTTTGACAAACAAACTATTGCTAGGATGTGTTGATAAATGTTCCAAAGCTGCTGTCGAAGTGATCCCTTCCACTTGCAGTTGCTGTGCACTGAGCAGACTGTGCAAGCTCTGAATGCGGTCCATAGAGACGAGCTTTTCCACCAGCTCGTGCTGCATCCAGTGCATGGGACAGCATGTGGTGACTAAAAGGGGTCCTTGCAAGCTAATTGGGTAATTAAGGCAATTAAAGGCTGTTCTGGAGAACTGGATTTTATCCTTTCTGATTCTGTAGAATTCTGGACTGACACCAGACAAGGCACAAACCAATAGCTGCTTTGTAGGCAGCTGGAGTGCAGCTTCTGACCGCCTGTGTGTGCCTTGGAGAAATGCTAAGTGCTGGCTATAGCTTATTGAGGTCCATGAAAATCCAGATCACAAACTGAAATGCAAAGTCCACTGTGAGAATCACACTGCTGGTTACGAGATTCGGTCTAAATTAGGTGTCAGTTATGTCTGTTTTGGTTTCTGTGTGTGTGTGAAATAGTATTGCTATCATTCATACCAATGTTATAAAAGTGAGTCTAAAGGGACAGAAGCCTGCAGGGAAAATAAGAATTTTCTATCTGTTGCAAGATAGAAAGTATACACTATGTGTGATCGCACGGGACAATTAGAAAGTACTAATGCTGTCTCTGCAATGTTTTGAAGTACTTGCTTGTTTAAATGTCTGATTCTGTGTTTCATTTTCTGATGTCTGCTATTTGTTTTGATTACTCCGAGGTAGTCTGTAACTATATGGCGGAGATAAATCCTGCCTGTCCAGGGAGCAGGGTGTGAGTTGATGTCAGGGCTTGAGGGAGCTGCGCTTGCTCAGTGAAGATCCTACTAGAGTGCTGTTTGGCAAAGAGAAGGGTGAGCATGACCTGGTAGCAGCTTTGTAACTGCCCTCCAAATAATAATTGGAGATGACATCATCTCAGTAGTGATACAATGGGCAGTAGCCACAAGTTAAGTCTTGGGCAGTTCAGACTGCACATTAGGAAAAAATCTTTACTAGAGCAGTGAAACACTGGGCAGGTCACCCAGAAAAGACTCTTCAAACTCAAACATCTTTTATAAGGGCTATTCTTTCCTGCCCCATGATGGGAACTGAGGGTACTGACAGGTAATCTCTTTCAGTAGCAAGTCTGTCGTTGCCCAGTTCTCAGGGCATCTTCTACCTCCTACACAAGGGCTAGGAAGGAAAATGAGGCAAGAGTTTACAGAAAAGGATATGATAATCAGGGAGGAGGGGACTACTAGAGTTCATCATAATTTATTAATGCAATAGGCTTAACTTCTGTTAGCATTACAGGTTAATAACAGCCCATTAGCTCTCTTTAGTGTTCCTTCTGTTTTCCAGGAACGAGAACACGATGTGTCTTCTCTGTGGCTGTTTCTTCAATAAAGGGCACTCCTATTTCCAAGGCAGAAATGTCACAGAGGTAGGTACAAGAGAAGAGATTATTCCTCACCATTTCATTTGCTGACAAATGTAGAACAGAACACAGTTCTGTTCACAGCTACCAAGAACAGGAAACGGAATTGCCTGTAGGCATTCACTTCATTGTGAATTTATGGTGTGACTATAATATTTACATTAATCCCATCAGCACAAAGCATACATAAATGCATTCAGAATTATTTTGTTTTGCTCATACAATTTACATTGAGGTGCATATGCAGAACTGTATTTTCACAGCAAGTTTTGCACATAATATTCAATTTTTTTTCCCTTTCCTCCCATCAATATGTTGCATATTTTTAAGCCTAGCTGGGCTCAGTGCCAGCAAGGAACTACAAGGATCTATGGCAACTGCCACATTTGCACTTTTCATTTACAAAATGGTAACTAAATTCTCATTAAATATTCTTAACCAGCCTGTTCAACATATGTTTGCTTGGGTATTAGTACTTGTAAGTTGAAACAAATTAGATCAGTAGCTATATTTGCTTCCTAATAGCCAAAGATATTTGAGAAAGAATAGTGGCTTGTATTTTTTTTTTGAATGTAGAAGTGACAATGCCACCTTTCTCCTATATTTTTTTAAAAATGGGACATTCAGCTCTGCCCAGGCAAATTTAAATGATGGGAATTTGAAATCTGTCCCCACACTTTACTTCTGTGAGGAGACTGGTGTAGGAAGAGCTTTGAAATGAAGCCGGTAAACATCCACAAAGTAGTATGGCTTACAAATTAGGTTTTGCTTTGAGACATACTTTCTTTTATTTCATTCTCCATGTTCCTCCCTTCCGAACATAAAAAAAGATATTTAATGGATTTATACAAAGACTCTTCTTTGTGGAGCAGTATTTTCATCTTTCACTTCGAACACGGCTGACACTAATTGCAGAATGAACAACTTAACAAAAGAAAGTGTGAAACCGTGAATGTTAGATTGTGTAGACCCTTAAACAGGTTATTTGTCTCTGCTTAAATAGTTGTTTCATGCACTTTCAAAGATTGTTAATGATCAGCTTTTAATTAGTTTCATTGTGTTATCAAAACCGCAGTGCAAATCATATCATTATGTTTTCAGGTTTGTGCTACTTCAGATGAAATTCAATGGGAGCTCATCCATAATGTATCAGAGATCCCTCTGTATCAGTGTGAGTGTGCTGCTTTTCCACAGGCTGCTGGGGTGGTTGTGGAGCGTCCAGTGGTGCTCCCACCGCACCGAGTGTCGGGGTTCCCAGTTTCTGTCTGGCTGCAATGCCTAACTTCCATCATCTTTGTCTTTGTTTCCACATCTCTAAAATGGGCTTAATGTTTGTGTATTTTAACAATGTTCTGCACAGCTTTAATTTCTGCGTGTAAAAACCTTTGATGTGTATTTCTGTAAGTGGAGATCAGTAGCAAGTAACAGCTTGGGCTTTTTGAGCAGTTCATAGTTTTTAGTAACATCTTCATCCAAGTAAGGAAGGTTAAACTGTGACACAGTATCTTCATGTTTCTGGAGCAGAATTCTTCAGGAAAAAGCCTTAGTTTTTGTCACATAACCCAGGACTCTGACAAGTCTTTCATTTTTTCAGTAGTCTTGCCTCATCCCTGATCTTGCTTTTGGTTTTCTAAGAGAAGACAACCTTTTGCCCTGGAGAGACCTGGACACACAACTTCCTTAATTCAAAGCCAGAAGAATCAGTTGGGAAGAATATGTTGGTAACAGATCCAACTGCAGCAAAATAGCCCTTTGTGTTAACTAGATGACAGTGTCAGTCAGGAAGCATAACTGAAATACAGTATACACGATCCTCTGACACCTAAAATGAATGCAACTGCTAAGATCCCTCCTTTTAAGAAAAAAATTAGGCATGCTTTATTAAATGTGCATCTTTAAGGCACCGGTCCACGAGTGCGTGGACCAGTGTAGGGGATTTGGTCCCTAGTAAGAGACTTCCTAAAGCCACGGGAATTCAGAAAATCATTTTGATGCATTTTTTTTCAGGGCATAAACCGAACTGCAGGGAAGGCCAGATGCTTTCTTTTCGGCTTATCTTTGGAAGCACGTTTTTCTGTCTGCTGCTCTGACTCAGGCTTGCCTGGCGTGTTCAGTGTGTGACCTGCATACTGGGTGTATATAAAACTGTATCAGCAGCTGAGCAGGTGGTGAGGAACAAAGCCCCACAAATGAAAGTGTTGAAAGCATGTTTGAAAACACTGTAACTGCAGGAGTGGTTGGTTTGTTTTAGAAGCATATTAGTGTTGAGAGGAAAAGAGAAAGGAGAAAACAAAGATCCAGAGCAGCAGCGCAGGCATTAACTGCCCTTCTCTGTGCTGAAATAGATTACTTGCAGTTTCTTCAGGTGAAAGGTTGATTTCAAGATTAGTTTTCCTTCTGTAAGAATAGGGTTATAACCAATTACTTGCTGCTAAGTAAACTGAAATAGGTGAAGAATTAGGAGTTCTTTTTAAACTGGAGAAATTTCGTTGTGTAATGATTTAAAAAAAAAAACCCAAAACAACCCAAAACGTATCCTTTATAATTCTGAGGGACCAAAGGAAATTTTGTAAAGTACTACTTGATTGTTTTAAGAATACATTGAAATCCCTGGGAAAGCATCTCTTCAGAGTCTTATCTTCACTACTCCAGCGACACGAAGCTATTTTTCACACAAAGTCTAACAGAAGTGGCTTTTATTCCGATGACAGTTTGTGTATTTAGTTTGCTGCATTTTTCAATACCAGCTAAAGCTTCTAAGTAAACCTGTGATGCAATGCAAAAAAAAGTTCAAGGTTAACATGTTTTGGAAGAAATAACTTTGTTTTTTAAAGTCATAAAATTTTTTTAATGTATGTGTTTAGATGTCAGCTGTTGACAACCGCCATACATGCTGGATGATATTTGTCTGAAAATCAGAATAACGAAATACAGTGGTTGGCCTAGACCATTTCCATTATTACCAGCTAGCATTAATATTCTGTGATCTTCATATAAATTTTGCATGCCTTGTTTATTTTATAGGTGTTTATTACACACCTGCAGACAGCTTGTGAAATTGGCAATATTGTGTTTTAGCTAGTGGTTCAGGATTATCAAACTTTTTTTTGAGATAAATCATCCAGCACTGTATTCTGTATCTGAACTGCTTAAATAGATGAAGTTGAGCTGAGAAGTGGACTTTCATGCATCTTCAGACTTACCCCCTCTCTCGGCTGGGTCAAAAATATTTCAGAAAAATTGTATTTTGTGATCAGCAAAGGTTCAGGACAGTGTTTTGTGTGCACAGTTGTGTACATTACTGTTCTTCCAGTCATTATTTTATTTTCATTGCAAGTAGATTGCTTTTCCTGGGTCTTTATGACTGATTTTATCATAGTGAAAAATGTGTCGATGTGGTAGGGGGGAGCAGGAGCAACAAAACTGAACTGTTTCTTAGGTCTTCAAAAGAAGTCCAAACACAGATTCCCAATCATATTGGAAATTTCGCATCACTATCCATAGTTAGAGGAATAACTAGTCTAGGCACAGGATGAGAACCGGGGTGACCTCTTCCGTTACTGCAACATCCTTTTGCTAGCTAATTACAAAATAAAGTATTATTAGGGAATTGCAGAGTTGCACTATTTCTGTTCAGGTGAATTGCTGTATAAAAAGCCTACATGATTTAAGGAGGGGGGGGGGGAAGACGAGCAGTCATTGGTTAATCTGAACCCTCCTTGTTGCTATAGATTTGGTAAATATCTTAGACTGTTACTGCTGTTCTAATTGACCTGCATGCAGAGTAAGTCTGTGGAAATACCAGCTGCAAGTGCATCTGAAATAACACCTTAGAAAGGCCTGCTGTTTGTGAGTTGCACTAGTAAGCAGCACCTGCTAATGTTCCAGTGTGACTATGGGATTATCCCAGATGGAAAGTAATCAAGGTTTCTGGTGATAAAATAGTTCTGATTTTGCATAGTTTTTGGTGGTGGTTTTTTTTTTTTTCCTGTGGACTGGCACAGTTGCTGGAAGGAAGAATGGGGGAGCACAGCTTCTATTTATTTAAATCTTGGCAATATGTCCACTGCCATCAAAGAATAACGTTTTCATCTGTAGTGTATTTCTCAGTGTCTGCAATGACACTGCACTATTCATTCACAATACCAAATTGCAAATGGAAAGCTTTCAGGAAAAAACCACACACGACTTGCATGTATACATACGTGTATAAACGCATCAGTAAATACTAGAGAGCTATTGCAGCAACTCTTGTATCTGCAGCCCCACTATAAATACCAGTTGTTGTTTATGCAAGCAATTATGCTCTTTTCCTTATTTGCTTTTTAGAACAAACCATTCAAATTCATATGGTTACATGTTACAGATGTTTATTCAGTGTTAAGAGACAGAGCAGCCAGTAACTTTAAAGTAACTGTACTTTAAGTAGCTGTGGAAATCAAGTGGTCTGTACACAAGGTGTGTGTACTGTTCTTAAGTTCATGTGTGTATGTAATTCCCAGCCACAATCTGTTGTTATAATCAAAGATCTAGGTCTCCAGCTATATTTGGAAAGTGCTTTTGTAATCTACATTTATTAATTTATCACCTATGCTCCGCAAATTGACTGAGGGCTGTGATATATGTGTTGGAGTGTGATGATTTAACTTTTTCTTGAGCCATCTCTCTTCCTTCATGTGAATGTACTGCAAAATAACTAGGCGTGCTGATGGCTGACTCTAAGTTCAGTTAAATCTTTCATCTTGGAAGCTATCTAATCTGCCTGCCTGGATAAAGTGGGACTTGAGCTTTCGTTTTATTCTCTGTGTAGTCTTGAACACGGCCCTGCTCCCAGAAAGGAATACTTTACAAAAATTCCCTGGGTGTGTGCCATAGCCACTGCACTCCACAGCAAACCATGCACTCCTGGACACTAATTCTCTTCTGTCATGGGACAGAGGAGGAAATTACATCAAATACTCACCAAAACCCAAAGAAAATATGCTCAAGCATAGGATAACTGTGAGAGATGCTGGCTACTACATTTAAGACTGCCCACTTTCACTTTCCAAATGTAGCTAGAGACCTAGGTCTTTGACTATAATTGCCCACTTCCAGTAAGGTAGAAATGCTCAAAGTGGAGTTCAGCTAGGAAAAAAAACAACACAAGTTCTTTATATATATATATATACACATACATATAAAATTATACATGTGAACCCAACAAATCCTTTAATATATATGAGGAGAAAAAAGGCTAAAATTGTACCTGCATAAAAAAGTAGCCATTGGAGCAATCTTACGGGATAGAGGAGCTGCTAGAAATTCTGCCAAGTATCAGAGATAACAGACGGCTGATAAAGTTGAGAGATCGAAGATTTCTAGACTATTTAGGAAGCAAATTCTTCTTTCCTGGTTTTCAACTTGAATGATACTGACAGTATCCTGATAAGTGTTACGTTGTTTAGGGAAAGGGATGACAGTGGACCATGCCGTATTTATTCCTCCTTTAAGTGGGCAGAAACAGAAAGTTGGCATCCATTCTTTCAGTTTGCAATGCTAAGTTTAGTAATAAACATGTAAACATGGGAGAAAGTAATTTTTAAAAATTTAGCTTCTGATAGAACTAATTGATTTGTTCAGTAGAACTATTTCTGTTTCATGTGGTAGCTCAGAGCACTGCAAAGAATTAAGGAATAAGCACGGTCCATGTTTATCGTTGAGTGAAAATAAGGACAAGATGGTCTTTTTGAATAATCTAGGCTGTATTTTGTACTCTACTGAATAATGCGTATGACCCCAAAACTTCCAGAGAGAATCACAGGAGAATTTCTGGTCGCATGGACATTTTGTAACATGTTACCTCTATCACTGCTGGCAACTGGGGATGTAATGGAAAAGCAGAAAACCCGTGAGCTGATCTTACACTGAAAGCAAGTCTCTTGTAGTGCTGAAGTTAGTTTGGACAGCCCTTCTGCCCTGATTTCTGGAAAAAATGGCACCTGAAAAACAGAGGATCACATGGAGCTCTCTCTGATCTCTTCTGTATGTCTGTATGTAATTTAATTGATTGAAAAGCTTGAGTTTGTAGAGTGAAATCTGTCCTAGTGGCAAGCAGGTACTAGGCTACCACCTGTACTCAAATTCTGCATTTCTTTGAAATGATGGATGATAGCTAATAAGTAACAATAAACCATGTGTCTGATTACTTTAAGGCAGATGTGCACAGCACTGAAATGTTCTGGGCTGGATACCTGGTTAAAAGAGTTGAGGAGATATTTTGCATCCAGTGGACTCATTGACTAAGGGGCAGCTGCATGTATCCATGTGGTTCAGTGATGCCTGCAGTTGTTTGTGTTAGAGAAAATATAGTTATCAGTTGACCAGAAAAAGAGGTGAAAATAAACACACTTAATAGGACTTCTTTGAGATGCTTTCTGCTGTTAATTCCTTTCCTCCCAGGTTTATACGACAGCTACTCTTTAAGAAATACCCAGCAGGAACAGTTCTGAGAGGTCTTTAGCTCTAGGGAATGTTACAAAACATGAATAGATTGTAAACTGTGAGTGTAAATCATTACTTTCTAAGCAGTTCTGCTGAAGGATCATTTGTGTTCTGGTAGTGTTGACTGTGATGAAATCATTGGATAGTTTGGGTTGGAAGGGACCTTTAAAGGTCATCTAGTCCAACCATCCTGCAATAAGCAGGGCTATATTCAACTCAGGTTACTCAGAGCCCTGTCCAACCTGGCCTTGAATGTTTCCAGGATTGGGGCATTGACCACCTCTCTGGGCAACCTGTGCCAGTGTTTCACCAACCTATAGCTATAGCAGTCATGTGTTGGATTCCATGGTGACAACTAGGGAGGTGGATATAACATTCTCTTTTTTCATTTGTTTGGGCTTTTTTTTTTTACTTATGGCAATGATACATTTAATAGTTAGCCTCAATATGAAGTGTTAAGATTATCTCCTACCTTCTGCGTTTATTTACTTTGTGAAAACTACTAAGTGTGAAGAAATATGTTTTTAATTGAGTCTGGTTTTTTACACTGCTCTTCATTACTTGAAGGTCCAGCTGACTGTGAACTAACCGCAGCTCATGGAAAAGTTGCCATGGAGGCTACTAATACCAGGTGTTCTGAATTCTCCTTTAGGAAGTTGTACTGTGGGTGCTGGAGCCATTGTGGGTTTATCATTTCATTTGTCACTACATTTAAGAGGAATTTCAGGCGGTTGCAGCAGTGCTGAGTGTGCCTACTTGCTGTCCTTGGAGTAAGGGGTGAATTTTATGCTTTTCTTTGGGTCGTCTTCTTGTAACATTAAAAATCTTACATGTAGATGGTATAACAGTGCTTATTTTGATCTGTCTTCTCTGGTTGGTTTGGACATTTAAAATCTTTCTGACAGAGCCTGAGAGAACCCAGCACAGTGCATGCTCCTTTTGGCAGCCTGTAGAGCTGGCAACACAGAAAGACAAACAGAGGTTTTATGTTTTATCGTAGTAATTACATGCTTCAGAGGCCACAGGACCATATTTAATGACTTTAAGTACACTGTGAAAATAAGGAAGAAGAATGTGGTATTGGAAGAATTCCTAAACTGAAAAAGCTTTAGTCCACCTTTTAGCCTATATGTCTTTTATCTTACATTACCATGCGCTATGAGAAGAAATAGCTTGTCCGAACTCATGTTTTTCAGTGTCTCACAAGATCATTTCTGCAGTTCTGAGAGAGCCTTTCTGTTTACATACCAAAATGGAGTTTTTCTATTGTAGCAAAAGTAGTACAATAGAAAGCTAACCTAATAATGTGTATAATGGTAATCCACCACTGAGTGCACGTTTCCTAGTTCTCCAGTCCCTAAAAAAATAAGGCAACAGTTGTTTTCTGTTCTTCATAATTTGTTAAAGGTAAGGCCTTCGGCCACTTAAAGGAAAATGCAAGATGATGTATGCAGTTTTGTCCACATGAGAGAATTGTGTTAAGTAGGTACCTAAAGAGATTTCAAAGCATTTGAGTTAAACTGATGTAACAGCATCTTACTGTAGACTCTTGTGGTTTAACCCCAGGTGGCAACTAAGCACCACGCAGCCGCTCGCTTGCTCCCCCCAGTGGGATGGGGAAGAGAATCAGAAGGGTGAAAGTGAGAAAACTCATGGGCTGAGACAAGGACAGTTTAATTGGTAAAGTAAAAGCCAAACGCGCAAGCAAAGCAAAACAAGAATTCATTTGCTACTCCCCATCAGCAGGCAGGTGCTCAGCCACCTCCAGCAAAGCAGGGCTCCATGATGTCCAATGGTTACTTGGGAAGCCAAACACCACCACCCCGAAAATCCCCCCC
>Ga0065711_1045156_pt1 | contig 13653 bp, 5 predicted proteins | sample Hoacrofraction12_FD_59098 | JGI IMG/M metagenome (GOLD analysis project Ga0065711, IMG submission 59098) | Hoatzin crop microbial communities from Cojedes, Venezuela - Epithelial fraction 12 v2 (version 2) | ecosystem: Host-associated > Birds > Digestive system > Esophagus > Crop | place... | reverse complement strand
GGGGGGGGGAGCAGAATGTTTACCATCCGTCTTATGAGGAAACACAAGCTTGATTCTGAATTGTGCATGAGAACCAGTACCATTCAAAGAGAAAAGGCGACGTGAGGAAGGAGGGCACAGAACGGACTGAGAAAAGCTGAGTTGAACTCAGTACACCCTTGGATGCATTTAGCAACTTCAGTACCCTCCCCTGCTGAAAAGCCTGAAAAGAGAACTCCCTTTCACACACCACACAGCAACAAATCCATGCACACTATTGCCCCAAGCAGAAACAGACAGTAAAAGTGCTTCCCGCATGAAGATGAGGGGGCAGAAACGAACAAAGACGTGGCAACAGCGATGACACCACTTCATATAGCTGAGAATTGCCTCTGTACTGTAATATTAATTTTCTAGACCATTAGTTATATTGCTTGTCCAGAAATGAATGTGTAATTCTCCTACTAAGCCGTGGGACAGATTTCCACATAGCATCGCAAGGCTACTCAGCTTTCAAAAGGTTAACAGTTAATGGCTTTGATGTCCTTCAGTCAGATAGTTCAGCCTACCACCATATTTTTGCACAAGCAATTAACTAAGCTTCTTCCTCTGCAGCATTAATTTTAACAGGTTTACAATAGTATCATTAGACCTCTGGACATTTAAGAGGAAGTGCATTACAATTGGAAAGTGCTGTGCCAAGCAGGAAGCGAGTGGCTTTAATCCAGGAGCACTGAGGAATGCAGAAGGCAAGGAGACTTCAGCATCAGATATTTCAGCCTCTACGACCTCTTGACCACAGCCCCAGACTGCAGAATTTTACCGGGCTCTTAAAGCAAAGAAATCACTGCGCGTGGATCTCTAAGGCACTAGTTTGCCTTTTTGCTTGTTTGCTTTAAGCCGGGGAAACAACTGCAATGTGATCCTTGGAGCAAGACACGTTCCATGATCTGCATTCAGCACGTACGCTCCTGCTAGCGACATGCACATCATCTGACAGAAATCCACTTACAGCGCCCAGAAAGGTTTTCGGCATAGAAACAGGACGAACAGTTGCTAGCAGACGTAAACTGCAACAGACTTCACTGAGTTGATTCGCAGCCAGGAAGGGGATTACAGGCAGCATTCCTCTGCCACCATCTTCAGCCCAAGGGCTGGGGTCACTACAGACCGTTGCTAACTCCTGCTTGCCCCTCTCTCACGAGGAGGAGGAGGTAATAGGAAGCTCAAGGCTCCCTGGCCCATTTTGCGGTGGCAGATCTGTCGGTCTGACCACATTGTGGAAACTTTTGTTCCCACTCACCTCCCGGGGACTAGTCAGGTTACGGGCTCTTTGGAAGGTACCCTCCCCTTTCACATCTCCAGTGCTTCTGTTAGCTGGTTATCAACATTCTCCAGACCGTTCCGCATCGATTTTATGGGCAGCAGCACCCGCCTCTCACATGCTGTGAGAATGCACGGTAGCAGAAAATATTCTTACTCTGGTCAACCCCATTTACACCCTCTTTAGCTCTCACTGTCTAATAAATACTGGCATCTAGCTGTCCCCTGCAGCAGAGGCTACGTGTCACTGAAAAAGACAGTTGAAGATCAGAGATGGTATTTATAGCCCAGACCTACAGACTCCAACCTGTGAGAGGCTTTCCAGAATTAGGAAGTGAGAGTAGTACTATGTATAGTTTTAAACACAGACAACCTTTAAAACAGGGATTTTTGGGGTGAGACTTTCCCAGGTCCATGTGTCCTTTGATTTTGGCTGTTAACTTAAGGCTTGCATCTAAGTTTAAATTCCCTAGCTGCAGCTCCATGACGACTTTAAACTGATCGAATGAAACCTCCTTCCTCAATATAGTGAGCCTCTTCCTTCCCTCCTGCCTGCACGCCTGCTCATTCAGTTACACGCTGTAAGATGAAGGAGAAGGGTATTTTTCAGCCAGATCAGTTGCCCACTCCAGCTGGTGGGCATGGTAGAATGTATAGGAAAGTCAAATTTAGAATAGCTGAAAGCAAGCACAGCCTCAGATCAAGCTTTTCTTGCTAAGGACAAAAGCAGAAAATATAGCTGATACTTCTTTCAGCCTCAAGCCATGGATCTTTGTAGCTGACCATGCCTGCTCACATGTAGCACACCAGCTCAGTGCTTCTTTTTAGCTCCTCCTTGGCAATCTAATCAATTCTGCAACACAAGTCACCCAAAAATTGCAAGTGTAGCTCCAACAGTGCCGCATTCATCACAGGGCATGGGTGACACATTCGCAGATGCAGGGCATCCAGCTCCTCCACTGAAAACTCCTGAAAGTGGTAAACACCTCCAGAGCACATGGCATTTGCCCAACTACTAACAGAAATCATAAGTTTCAACTGTGGGATTTGTCTTGAAGAGTTTAAGTCATTCTGCTCAGGAGGCCTTTCGTTTCTAAGACAACAGCTCGAGGAAGGCACTGGATTCTTCACTAAGTGCAGCCCTACACTACATAGTGAATGGCATTCTGTTTGTTAAACTATCATTTTTTCTGGTATTTACAGATACTTAGAGATTGTTCTTAAAAAGCTTGCCATTTCTTAAATACTCACTTGATCAGAGCCAGTAAACCAGCGTAATGCAAGTCACGCCTCAACTTGCAGAAGGACACTTTAGGATCGGAAAGCAAATCTAAACATTAATCCAGTGGGCAACCCGCATTTTTCACGGGTACAAAATGAGCTCCTCCTGGAAGCCAGCTGCCCTCCCCAGCCTGAGGACAGACTCTGTCATTTATAGTAAAGGTTAATGACATGATAAGGGCAAGTTCACATTTCAGCTGCCTAGTATTAAGGCCTCAGCAGCAGCAAGGTTTTTCTTTTTGCCATTTTCAAATGTTATCCCTGGAATCCTTCACTTTATTAAACCTCCTATGTCAAAAAAAAAAAGAGTAAACAATCATTACACTAAGCCTTTATTTATATAGTTTTATAAATCACATCTTTGTTAAGTCACTCGACAGCCCCCAAACAGGTAGACTCTGCTTTTAATCAAGTATTTTTTTCCTAAAGTGTGGTAGTTGGCTTTCCCTTCTCAAGGCTGGGCAATAAAACTGTCTCTGTGTAAAACAAAAAAAAATTCAAAAAGGAGATCCTCTGCAGTGACCATCCTCTCTTGGTTTTAACACAGAAAATGTTCTCCTTACCTCTGAATTTGCACGTTAACATTTTAAATTATTCCATGTGAATAAAGCTAATTATAAACCTATTGATTAAAGCCATGGTTGAAGACTCAGGTTGGGAGAGCAGTCTAAAAACAGACTGTGAATGACACAGGAATGCCTGTGATATTTTTGTAAGTGTTATTTATTATTTGTATTAACATACTGTCTAGGAGTCCTGGCCACAGAGCAGAACTCATGGGGTGAGGTGTTAGACAAAAACAGACTAGCAGATGATCCTTGCCACAAAGAGCTTACACACATTATTAGCATTTAGCCAAATCAAGACATGACATTCTCAGCAGCAGAGCTCAGCAGGCTCAGGGCACGGCTCAAACTGACTGTGAAACCGCTGCACCTTTGAATCCTAACCAGTCTAGTTTGGGAATAGGCCTCAACAACATGACAGCAGTTCAGAGCTATCCTTCACATGTGTCCTCCAAACCTTTACCCATCTTGGCTGGTGCCATCCTGACCCAACAAGGAAATTGTTCAGAGCACTCCGGCTGCTAAATGAGAGACTTCACCTTATAACAAGGGACAAATTCCTGGACACTGGCAGAAAGGGATGGTATCCTTAGCATGACAAGTAGTAGTCCCAGCCAACAAACAGCTTAGCTTCTTGAGTGCACTGGAAACGCTGCAGCCAAGGAAGCACCCAGAAGAAGAGACTTAAGGCCAGCAGTGAGGTTGCTCTGCAGAAGCCCTGGATGAGTGTTGGCTGGGGCCAGCGGTGCAGCAAGCACACAGAAACCTGGGAGGGATCAATAACGGCCAATTCAGAAGCAAAAAAGGTGTCAGTCACTTCAAGATTCCCCTCCAAGCCATCACGAACGCAACACTCCAGCTGCTAGCTGAGGACAGAAGGAACCGCTCACGGCTGCAAAGGACAGCTCACGAGCCAGAGTGGGATGACGAGCACGAAGGCTACTGGGAGCTGGCTGAACTCACTTCTCTGAGGGTGCACTTTATAGCTAAATAGCTCAGGCCATCAAAAACAAATAAACAATGTCATTCACCTCCCTTGGGGGGAGGGTTCTGATAGTTCAGATCTTTTATTAATTTCCTATTATTTCAGCCTCTCTTACATCCATACATCAGGTTAAAGTTCAAACTTGGAAGCCTGGGCAACACAGGCTGAACCCAAGTGCAGCAATGGAATATGTCTCCAGCACATATGCTACTGTCAGATCGATGATTAGTTTCCAGCATCAAAAGTATGAGAGTTTTGGAGCCAAACCCAACACCAGAGCAAGCACATCCATTTCAACCAATAAAATACTAAATGAGATGCCACCACCGTGTTTTGCATTTGACTCACTAGTTTTTCTCTGAATTGGAGGAGAACAATGCTTTCTGGATAGCATTTGCATGGTTAATTGGGAGCAACAAAAACCTTCCATCCAGTCTAAAAAAGCCAGCTGAGTTTCAGTGTAAAGTTTTAGTTTTTATCGCTTTGCATGTCATTTCTGCCCCCCATCAATGCTGCTTCCTCTATGCTTCCTGCCAAATTTGAACCGATGCTTGTTTTCCTCTTCTGCAATGAATTAACTACAGCATCACTGTAGATTGTTCCACACGGACTCTGTTTACAAACAGCTTGGTTAAGAAACACCTGTTAGTTTACTTTCGTATTCTTCATGAAACTTAGAAATGTTTGTGAGTACAGCATATGGCTAAATTTGTTAAACAGGAATTTTATAAGGTAGCTCTATCCTGCTCAGATGACACCAAAACCAATAGGCAGGAAAGTCTAAATGAAAAATTAATTCGAAGGCAGAGTCTAGAAAGCTTCGGGTGTAAAAACCCCAAACACCATAAGCATACAAGGACACTATGATACAAACCATTTTTTTTTAAGGGTACTGTTGTTTCAGTGAAGGGATTCACTGTATATTACAGTATGTGATGAGCCAAAGCATCAAACTCCAAACCACTGGCCAGACCTTAAGTATTTTTTCAGTCAAACGTTCAGATATCAGAACTGAAGGCAGACACAGGAGGTGTAGAGAAGCCAATTACCATTTAGCAATGAAGATCCACAGAAACCATGGCAGAATGGTTTGCACAGCATTTTGCTATGATGTTGACAGCTTGCTTTCCATCAACATTCACAAAAAAGCTTTTGGGATGTGAGTGCCAAGAACTTACTGCTTTTAGACAGGAAATTTTGCTTCTGTTTACTTCACATGTACCACAAACTTACACAGCAAGATGTTTTTACGGATACAATTGTGTTGGCAAATGAATTTGTCCAGCAGCAAGAAGTACAAAATAAGGAAACAGAAATTACCATGTATTATGAATCTAGATATTATGATAGGAGCAGGCTCTTTCTAGAAAGTACTATGAAGAATTACAGGCAGAGTGAGAAATTAAGAGAAAGAATGAGAAGATACTTTTTTAAGGGAAAAAAATATAGTAGCACTGAAGTATGAGTAGAGTGATAAAAATTATGCGCATTAGTTTAAGTTCCATGCATTTCTCTATCTTCTCTAATTATTTTCAATTCTGTGAAACACACTACACTACGATTGGGTCTTGCAATTTTATTTTCAGGTTCATAACTGCATAAAAAAAAAAAGCTCTCATTTGCTGAACTTATTATTTTCAGGTTCATAACTGCATAAAAAAAAAAAAAGCTCTCATTTGCTGAACTTGATTAGAAGCACAAACTCCTGAAAGCTAATATAATGTTCAAAAACCTTTGGGATATCACACGACATCAAAAATATACTGGAATTTATGCAATGATACAGCATAAGAGTGAATGACCATCACCAGAAGACAGATAGCTATTCTTATAAGGTTCATAGCAAGTTCCCAGAGAACACTTTGCCAAGAGAAACTTCCTAGGAAAATAATCACAGAAAAAGACCTACCTTGTTTTCAAAGGAACATGCTTTGTTAAACAGCACCTTGCAGTTCTGTTCATCTTGGTGCAACAATCATGCAACCAGGTGATTTTCGCAGAGCTATTTTTTCCACTGCTAAATCACACAAATGTCACAAAGTGAAGGACCGTACACAAGATGAAAACTGGATGCCACAATAAACAGACTTTCATTCAGTAGTGCCGAAACATGAGCCAAGATCCAAGCTCAAGTTCAGCTCTCCAACTTTGTCTTGACTACTTCCTACTATTATATGTGAGACTCTTTCACACAGCTTCTGAAGTAAGTGTCTGAGCTCCTGTGGGGTTTGTTCAAGGAACTGAAGTAATGCTGTAAACTCTCCTAAACCCTGTCAAACAAAAGATAAGGCAGAAACCTTTCCTTTTCTCAGAGTGACATTATTCAGGGACAGGAAGCAAAAATTAGAATTTTTTTTTAGGGGAAAAGATAGTCAACATACAGTGGTTAGCATTATAGAGCAAAGCTTATCTATGATGATGATGCTCGAAATTCTCTTATTTCTATAGAATGAAATATATAATAAGGCATAGTTGTACAAAACTGAAATTAGTAGAAACCTTAAAAATTAGTTGTGCCCACTATGGATGTCATACAAAATGAAAGAAACCAACAGCAACTCATTGAAAAAAACTGCTGGTTTTGTAAAAATCACTTAATTTAATTACATTCGTTCTACTCTAATAATCCATCTTTGTAAGACTACTGCAGCTTCAGATGGTCTTTTAATTAATAACTCAGCCAAAATACTTTTCCAGCCTTGCACAATTAAATACATGAAATGATGCTTCTGGAAAGCTGACGGTCTTAAAACAAAGATGTTCAGTATCAGTTTCTCACATGAGAAAACATCTTCTGGCAACACGGCTCTTTCAGCAAAGCCTGTTATTCCTACATAGGTTTAATACCTTCTTTGGATGTTTTGTGAATTTGATTTTTGGTGGGAGCATTAGCTTTTTGGATTAATGAATACTGAAGAAGAACGAGCAAGCATTTCATCAAATTTAATGCTCACTGTAAGTCTGAATACCAAACCGTTGGTCCTACGTTTTATTTCATTAAAGCAATGTATCATTTCTGCTGTGATAACAGAAGCAGTCGGCACTTCTGGAGATCAAAGCAAATTACAAACAAGCCTGCCGAGCTGAACATATGTAATTCTATATGTAATGCTGCACACAGTCCACATCCTGACTTAGACTTGCAACTAGACAAAGATCATCTTTGTGTATTTATAAGGCCTGTGCTTAGTACGGTGGTGTGCAGATCCTTGAGTCCTTACTTTAACACTAAAACACTACAACCAATAAATTTTTCTTACACGATTGGTGTTCTGGTATACAAGAGGTCAAAATGGCAAATAAGCCATTCCCTCTTAAACCACATGAGGAGGTCAGCGGTAAGAATTTCAGAGTAACTGCAGATACATCCAGCTTTAAACACCGGGAAAAGTTTGAGGAATTCAATCTGTCAACACTAAACCAGTTATACATAATACTTGACAGCAGTGTTATGAGAAATCACTCAAACATGAAATATAGGCTAAATTTTTACACCTGATAATACTCCCAGGCGAACATCTCAGCATGTCTCCAATACAGGGCTCAAGTTTACTGTTACTTTCCTTCAACAAAGCATACTTCTTCATTTGTCCTTACAATAACAAAGGTGAAAAATAGAGTATCACGTGGAGAATCAGATTCAAGTAGGTATTTTGTAGAGCTACACAATATATGACTGTTTGTGTCTCTGTAGGTTAAAGATCAAACAAAAGGCACTTTGAGTACTTCACAATTATTCGTTAAGTTTTAGCTCCAACTCTGTAAAAAGAAAACCTACCTATTGTCCCTACTAGTGAACTAAATCAGCTATCAGGAAAAAATTAACTAATTAATTCTGTCAGAATGATCAAGTTACACTTTTTAGGCAGAAGCAATATCTAGGAGTTCAAAAGCATGAATCCCATGCAAGGCAGAAAAGGTACTGAAGCTCTCGCAGTATTTCTCACGCGTACTGGAGGAAATCACACTCACTGGGGTGAAATAAATGTAAAGAAGTCACTATATACTATGTCAAGCCAACCAAAGCTAAGATAATAAAGAAAAATTGGCAATAAATAAAGGAATGTCTCTCATATGTGTTCAACTAACTAGGAGGTATAACTGCTTCTGGACTATAGTATCAATATTTTTATTTTTTTTCAGACACACAGACAGGGTACAGGTAAGAGAAAAGAAAAAGATACACAAACACACTCCTGATGTCTGTACTTTAAAATAATACACCATAAATATGCGTAACAGACTAGAACACTTGATCATTTAAATTCACATGTAATCCTTAACACAGCCACTTACTCACCACTCAGTAAAAATGGCAACAAAAGTCAGCAGGTATGGAACTAGACACCTTCGAAAGCACGGGGACATTTGGATGGCTTGCTTTGTTTAGAGCAATTTATTCACAGAACAGTAGATAAAAACACCCATTGGTAATGCTGAAGAAGCCAGAAGCACCAGCGAATTTTTTTAATAGCCTAATTATTTATTAGGAAGAATATTTAGAAAAGTGATTACTAAAGGTAAGTAAAGGACACAAGTCCAGACACAAAAAAAGTCACTTTGCAACACAAAGAAGATCTGCTGTATCATTAATAGCCTGAAAACTGCTTTTTTGGTAATGCTTTGAAGATATACATCTTGCAAGAAAGACTTATCTCAAGGAATGAGAAAAATACACACACACATGATGACTTTTTCTATGTCACTCCTACTACAACCACCTTACCTTTAGGATTTTACATATGAATAAGAAAAAAACCCAATGTAATTCAATATCATCCTCTTAAAACAGTCATAACAAAAACTGAGTCTTTCCTGAAAGGGAGCCAAGGAAAAGAAAACTGTACTACTGGTATCTTTTGCAGCTGTTTATATAATATATTCCTTTCAAATAGTACTGCGTAGGAATAAAACTAGACAGGTTTCAGAGGCAAAAGAAAGGCACACTATAAAACTTTAGAGAAAGGGTGGTGGAGATCATAAATTAAATCCTAAAACTAGGCAGTATTCATGCAGAAATATGCCTGTCAATCTACAGGTTGAAGGACCCAGACTCAAAGGCTATGTAATTACATTATAGAACTAATTTTAAAATGAACGTAACATGGTTTCTCATACTCTGAAACTTTTTAATGTGGTTTATATAAAGGAATGTTAACCTCAGCTAGCAAAAGTAATACATTCTGAATCTTGCACAACTAAACTACGATGCCAGAAAGGAACCACACAGATACATATCTCATTAGTCTAAATCAAAGATGGCCACCTTACACATGCTATGGGGCCCTTTTATTCCCAGCCACATCTCAAGGTAAAATCAATACAGCCATATTTCTATGTGGCTGATCCTGTTGGACCCAACACCCGTTCATACCCCTATCTTCTTCCCCAACAGCAGGCCCAGGACCATGCCACCCCTGGAGGTGACCTCCTGAGCACCCAGCACTCCTCAGAGCCCATGGGCTGTCAGCACATCCTCTGTGGTCTTCCTTGCTTATAACAGATTATGGCCAACTTTTACTCTGCCTTTAAAGTCAACATGAAACAGTTCCCAAGGTAGTCCCACAATGAATGTTACCTGAAGACTGTGCTATTCTGGGGAAGAGAAAAATGAGACAAGACATACAAGTACATTCTTCTTTCTCTCTGAAGAGCTATCTTTTTGTGGTGACAGCTTCTAACACATACATTCCAGTCTTTCTGAAGCTAGCACCACAACTGGAAGATGATGTATAACCAAGAAGATATTCTTCCTCTAAAAATATACACTGCCTCTTGAATACGGCCCACTTCCAGAAAAAGGACTGGAAGGTCCTAAGGTGATGACTCCAAGAGTTGAGTTCAGATTTCAGAGGGACTAAGTTTAGTAGGCTAGGAGAGTTCAAATTACAAAAATAATTGCAATCTAAATCACACAGTCATAAAATCAAGATGCAAAAAGCAGCACCGAAAGATTTTTTTTTCTCCATTTGACATACTCACCAAACCTGCAATGGGGGTCGGTAGTCTATTGATCTTTTTTACCAGTCCCGGCTTTATTGCATTCAGCAACCTGTTACGAGAAAGGAGTGTTTATGAGCGGTAAATCACAAAATCACAACAATATTTTTTTTATACCATAAATGTATCTAGATCACATCAGTATTCACAGGCTGTGGGTGAATTTTGTCATATCAGTCTGCCTCCATGGGCTAGAGGCAGGTCATGCCTAGAAGGGCCTGAGAGCTGAAATCCAGAGGGCAGCTGGGTATCGCTGTAGCTTGGGAAGAACAGTCTGGCAGTTTCTGCACTGCAGGAAAGTAAGAAAGGACGTACACTTTACAGGTGGCATGTCTATTTTTCTGCATCTGTACTCAAAATTAAATGCCATCCTTGCATATGCTGTGGACAACAGAGGTCCCCATAAAAAGTGTGAGAAGACAAATAAAAAGGGAGTCCAAAAAACCCCATCTCATCTTGAAAACATCATTAGGCCAGTGATATCACAGTTGAACACTGTTCTGTGTCCAAAGTTTAGCAAACCCCCAAACAAAGTTCCCCACCACCCAAGAACACACTATAAGAAGAGCTGACATGGCTCATTGTTAGAATATTCCAAAAAACAATCAAGCTTCTAAGAGTGGGGAATTTTAATTATAAAATCCTGTTGCAAAAACTCTTATGCCTTTTATCCAAAGGAATAAAATTCAACCAGTCCCATCATTGGGAAGAAAATCATAAGGTCAAGACACTCCCTTCAAATTCAAGATCCCTGAAGAGAAACAAAGACATCTATGCTAATGTAAAACACTCTAAAAATTAGAATACCCACTATGGAAGAGAGGAATCTCACTTTGTCCTGACACTGTCTCCATTCAAGAACCAACTCTTCTGGTAGTCTACTGTGCTGGTAAAATTAGTCAGATATCTCAAATCTTAATTATTAATAAGATGTTTATCCTAACTAAAAGAAGATTCCTTTCAACTAAAAACTAACAGTCTGTGATTATTTCCAACTCCCCACTTCTGAGCTAAGATAACACAGGGTGTGCCTCTCCTACAGGCTCCACCAAGAGCCATCTCTTCATAGTGTCACGTTCTTTACTGTTCCATTCCTTCTTAGGACTGTGGCAGTCAGCAAGCTCATTAAGGAGCCCATCCCTCCCTGGGGTGGATACCTGGCTTTGTTAACATTGAAATGATTGTTTTTCCCCACCTCTTTCTTTTCCCCTGAAACAGTACAGAGGTTGGGTCTCTGCAATCACTTGGAGAGAACAGGGGAGCAGAGGAGGAGATGCTATTCTAAATGTTCTCTGTGATCATAGTTAATAAAGCTTCTGTCTGACCTGTCCTAAATTGTACTTTTGTTACTACACACTTGGAGGCCCCACATCTTCAACACCACCATAATCAGGAGTGGCAACAAACCCTATGTCAATGACATTTTTGGATCCCTGCTCACGGCAGGGGGGTTGGAACCAGATGATCTTTAAGGTCCCTTCCAACCCTTACCATTCCACGATTCTATGCATCTATGATCTTCTTGATCTTCTTGCAGTTAAAAACGCTGTAACCCAAGCTCATGCAAATTGCTGTGCTATTCCTGCCTTCTGTTGAAGGTAGAATCTAGCACTATTATGCTCTAAAAACATGACGAAAGATCTAAAATTATGAAAAAAGATCTAAAAATGACAAAAGAATATACTTCTCTATACAAACAATTCACTTTCCCCCCTCCAGATGCACAGAATGACAAGAAAAGAACCACACATCTCACTTCCTGTAATCATCATTTTATTTCACAGGTGACAAACAAGCATTACTTCTTTCTCCCCCAAAAGACACAAACCTTTCAGAGCTGCAACCCTATAAACTCTTATTTTCCATTTAGCTGCTGCAACCGACAGCTTAAGTTTTTGGTTTTTTTGGCGTTGTGTTTTTTTTTGTCAGAGCACTTCTTTCCAAACAGTCTACCTCTGTTGTGATTTCCATCTTCAATCTACCATTTTGTCTCAGGAAAAAAGGATATATTAGCTAAAGCATCCCATTTTCTTTGTTACTCGAACATGGATACATTAGGTATCACAACCAATACTGCAGGTGTAGATCAAAAGCCATAGACAGTAACAGAAAGTAAAACAAAGAGGTCTTAATGGAAACCTCAAATGCCAAAGCCCATTCTAAATAACTCTTCAAAATGGCTTGTACAGGCTTCCCTGTGAAATACAGGAGAAGGATAAAATGAGCAGAAGGAAAGGAGCAGGGAATAAACAACATTTTAGATCACTGTTTGGAGTCTGAAGAGAGAGGAAATGGGATGAGGCAAGGTGGAAAAGCCTGAGGAAGCAAGGTCTCTATTATTAAAATGTTTACCTCCTGTTGGAAACATCTCCAAACAGGCTCACTGCAGAACGTGCCAAAGGGAGATTTCTTCCAGAGCAGACTGGCTGCTTCTAAATTATTGCCTCATCTAGAGCAACAGTGCAGATGCCAAAATATCGAATGGCTTGGGCTTGCTCGGCCACCAACCTGACTGAAAAGCCGCGCTGTTCATGCACAGTGTCTCAATGGTCACCTTCACTCACACTGCTACTATCTGTTCCTGCTTCTTGAAAAAGCCACTCAATACACCTCTTCCTACATCAGTCAATACACACAAACTAAGTTTTCTGTGCCAATTTAGACTCCTATAGAGCACCTGCCCTGATATGTAAAGTTTTATCAGCTCTGGCAGGTTTCTGCTGAAATACAGGGCAAACAAAAACCCTCACCATTTTGTACCAGGGACCTGACGCAAGGCCCTTGGCCGTGGCCCAGGGGAAAGAGTCTGCAGCGGAGAAAAACACTTCTGAACTCATGTCTTCCCCTACAACTGCAGTCCCACGCTTCCTCACCCTGCTGACCACAACCAAAGGACTTGGCCTCTTGTCCTCAGCCATGTCTCAGGTTAAAGAGTTTGCAGGGAAGAAAACTAGGAGTGCACACCTTCCTCTGGCAGCCCCGCTACATCTGCAGCTCTAGCCTTTCTCCCTCCCACAATTCTAATCCTAACGCCAACCCTAACCCTTGGCTCATTCTGAGGTGAAGACACTCAGACATGACCCCAGTGACCAAGTTCAGAGGAGAAAACATTTGCAGCCTAAACGTTCTCCCAGCCCCATGACACTGGCCCCATTTCCAGCCCCACTAAAGCTATAGATCTGGGCGTTGTCGCTCCCCTGACCATAATAGTGTGTGTTGACCTTTTAATAAACGTTTGCTGTGATTTTTCTGTACCACTCAAAAGAAAGAATTTGTAAAAAAACCCCACCAGTTACCATTCAGAAATCTTGGCAACTAGTACATGGCAGAGTACAGTCCTGCCTAACGCAGACAGCAGGAAAGTCAGACATCAGGCAGTCACCAACACGACCACAACCAGAAGAAGCTTTTTTCCCCACACGTAGCTGCACAGCAAGTCTAGGTACCTGCACTGCAGGAAGAACAATTCCAGCATCTGCTCTCCAACCTCACGGTTGTCTCTGGAAATTTTGTATGGCA
>Ga0065711_1045155_pt1 | contig 13653 bp, 18 predicted proteins | sample Hoacrofraction12_FD_59098 | JGI IMG/M metagenome (GOLD analysis project Ga0065711, IMG submission 59098) | Hoatzin crop microbial communities from Cojedes, Venezuela - Epithelial fraction 12 v2 (version 2) | ecosystem: Host-associated > Birds > Digestive system > Esophagus > Crop | place... | reverse complement strand
CAGGGTCCTGCACCTGGGGAGGAACAACCCCATGCACCAGTACAGGCTGGGGCGGACCTGCTGGAGAGCAGCTCTGCAGAGAGGGACCTGAGTGTCCTGGTGGATGACAGGTTAACCATGAGCCAGCAGTATGCCCTGGGTGCCAAGAAGGTCAATGGAGGAGTGTGGGCAGCAGGTTGAGGGAGGTTCTCCTCCCCCTCTGCTCTGCCCTGGGGAGGCCCCATCTGGAGTGCTGCGTCCAGTTCTGGGCTCTCCAGTTCAAGAAAGATGAGGGCTACTGGAGAGAGTCCAGCGGAGGGCTACGAGGATGATGAGGGACCTGGAGCATCTCTCCTACGAGGAAAGGCTGAGGGAGCTGGGCTTGTTTAGCCTGAAGAAGAGAAGACTGAGAGGGGACCTTAGAAATGCCTCTAAATATCTGAAGGGTGGGTGTCAGGAGGATGGGGCCAGACTCTTTCCAGTGGTGCCCAGCGACAGGACAAGGGGCAACGGGCACAAACTGAAGCACAGGAAATTCTGTCTGAAGATGAGGAAGAACTTCTTCCCTCTGAGGGTGACGGAGCACTGGACCAGGCTGCCCAGGGAGGCTGTGGAGTCTCCTTCTCTGGAGATATTCAAGACCCGCCTGGACAAGGTCCTGTGCAGCGTGTTCTAGGTGACCCTGCTTTGGCAATGGGGTTGGACTAGATGACCCACAGAGGTCCCTTCCAACCCCTGCCATTCTGTGATTCTGTAACTCCGTGAAGCTATGGTCTGCTCCCTTCCCTCTGCCCAGAGCAGGAGCTGTCTCCTGAAAGCCATGCGCTGGTTTGCCAGGGCTGATCAATTTGGGGCTGCACAGCTGCAGTCACATGTGGGGTCACAGGCTAATCCAGGCTGGAAGGGACCTCAGGGAGTCCTGGTCCAGCCCCCTGTGTGGAACAGGGCCAGCTGTGGGTCAGCCCAGGACTTTGTCCAGTTGGCTTTTGAAAACCTCTGAGGATGGGAATCCCACAGCCTTGTGGCCTCTGCTCCAATGCTGAACAGCCCTCATGGAGAAAAAGTTTTCCTTACACTGGGTCTGAACCTCGCATTGCCAGTCGTGCCTGTTCTCTCTCGTGCTCTTCCCTCCCGTGGCTGGAGGAGCTGGGCTCTGGCTCCCGACAGCCCCTTGCAGGTCAGCTGCTGCCAGAGCCCCTGAAGCTGTCCCAGCCCCTGGCTGGAGCAGCCCCATGCCCCCACTGCCTGTCCAGCCCCCACTGTCTTGGTGGCCCTTCCTGGAGCTTGCACTGCTTAGCTGATGTCTTTCTTGTACTGGGGACCCAGAACTGGCTGCAGAATCGAGATGTGGTGGCATGAGTGCGAATGGGCACTGATGTCCTCTGTCCGGCCATTTGAATCCCTGTTTCTGGCAGCCCCATGCTGTGTCCCAGGGCTCACTGGGCTCTGTGGGCTGACACAAACCTGCCGCCGGACAGTGGGGTCAGCTGCCAGGCTTGGTTTGGCCTTGTCCCTGGGGGCTGTCAGTCCCCTGCCCTGTTTTGTGGCACTCCACTCTTCACTCTTTGCGGTCCCTGGGGTTGTGGCCCCGCTTGGCATCTTCCTCCCCGAGTGAAGCAAAGCATTTGAGTGTGTTGGGACCATGCCTACATCACATGCGCACCAGGCCCTGGGCAGCTTCCTCTTCCCTGCACTGCTCAGCGTGCGCCCGGGGAGCTCCCCTCCCTGGCAGTGGGTCCTTGCAAGCCTGCAGCGAGTCTCGCCATGCCCCATGGCACTGGGAGAGCACCCGCTGCCTGCGCTGCTTGCTCAGTGCTGTGCTTGCTTGGCGTCCTGCTCCCCTTGGAGCATGACACAGTGATGTTGTCTGGTGTCTGGACAAGGACATGGACACACCTCACTTGTACCTGACAGATCAAATTGTTGTCGGTGGTATTTGATCTTCTGCTGTGTGACAAGGCAGCACGGGATGTTGCTGCATCTGGCACAGTTTCCTGGTGGGATGTGGGCAGGAAACTGCATCGTTGCTGTGGAGGGCAGTTGTGTCACACTGCTGGCAGCAGATCATACTGTTGCACCCATGCATGACAAGAAGGGGACATACACAAGTATCCCTGGGAGGCCAACGTGCCCACTTCAGTCTTCAGTGAAAACCGGGGCAGGCTGTGCTCCCTGTGTCACTGCCGCCGGCAGAGGTGACAGCCTGAGGCCCCGGGCTCCTTGACGGTTGTTTTCTGTTTTCCAGGCTGGCCTCCAAATCTCAGCCTAAACAAAAGCGCAGGGAGGACGTAGGGTCCAAGAAGAGGTAAATGGCTCCAGGGGAAAGCCTGAGTGCCAGGAGTCCTACGCAGTGCCACCGGAGCCATGTGTGTCCCCGTGCTGCCGAGGACATGGGGCAGGCAGCTGGTGAGGGGTGGGCGGGCACCCTGCAGGCATGGCACATCTCTCCCCAGGGGACAGGGCACAGGGCACAGACAGCAAGCACAGCCACAGGCAAGGTGGCCGTTCACACCTCTGCTGCCGGCTGGCTGCGCCGGTCGTGTCTCAGGGCTCCTCTCTCCTTGCAGGCTCTTCACAGAGCGGCAGCAGCTCAACTACCGCCTGCACTCCGTGTCCTGTACGGGGACGGAGGTGCACCTCTCCATGTGCGCCTTCGAATTCTACCGGGGCAACGCCTCGGCCACCTGCGGTGCTGGCATGCCTGCCGTCGTCAGCTGCGTGCCCGGGCCCCTCTTTGCCACTGGCAATGCCCACAAGAAGAAGCAGCGCCACCAGCAGCAGGGCCAGGTAAGCCCCGGGGCAGGGGCCGAGCCCTGCGGTGCCCCACAGCTGTCTGCTGCAGGGCTCTGTCCCCTGTACTGCCCCCGAGAGCGGGGTCCCTGGGCGAGCACCTCGTGGAGCAGGAGGTGGGCATGCTGTTGCGTCCCTGCACGTCGCAGGAGTCATGGCCAGCAACCTCTGTGCTGCAGTGTGTTGTGCCACACCGTGCCATGCTGTGCCGCACTGTGCCCTTCAGCACCGTACCGTACGGTGCTGTGCTGTACCGTGCCCTGACCCCGCTCCCCTGCAGCCACGGATCCGGCTGAAGGGTGGTGCAAAGGTTGGCGAGGGCCGCGTCGAGGTGCTCAAAAGCAACGAGTGGGGCACGATCTGTGACGACCGCTGGAATCTGCTGTCAGCCAGCGTGGTGTGCCGTGAGCTGGGCTTCGGCAGTGCCAAGGAGGCCCTCACCGGGGCACGCATGGGCCAAGGTGAGGGTGCTGGGATGGGGGGGCCACATGCTGCCCTCCTGGGCCTGCGGACAAGGAACTTGTCCAGGCGCAGGGCTCATCTGGGCTGGGGGCAGCCGCAGCTGGGCTTGTCCCGTGGGCACCCAGCTGCTGGTCACACGTGGCGCAGGGCTTGCCCCGAGCATCCTCAGGGGCCTGCAGCCACTCGGCCGCTGCCCTGCACCACAGCTGCAGGGGCCAGGAGCGTGCCGAGGGCAACCATGAGGACAGGATGGCCATGGCTGCCCTGGTGTCGTTGGGCCCTGAGCCCCACTGTCACCCCGCAGGGACGGGGCCCGTCCACATGAACGAGGTGCAGTGCCTGGGCACTGAGAAGTCCCTCTGGAGCTGCCCCTTCAAGAACATAACACAGGAGGACTGCAAGCACACGGAGGATGCGGCTGTCCGCTGCAACGTCCCCTACATGGGCTACGAGAACCTGGTACGCATTGCCAGGGGTTGCCACGGCCGTGGGGCCATGGCCCCCGGCGCGGGGTGCTGGGGGGGCCACAGGACCCGCTGTAGGATGGCCCATCATCTCCTCTGCGCCCCATCACACCCCACGCATTTCTCCCTGGGGTGAGGCAAGGGCTGCCTGGGGATTTTGCAGGTGGGAGTCCCAAGCTGGCCCTGTGAGGAGAGGGGCAGAAGGGGGGGCCATGGGGGGCCCTTCTGGTGCCCCGTGCCGTGGGGTGGCGTGGGGCAGCTGCTCCCTGCTGCTCGCCCTGCTGCTGGCCTGGCTCAGCTCCCCAGCAGAAGCACCAGAAAAAAAAAATCGCCATGGGCCAACCAAGAGATTTTTTTTTTAATTGATGATGAAATGACCAGATGGAGCTGTGCGTTCCTGTTTGACCTGAGCTGTCATTTCATCCACTTTGGGCTTTTTAATCATTTTTAACACTCTCATGCCTGTCATTTCTGAAATGAGACTGCCATTTCAAAATGAACAATTTTCCCTGCTTTGGTGAGACAGTTCCCAAACTCACAAGTAATTTCTTGGCCCTAAACGTGCCATTTTTTGTGAGTTCTCTGCTGACCAAAGCAGTGCCTGGCCCCGCTCCCAGCTGCCACCCCCGCCCCGTGCCCCAAAGCCCCAAGCTCAGGGCCCATCTGGGTGCCACGGCATGGCCCTGGCTGCGCCAGGGCGGGGGCCACTGCTGCTGCTGCAGGACAGGGGCTGGGTGGGACCGTCCGTGCAATGCAGCCTCGGTAGTGGGAGCATCACTTGCGGTGACGATGCTGCTGCCACTGCCTCTCTCCACAGATCCGGCTGAGCGGGGGCCGGAGCCGCTTCGAGGGGCGGGTCGAGGTGGCAGTGGGGGCTGGCGACGGGCACCAGCCCCGCTGGGGTCTGGTCTGCGGCGAAGGCTGGGGTACGCTGGAGGCGATGGTGGCCTGTCGCCAGCTGGGTCTGGGATTCGCTAACCACGGCTTACAAGTAGGTGCCAGTGCCAGCTTGGCCAGGGCAGCGAGCCACCACCACCACTGCTCCGCGGGGCCAGGGCCAGGGCCAGGCTGGGGACGGGATAGGGAGCGGCAAACGCGAGGTGCCTGCTCATGGCCCCAGGGCTTCCCTGCAGATCCGCCTGGCTGGCGGGAGGACGGCGTCCGAGGGCCGCGTCGAGGTGAAGCGAGGCAGTAAGTGGGGCACGGTGTGCAGCGACGGCTGGACCACCAAGGAGGCAATGGTGGCCTGTCGCCAGCTGGGCCTGGGCTACTCCCTGCACGCAGTGACGGTAGGTGCTGGTGGGGAGGCCCCCAGTGACACCCTGGCGAGCACAGGCACCGGTACTTCCCCGATGGCTGTGTGGGTACGAAGGGATGTGGCCGCTGTGCCGTGGGACGGGACCCTTGTGAGCAGCCTGGGCACGTGGGCAGGGCTGTGCCGTGGCCAAGTGCATGCGGGCTGGGTCACCCATAGCACCAGCCCTGCCACCCAGCCTGTCTCGTCTCCTCCCCAGGAGACGTGGTACTGGGACGCCAGCAACGTGACGGAGATGGTGCTGAGCGGGGTGAAGTGTGCCGGCCATGAGATGTCCCTCAGCCACTGCCAGCACCACGGCACCAGCCTGAACTGCAGGAACACAGGCACGCGCTTCGCTGCAGGTGTCATCTGCTCCGAGAGTGAGCGGTGGTGGGGGCTGTGGGTGGGGAGGGTCTGTGGGTGGAGGGGGTCTGTGGGTGGTGGGCTCTGTGGGTGGTGGGGTCTGTGGGTGGTGAGGTCTGCAGGCAGTGGTTCTGTGGGGCCAGGGGCTGCAAAGAACAGGGCTGTGAGCAATGGGGTTTGCAGATGACAGGGCTGCATGGTCAGCCTGTGCTCAGCTGATGGGGAGGGCACGCATCCCCCCGGCTGGCTCAGCCCCGCCTGTGCTGGACGCTCACCCCATCCCTGCCGCTCGTCCCGTCCCTGCTGCTCGCCCCATCCCTGCTCTGCTGAGCAGCGGGGCGGCTGCCTGCCCCTGAGCAGCCACCCGCTCCCCAGCCGCCTCCGACCTGCTGCTGCACGCCCCGCTGGTGCAGGAGACGGCGTACATCGAGGACCGGCCGCTGCACATGCTGTACTGCGCCGCGGAGGAGAACTGCCTCTCCAGCTCGGCCCGCCTGGCCAACTGGCCCTATGGGCACCGTCGCCTGCTCCGCTTCTCCTCCCAGATCCACAACAACGGCCGCGCTGACTTCCGCCCCAAGGCCGGCCGGCACTCCTGGGTCTGGCATGAGTGCCACCGGTGCGTGCGCAGGGGCAGGTGTGCGGGCAGGGGGACAGCCTGGGCCAGGGGCAGGGGTCAGGCCAGGGAGAGGCTAATGGTGCTGCCAGGGTGGGCTGGTGGAGGCACGGAGGCTGGGGGAGGCACCTTCTGCTGCCCAATGCCCAGTTTTGCCTCCTTTGGCTCAGGGCTGTCCCTGGATGAGCAGTGGGGGGGGCTGCGGGCCCTAGGGGGGCAGGGACGGGGCTGCGGGCTGTGCCCTGCAGCTGAGCTCCCCGCTTGCCTCGGCCATCTGGCTGGGGACAGCTGTGTCCCCTCCCAGGGCTCTGCGCAACCTTGCAGCCGTCTGGCCTCAGAGCATGGGCTGGGGGGACCCTCCCCGGCAGCGCGGGGCCGGGCAGGCGGTGGGAGCATGCCACAGGTGGGGCAAGGCTCCTCTCTGCTCCACCGGTCTCCACCTCTGTCCCAAGCATCCCCCCCCTGCACCCCAGTGTCCAGGCAGCGGTGCAGCTGGGCGCTGTGGGCTCTCTCTTGCAGGCACTACCACAGCATGGACATCTTCACCCACTACGACATCCTGACCCCCAACGGCACCAAGGTGGCGGAGGGACACAAGGCCAGCTTCTGCCTCGAGGACACGGAGTGTGAGGAAGGTGGGCGCTGCGAGGTCTTGTGGCACCATCCCTGCCCATGTCCCCGCCGCAGGGCTGCCTGTCCCCAGCCACTGCGCCTGTCTCTTCCTGCCCACAGATGTGGCCAAGCGGTACGAGTGTGCCAACTTCGGGGAGCAGGGCATCACCGTGGGCTGCTGGGACCTGTACCGGCACGACATTGACTGCCAGTGGATCGACATCACTGATGTCAAACCAGGCAACTACATCCTGCAGGTGCTGCAGCTGAGCCCCCAGCCCCTCCTGCAACCCTCCCATGTGCACCCCCACCCTCTGCACCCCCAGCTCTCCATGTGCCCCAGCCACCCAGCCTTCCTTCCCTGCTCTCTGAGCAGGCTGGAGCACGGTGGGGCTGGCCAGGTTTGTGCTGGTGTGAGGCAGTGCCTCTCCTCGTGCCCAGGGACGTGCAGGGCTTGTGCGGAAGCTGCTCAGGCATGCTTCAGCCCGGGTTCTCCTGCTCTGAGCAATGCTGCTCATGGTGCACAGTAGCAGGGCCACCCTGCCACAGCAGCAGCCATGGGCTCTGGGGAGCCCTCCAGCACATCCTGCTCCAGCTGGGGAGACGAGTCCTGCCAGGGCTGGGCTGCTGGGGGCTGTGCCAAGCTGACATGGCGTGGGGCTGCAGCACTGCCGGGAGTGGGGCAGGGGGCTGCGACCCTCACTGTCGGTGCCCCACAGGTTGTGATCAACCCCAACTTCGAGGTGGCGGAGAGCGACTTCACCAACAACGCCATGAAATGCAACTGCAAGTACGACGGGCACCGCATCTGGGTGCACAGCTGCCACATCGGTAACAGCCCTGGGATGCGGAACGGGAAGGGGGGCACCCTGGGGCAGGGGGTGTCCTGGCAGGGGTGGCCCTGGAGGAGGGCAGCGAGGGGGCTGCAGGAAGCAGCGGGGCTGGGGCCAGGCACGCAGAGGCAGGGGCTGGGGTCCCGGGACAGCTGCAGTGGGAGCAGAGGTGCTGGGGGCAGGCAACGCGCAGTGCCGGCGCCGACAGCTCTTGCCCTCTGCGTGCCCAGGCGACGCGCTCAGCGAGGAGGCCAGCAAGCGGTTTGAGCAGTACCCAGGCCAGCTGAACAACCAGATCTCGTAGGGCCCCAGCCCCTGCGGAGACGGGCACCCCCTCCCTCGCCCCACACAGGCGGGGGAAGCTGCAGGGGCCAGCGGGGAGGCCTCCTGCCCGGCACCGCCACCCCCGTGCCCGGTGGGGCCTGCGCGGGACTCCCGCTGTCAGCGGCTGCCTTCCCCGCCTCGGGGAGTGGGCACTGGAGACACCACACACCCACACCTCCCAGCTCAGGGCCACCAGCTCAACCATCGGCCACAAGACTCTGCGGCCACGTCCCCTGGGCACAGTTCGGGAGGTCTTGTACCCCCCCACGTCCCCCTCTGGTCCCATTCCCTGCATCTCAGCTGCCCCCCACCTCCTGCCCCCCATCCTGCCCGGGTTCCTTCTTGCCCTCACAGCCCGACCCAGGGCTCTGCACCAGCCGGCCCCGGCCCCAGCACCCACACAGGGGCTCCCACCCTGCACAGCCCCAGCTGAGCCCAGGGAGCCCCTTGTCCCCCGGGACGGTGTGGCTGCCCCTGCCCTGGCAGCACTGCCTCCAGCTGCCTGGCAGCAGCTCCCACACCTGTCTCTTAGTTGTAATTTTATTTTCGCTATAAAGTTGCCAGTTCTATTTCCCCAACGGCTGCTGGCTCTTTTCTGGGGAGGGACAAGGAGCCTGGCAGGACCAGGAGACACAGCGTGGCTCATGCTGCAGGGCTGGCTGGCATGCTCCGGCACAGAGCAGGAGCTGCCCCCCCATCCCCTGCACCCACCTCTAAGCAAGGAAGGCCCTCCCTGCCCACGCAGCCCTGTCTGGGCAAGGACCAGCCCCGCGCCCGTGCCCTGGCAGCTGCCCGCACCACCCTCAGCCAGTGCCGGGCTAGAGATGGCAGTGGTTCTCCTTGGAGAAGCCTGTACAGGCAAGGCAGGGGCCAGCAGGAGCCCTGGCCTGAAGCAGCCCCACGGCCCTGCAGGGGGGGACAGGTGGGGCCACATGCTGGTTCCCCCACACCGGATGCTATGCAAATGTTACTGAGCAGAAATCCCACCACTGGGCTGTGACCCACGAGGACTGCAGTCTCCCAGCAGAGGCAGGCTGCCTTGACTGGTGTGGAGGGAGCAGAGGCCAGCAGAGCCGGGGGCAGAAAGATTCATGGCAGCGACACAAGGGAAAGGGAAACACACCCCAGCTCTGCAGCTCTCACACCTCAGTCAGATGCCCTGGTCCCATCTGAGCAGAGAGCAGTGCAGAGACGCAGCCGCAGCCACCTCCACGCTGCTGGGGGACAGACCGCTGCTGCCCGTGCCCAGAGAGGAGAGGGGCAGCCGGCTGCTGGGCTGCGGCAGGCCCTGGCTCCAGGCAGTGGAAAGCACTGCGGTCGCGCTGCCAGAGCAGCTATGCGAGAAACGCCGCCGGGCGTCTCAGCTATTTCCCCTGCGAGCAGCCGGCTGGGGCTTGTCGGGGGAGCAAATTCCTCTGGCGAGGCCAGAGCTGCCTGAAAGGAGGCCTGTTCTCCAGGGCGAGAGGAGCGCGCGGGGGGAGCAGCGTCTCGGAGCCACCCTTCACCACAGCACCCCCAAGGAACTGTGCTTCTTTCATCTCCTAAAAATAACAGGCAGGGCCGAGCGCTGAGGAGCCCCGTCACGGGCAGGGCCTGGCTCGACACAGGCATTCCTCCCACCAGAGCTGGGCCAGACGCAGCCCCTCATGGCAGCCCTGGCTGCAGAGCTGCCTGCCTCCCGCAGCCGCTGGCAGGGGCTGGAGGGGAGCAGGGGCTCTTCCAGGAAGGCAAGGAACAGCCGGAGCCCTTCCCAGAAGGGCCAGCCGGGCTCCCGACGGCCAGCTGCAGCAGAGCACGGGGAGGGCCCGGCTGGTCCCCAGGGGCCAGGCTGCATGCGTGGGAGAGCAGTGCTCCAGCACAGACAGACACAGCTTGGGGGAGGGACAGGCAGCACCGAGGAGACACGCACAGCCCCGACCAGGCTCCCATCTTCAGCAGCAAGATGCTGCCCTGGTCACCTTGGGGTCCAGCATCAACCCCCCCTTTCACCACGCCCCGTAAAGCTGCTGCGTGGGTGCAGACGTGGATGCAGACCCTAGAGCATCTGCCATGCTCCCAGGGGAAGCAATTCGACAAGGGAGATGTCTGCCACATCCCTCTGGCCTTGCGGGCACAGCCACAGCAGCGAGCGCGGCCAGGGACCACCTCAGCCAGCACACTGGCGAGGCAGGGAGGGCCGCCCCGGCAAAGCCTGCCCCAGAGCCGCTCTCGCTCGCAGAGGAGGTGCCCGTGTGTTACAGACGGAGGAGCTGGAACCCAGCCTGCGCAGGTGCTGAGTGGGCGGCAGGACACCTCCACCCTAACACCGAGGAGATGCCCGGTGTGCCCCTCCCCAGCTGGAAGGACTGACAGGAGGGACAGGGTCGCACACAGCCCAGCCTCCCCATGGCAACTGCTGCAACTGTCCTTAGAAAAGTGTTTTATTTGAGCATAGAGGGAACAGTTGCGCCACGAGTCCACCCAAGCGCCGGGCTGGGCCCCTCTGCCTGGCCCCTTCCAGTCCCTCGCCAGCTCTCAGCCCCTCCCTGACCGGCAGACACGGCTCAGTCCTGTGTCCTCAGCTCCCGGCCAGCACCGCCAGCCAGTGACCGCAATGGCCTGCACGACAGCACTGCTACTCCGTGACCTCGGGGATGACGCTCACCAGCAAAGTGTCGTAGCCACGTCGCACCAGCAAGGCCAGGCTCTGCTGCGTCCGCACGGCCTCATACACATCCTCTGCGCGGCGCGATGCCTGCCCGTTGATCTCCAGCACAACGTCACCTGCCTTCAGCCCTGCCCTGCAGGAAGAACGACGACAGGAGTGCACAGCAGGCAAAGCAGACGCTCAGCTTTGCCTTCCCAAAAGGAAGGGGAGGCTTGGGCTGCTGCACCAGGCGTTCCTCCACCCACACAGGGACCTTGGCCAACAGGATGCCAAGCCTGGACAAGGGTCACCAGTTGGTTCCTGCTGCAGACTGACAGCAGCAGGGCTTCTGCTGTTCTGGAGCAAAACACTCGGAGCTAAATACATCCCATCCCACACAGCTGCCCTCCCACGCCACCTCCCAGGGCACAGGGTAGCACTTACTGATGGGCCGGGGAGCCAATGATCACTTTGTGGATCAGCACTCCGTAGGAGACATCGGGGAAGCTGGGGTCACGCAGCTTCAGCTCAGCCAGGATGCTGTAGAGTGAAAATCAGCATTGAGGTGAGGAGCTGGGAGACAGAGCACGGCTCCCAGCCCATGACAGCTGCACAGGCTTGAAGAGCACAGTGCAGAACCTCTCCTCCTGCACCCCTGCACGCTGCCAACCACAAGCAACCAGCTGTAAACCCCAAGGGCACCTAGCACCACCGTATTCCTGTCAAAAACTGGAGCACTGAAGTCCTCACTGTGCCAGGGGGAGCTGGAAACCACCAGAGCAGCTGCCAGCTGGCTCCCAGCTGCTGGTGATGCGCTTCCCCTGCCCAAGCAGCCCCACGATGGATCACCCTTCCTGGTATCAGATCTACCCCTCCCCGGCTGCAGTCTCATTTCTCTGCCTTTGGCAGGTAGGGCACAGAACAAAAGCTATGCCCCCACTTCTTGTCAGACGTGTCAAGCAGAGGGGTACCCAACATCTCTCCTCTGGAGCCTATACACTAGACAACTCCAGTTCCTCCAACCTTCCTGCAGATTAGGTTTTCTAAAACTAGCTTAAACTGTGCACCTCTCTGCTCTTCTTCAGACTCTCTCCAATGGCTCCTCACCCCTCCTCAAAGCATCCAGAACTGGACACCGTGCTCCAGTTGGATCTCACCAGAGTGGAGGGACCGCACATCGTGTAAACAGCATTCCTCCCTCAAACACTGTGCATCGGCTCTGGTCTGCTGCAGCCTCAGAAATCCTCCTGGTCTCTCTGCCCAACTCCTTGCTCCTCATCGGGTATCTGTTCAGACAGTTACAGCTCCCCACTTCGCACTGGTCCTTGCTGAACTCTCCTGTACTTTTTCACAGACCTTAGCAAGCTGCCATCTCTTCCTGATTTCACAGGATCACAGCATGGTCGAGGTTTGAAGGGACCTCGTGAGATCATCTAGCCCAACCCTCCTGGCTCAAGCAGGCTCAGGCAGAATAGGTTGCCCAGGACTACGTTCAGTCAGGTTTCGAGTATCTCCAAGGCTGGAGACTCACCAACCCCTCCAAGCAACCTGTGCCAGGCTTTGATCATCCTCCTCACAGTAAAAAAGTGATTTCTCGTGCTCAGATGGACTCTCACGCGTTTCAGTTTGTGCCCGTTGCCTCTTGTCCTGTCACTGGGCACGACTGACAGAACTACCAATCTGATGTTTACTAAGTCAGGCCTGCTTCTTCGACTCAGTCACTAAAGCTGAACAGCACATGCCCTCAGGCAGGTGTCTGTACAAACACAGTAAATGCGTAATTTTGTGATTTTAGGCTACATAGCACTAAGAGTGGCCGCACCCAGTTGTGGCAGGTTGTTGACCCTGGCTGGCAGGTAAGTCCCCACCCAGCAGGATGGGAGAAAGAATTTGAAGGGCAAAACCAAGAAAACTTGTGGGTCTAGATAAAGGTAGTTTAACAGGCAAAGAACGAAAGAAAAGAAAAAAAAAGGAAAAAAAAAAAGACAAGTGATGCAAAGGCACTCGCTGACCACCTCCCAGCAGCAGACTGATGCCCAACTGATCCCCGAGCAACGGCTACCCTAGAACCCCTGCCAGTCTCATACGGCACGGCTGGCTCACCTCAGCTGCGTGCCCCCCTAGCCTCCTCCCTGCCGCGCCGAGTGAGAAACAGGGCAGACCTTGACGCCACGCAAGCACTGTTCCGCAACAGCTAAAACATCTGGGTGTTACCAGCGGTTTTGGTCACAGATCTAACACACAGCACCACGTGGGCTGCTATGACGAAACGGACTCCATGCCAGCCAGACCCAGTCCACAGGTCAGTCAGACGAGAGGTCCATCTTCCCCACCCTATCACCCACAATGCCGGCTGCAGATGAGAGAGTTCCCCGGATACCTCGAGCTGCCTGGCTCAAGAAGCTCCTGAGCTGTAACGCCGCATCTTTACTTTTGAAAGGTTTTTCTTCTGCAAAGTTTTCTGGCTGCTCTTTTGAACCCTACAACATCAGCAAGTTCTATCATACATTGCATGAAGAACCAATCCATGTTTTGGACGTCCCTCTAGTAACAGTCCTGACCAACAACACCCCCCAGCAGCAGTTTCATGTAGAACCTGTTCCAAATAATCCGTGTCTCTCTCCTCTGCTCTTTCAAAGTCCTTTGCTCAGTCCCTGCTTACTCGATGCTGTAAGGTGACCGCAGAGGACTGTGCTAGCCAGGGCCCTGCTTCTTCCCCTGTTTTTTTTACGGCCAGGGCAAGGGTAGCTAGGAGCTTCACCACAGCTGAGCTCAAAGCCACTGGCACACCCGTGCTCCCTTCGGGCAGCAGGGCAAAGGGCTGGTGTCTCAGGAGGGTGCTGCCTGACAGACAATCTGCACAGCAGGATCAGTATGCCAAGGATCTTGTACCCAACATAGAGCATCTCCTTCTTCCTGTGCTAGGGCAAGTTTCTGGCCTTTCAAATGAGAATGTTCAGATGGAGTAATCACCTGATTCCAAGGTGAGCAATCTCTTTCTGCGAGACCTTCCCAGCAACTGGGCACAAACAAGATGCAGTCAGACAGTTTCCAAGGACCAGCTGCCAGACTGCTTGCCAGCTGCGCTGAAGCTGGACCTGCTTCCTAGGAGCAACGTCCTAAGTATTTCATGCTTCTTCCCCGACATACTTCATCCTGCACACCTGCCCAGCGAAGCAGCAGGCGGCTGGGCTCCCACACGCCACACATTTTGCCGAGTACCAGCACCATTTACTGAGCCTCCGCCAGGCACCCCAGCAACACTGGCAGTGTTCCCACAGCATGGC
>Ga0065711_1045154_pt1 | contig 13654 bp, 4 predicted proteins | sample Hoacrofraction12_FD_59098 | JGI IMG/M metagenome (GOLD analysis project Ga0065711, IMG submission 59098) | Hoatzin crop microbial communities from Cojedes, Venezuela - Epithelial fraction 12 v2 (version 2) | ecosystem: Host-associated > Birds > Digestive system > Esophagus > Crop | place... | reverse complement strand
TGGACCTTTCTCTTCTGCCTGATCTCCGCTAGAAGCTCCTTGTTTAACCATGCAGGTCTCCTGCCTCCTTTGCTAAATTTCTTTCTCAGGGGGATGCATTGCTCCTGTGCATGGAAGAAGTGTTGTTTAACTTCCTAAAGTTAATTTGGAAAAAGTGTGTATAACATAAGTGTATACAATACTTTGATATCAAATTAAGACAGCCTTTATAAATATATAAAGGTATTGGTATCAGCTTTCAGTGTTGTTGTGTTGCTAATCAAGGCCTCTAAAGACAGTTTCTAAAATAACATTCTCATTTTAGGGATAAAAATAGCAGAGCAACATAAAATAGTTTCTTCTTTCCCAGTATCTTTGAACTGTAAAAAGCAGGACTCCAATGGGAGATTGCAAAGGTCATGGAAACAGTTAAGCCACAGTTTAAGACAGCAGTCGTGCTGTCCTTATTCTGTATTTGTAACCTTGTATTTGCACTTATATTTTCAGCTGCTCTGCTTTAGAATCCCGGAGATAAATAATGAGAGGTGTAGTAATATCCCTGCTGTTAAAACAGTATCAGCAAATAACGTATGTGAGCCCAATTCTTTCCTCGTAGAGAATCCTTGGTTTGAAGGATAAGAAGTTTACACCGCTGTGTCACTCGTAACAGCAGTTTGGACTGGTATGCACCTAGAACGATGGAATTGACATCTGAGCCGAGATCCTGTTGGGGCCTTAAAACAAGACGTTTTTTCCCCTTCTTTGGGAATCCCTGAAATTTAAGTAAAGAAAGCAGATGTAAAGTGCTCTGCTGACCAGCAACTGAATAAGTAAAAAAAAATAAAAAATTAAATACAAGGATGCTGTGCTTCTCATGGCAGTGATAGAAGACAATTTTGGAGGTTGCACTGGGATTTATAAACATCAGTGGACAGGCTTGGGTTAAATAGATTTTTTGAACTACTTGCGGTATTTACAGGCTGTCATAGCGTGAAAGGGAAAACCAGAGAACTGTTGTTAATAGCAGTAAACCTAAATAATTTGCTGCCATGCTGTGGGTCTATACTACCTATTTGGTGCTTCCAGTAGATTCTTGAAAAGGTGGAGAAGGGAAATAAAATCCTGTATGATTTGGCTAAACTTTGGGGTCAGGCAGATCATGGACTTGTGGAGTTTGCTATAGCCATTTATAGGAACGAGATGGTTTTACAGCTCTAGGAGGGTGTAGAGGATGCTCTGTCAACACCTGTGAGAACAAGGTCCCTGCTACAAAGAACTGTAGTTTTGGTCGAGACCGTGTATGACAAACAGGATGTGCAGGTGAAGTTAACCAGGTGTGAATGGGTAGCTGGGAAGAAAAAGGGGGAAGTAGTGGACAGAGAAGCAGGAAGGTATTGAATTTCCTCAGCAAAAACAGGCAGTGCTCATGAAGAAATAAGTTCTTCTGGTTTTGTTGGCTTCCTGCATGCCTCACAGAACTGAGCTTTCAGAAGGAATATGAGTGAGACTTTGAGCATCTACAGGCAGGTTCAGGAATGGCTTTCCATGTGGAATAGCACCTGCTCAGTGCAGGGAGTATGGGAAGATAGAGCTGCCATTATTTAGCACATCCTATACAGGAGCTGTGTGAGGAGTGGGAGTCAATGAAGTTTTGCGAGTGTTGCAATGAACAGTTGTGTGTCTACTAGCAGCATTACTAAAACGCCTGGAGAGCAAAAAGAACAATTCTGCAGTCAGTGTTCTGTAGCTCTGGTAATCAAGGAGTGCCAAAAATTAAAAATGAAAAGTCCTATTAGTCCATCTCCCCCTATAAAGGGATGTTTCCTTTGTTATGTATGATAGTAATTACCCTGCTTTCAAGGGGGAGGAAGTATGGAACAGAAGAGATTTAAAATAGTGATGGAGAGCCCAGAGCTGGGAGGATGAGACTGCAACAGGGGATTATCAGGACTGAGAGCAATAGTTTAGTACTTTCCACCTCCAAAACACTGCATAGATATTAACCAATTAATCTGCACAAATGAGCCATGAAAATGATCAGTGGCTTTGTTGAAGTCCAAACACAGTGAAATCATGTTTCAGAATTTAGCACCTAATGTTCCCAGTCTTACGGCTTGGACAGGGGAGAGAGAGAAAGTTTGAGATGTCAAAGAACTGCTGACTTCAGGGGAGTATCCAAGACCCCCGTTACGTTGCCCAGGGGTGCATGGCTGCAAGATCCTTTCATAGATGAAAAGGCAGCAAGGACTGCCTACTCTGACACCTATCATAAGCCGTACAATTTCACTAGTGATTCCTTTTAAAGTTCTGTTAGTTGCGATTAAACTGAAGTACACCTTTTCAAAAGGTTTTGGTTTTAGTATTCTAAAACATAAATAATTTGCTGTGCTACTTTAAAACTTATTCTAATAATTACTTAACTTTCCTCCCACTTTCTCCTTTTAAGCAGAGATAGTAAATGAGAGATCTTTAAAGACTGAAATAATTGTTCCTTTCTACAGGGATATAGAGTTGTGTTTTGTTGCACCTCTGCTGATTGTCTTAAAAGGCCAGAAATATAAATACTGTGTTCTTGAACTTTTTCCAAATCTCTATTATACAATGCAGAAACATTTGGGCTTCTCCCAGCATTTTTGAAATTATTTTTTAGTTGTTATGCTATGGCTTACATAGCAAATAACAGGTGTGTGTATGTTCAATTCTGGGATTTGCTCTTGGAGAAAAATAATTAACACTGGCAGGAGTTTGATTGCATTAATTCACAAAAAGAAACATCCAAATGATAAATCCATAGTGGGAGAACTGCCCATATGTTACAGATTGGCTTAACATGGATGAGGCATTAAATAAACTAAGTCTGAAAAATAAAAACCTTATCAGCTTTATTAGCATTGAACTCTGTGGCTTCCACTGGGGCTGACACACTTAATTAAAGATGCTCTGGTCTAATTAGGTTGCACATCAAAAATACAAATACAAGTTGGGTTTTTTAAAGACCTGTCTGAGCTCCAGTTCCCAATGTTGTGAATATTTATTTTGTTGAGTTGGTCTCCACCTAGACCAAGTGTTGTTAGGTTAGCTTACACAAGCATACAGGGGCTGTAGTATTCAGATTTCTTGCACTGAACAAGGCTGGCTCAGATCCTGAATGTCTGTATATCTGAGGAAGACGAGTGTGGGCTAGGGAGAAATACAACTTTATTTTGAATTTTAAATCATTACCTGATTCTATTTGACTGGCTTAATTCTATTGGTGACTAGCTCATGAAGAAATCCATCGCCTTCATTTGTTTTGCTACCTGTGGGATTGATTCCCTTGTGGGTCCAGTCCAACCTCTATCGAGGTCAATGGGAAGACTGCTATTGATTTAACAGAAGATGGTTCAGAATCAATGGGAATGCTGCACGTCAAAATGGAGGAGTGTTCCTTCTTTCTACTATCTCCTGTGCTTTAAAAACTGAATTCTTCTCTTTCTATCAAACAGGAGAGATCTGTTGTACCCTGTGGTGTATTCCTGTGATTTTTCTTTCTGTGGGCAAGGTTGAGCATTGAAGACTGATTCAGCCCTTCTAGTTCTTGTTTATGGTTCTTTTCTCAGATTTATATTGGAGCTTTATAACCGTATCGGCCTTTTACTGCCACTTTTGGTACTAGTTTTTGAAGGCTTTTTTCGTCATCTCTTTCTTTTTTTAATTTGTAATTTTCCTTGATGCAAATTGCAGCTGCTTTTGACATCCATGGCTTTGTATGCTCTTATGTTCAGGACAGCAGGTCTGAACTTCACCTCCCATCTACCAGCAATAATTTTCACTCCTGGTGATGGCATTTGGGTGATTACAAATCACTGTGAACAAAATGCTTCTATTTCTAATGCCTGTCTAACCAGATAATTTTAGCTCAGCCAAACATATATTGGCTGGGGACAGGTATAAAATGAGTGCATTTCTAAGCTTTTTCATTAATGTAAAATGCAAGCCCATACCTAGGTCTTTAGAATCCATCATTGATTTCTGGTGCTGTTTTGGTAGCTCTAAATCTTAAGTGACATCTAGTCCTCCTTCAGTGATAGAAGAGGGTTGAGATCAGCAGCACAAGGCCTGCAGTTCTTGCTGGTTTTACTCAGTTTGTGACACCTGAACCAATGTGTTGGAAAAGGGACGCCTACAAAGAAATGGTTGGCCACGGTTTTAAGTTTGGGCTCATTTGCACCTGTGATCATAGTAATATTTTCCAAGTATTATCCTTGTTGCATCCTATTGTGGAGTTGTTTTGCTTTTGCACATTCAGTGTTAACTTCAGTTTTTCTCAGTGACTAGAAAGCTCACAGACTATCTGCCTTGTGCAGTTTGCTGTAGCAGCGTTAGTTACTGGATTAGGATTTTGGAATCATTTAAAACTATTTCTTGGAGAAAGGAGACAGAGAATTCTGATTTATTAAGAGTGACTTAGTGTTAAATGGAGTGCAACTCAAATGGCAGGCTGCCTTGAGCTATTTTGGCTTTGTTTCCTGCTTGGCTTATTGTATGTGTGTATTTGTGTGTGTACATCCATACAAATTCAAATATCGCCTAAGAGACCTAAAGAGCCTAAGTTGCAGTCCCCTTGCTCAATCAGTGATCTACCTAGAGATAGCCAAGTACTATAAGTAGATGCGATGTCTCAGTGGTTGAATTACTCTTTTTAATAATTTCTGCTGAATAAGTCTACAGAAATGAGATAGATCCACAAGTCGGCCTCATATTCTGTGCCCCATAATCAAGAGCAATTCAGGATCCACGTTTCTCCATTATTTGCTTGACTAAGGGCATAAATACAGTTGCACTAGGTACTCGAAGGCAGCAGTGAGCAGAGGGGAGCTGCGCTGCTGCAAGGACCGTTCCTGTTGAGACGCTGGTTAGCTGTGTCTGGGTCTGGCCCAGGTACAGCAGCCCTGACAAGCAGCAAGAGCTACCTGTGTGGGTACATGGTGGGACCTGCCAGCGGGTTCGTCATTGCTGCTAACACCCACTTTGCTTGTAGACCAGGCTACTGATCTTATTTTTCTCACGCTGGATAGCATTGAATGTCATGCACCTGTAATCTGTGCTATGGCTTGCTGCTTTTCTCACTGCGCTGCTATCTTCAGGCGCTCTCTCGAGAAAAGGTTTGATGCGTAAATTGAGAGCCACAACAGAAAACCTGGCCTTGTATGTTTTACTAGAAGTATCAGTCATCTCAGAATGGAGTGGCAGCTTTATCAGTGAATATCCAGCATTTTTTTTAAGATGAAGTTAGACATTTAGGAATAGGTGCACCTCTTTCTACTTTCTGAACATACATTTTGTTATGACACCTTATGGAGCTCATTTTAAACCCTGCTTCAGGGCAAAAATATTTATGGCTCACTTTAAATAAAACATATTATGTGTTTTGTACAAACATACGTATCATTGTCCCCCTAGCTGGAGCTGATAAAATTTCTGAAACCAAGTGCTATGCCTCATGCAAAATTCATGACATGTCGTTGCATAAGAATGAATGTGTCCCTTTAAAATACAGACTTTCCAGCCACAATAACTATTTAGTTTTCAGTTTCAGGAACCAAAATCCTTCTTTGCTGTGACTGTTTGAGTGAAACACTCTGTCAGTGACTAGCAGGCTCAGAGTCTGGGTGGTAGGCTGGTCGTGCTTTTTTCCAGCACATGGTCTTTACGTCTAAGTCAATAGTATTTGTGGGTCTATATTCAACATAAATCGTCCCTTAGAGTAACAGAGCTGGTCAGTTAAGACTTGTCTAACTCATGGATATATATGCATCCCCTTGTTAAGAGCTTTCAATACAGAAACTTTTCAGTTTCTAATCCAGATCTTTTAAAGAGAGGGGAGAAAAAATAGTTCTGTCAACAACATACATGTGGTGGAAAATTATCACCAAGTCATAATGTACTGCTGCATGGGTGTTACAGGCATAGATTAAATCCGCTTTGTGCATAGCACTGTGCGAGCAGAAGGTGAAAGTGGTCCCCAGCCTCATGGATGAACAAATAGGGGGGCACAAAGACAGTGGGGAGAAAAATGCTGATCTGAGGAAAAAACCCACAAAACCAAACCCCAGAAACTTCCAGGGGTTGATGGAGAAGAGCTGAGCAGTGTCAGGCTTTGCCTCTGGCTGATACTGGGAAGCACCTGCACTGCTCTGGGCTCTTCCGCTTGCTTCCCGGGGCGAGAGGCAGCAGCCTCAGCTGGGAGGTGCTGCTCTTTATTCTTCCCTAATACCTGTGGAGCCAAGGAGCAGGGTTTGGAAATTCAGCGCTGGTCTCTGTCAGCTCCTTTAGAGCTTCGTCTGTCTGCTGGGGAAGAGGTGGTGGAGAGTCTCCTTTAGAGGTGACTTAGAGGACACAGAAGAACATGATTACTTTTTGGAGCAGCTGAGGGGATGATTAAAACATAGCTTTAAAAAGGAAATATTGGTTAAGAATTAAAGATTGGAAAGTTAAGAATAGAAGGGTTTAAAGTAAAGGCACTGTTCTTAAGTCATCCTGGCCTAGCTGTGCTGTTTGCAGGGTCCGTGTGTCCCTACACAGCAGTTCTTGAAGAGACCTGGCGCATGGCCTTCTCCCAGGGAAAGTGGCTTCCCCTGTGGCTGAGGTGAAGTCTGGCTGGCACTGGGATGCATACGTGATGATTTCGAAGACCGGGTTTTGCAGCACGTTGAAGGCCCAGTACTGTGACAGCTACTGCCCCTTAAAACCATGCCGGATGTTGATGGAACACGGCAAAGCCCATTGAGTCCTATTAGTTACAAAGGCTGGAGAGTGTTGTCTTTTCTGTTAGCGCTAACCTCGTCTTCTTGTGCAGAAAATCACTGCTCTGACACACCTGGCTCCATCTCCCTGCCATTAAACCGATTAATACAACAAATGGTATTTTATAATAAATACATGTCACTTTCATGATTTTAACTGGTCTTTTGATTTGTTTCCTATTTTATGTTGTTTAGACAGACTGATTTAGACAGTTAAAAATCCACTTAACCATGATACATTGTGGCTGCCTGACAGACAATAACATTGATATATATGACTAGATGAATCTCTAATTAGATTTTGGCAGCACTGTCACAGTCAGGGAAAGTTTCCCCAAGTACTCTATTGAAATTATATTTTATGCAACCTTATGGAACAAAGGCCAGTTTTAATTGATCAGGCCCCCTCAAAAGGACATTAAACTTCATGTCATTTTTTTCAGTGGCCTTTGCCTTTGCAGTATCTGCCTTCTCGGATATATTCTTTGGTAGCATGACTTGGTGTATGACAAAAAAAGTACATAAAACAGATAAAAATAGGTTAAAAAATGATAGCTAAAACTTGCCCTGAATGCTGTATGTACAATTAGTTGTAAGCATGGAAGAAATGGTAATTTGATAAATTGTTGTTGTTATTTGTCTAGCCAAGGAAAAAGGTACTTTAGAACCAGAAAATGATTATGTGATTGCATAATAATACCAATATTCTGTAAATCTCAGCTTTTATGAACACTCCAAAGTAACTATAGAACAGAAGAGACTGTTAAGGAAATAGAAAACCTATTTCCAGTAACATCTCCTTAAAATGCTTCGGGTTAGTTTCAGAGCTGGAGAGAGGCCTCTCAGAGGTCTCTGCATACTAAGGGCAATATAAACGTGAAATAAGAAGTACGTACAGCTATGCTGCAGTTAACGGAGAATGTACATCATCTTACTTTCTCCAAACCTGCAGTGAGCTAGGTGTTAAAATCTGCACTACTTAACGCTTGCCGTGGTAGCTGCACATGAAAGATATAAAACAGGCAATCAGATTTCCTCTCCTGGATCTGGACTGTTGTTCAGGTTTCATCAAGACTGCAGAGAGCAGATGTGAGCACGAGATCTGGAGTGCTAACCTGGGAGTATCTAACCAGCCCACTGGCATACAAGTGAAATAAAAGCTTTCTCTGGGGATGTTTACAGCTTAGAGAAAAACAAACAATAAATGTACTATTCCTGTATCCTATCATTTAATGAGTAAAGATCCGTTTACTCCCAAGTACGTGTTACGAAATCTCTAATGATATTAGTTGGAATTGTGTGTGTGGATCGCTATATGTCAAGAAAAAAAGGAGTTGAGGAGAGCGGTGCTGTGGGGAGGGCCAGAATGTCCAGAGTATGTCGGATGTTTTCCAATCCCATCGATTTCAATGGGAGCAGAGCTTTTTCTTTTAATCCTGTAGAGATGAATCCTCTAATTAGCAAAACAAGGGCTGTTGGACAGTCATTGATGTCTGTAGCAATTTTGCCACTAATTGCAAAAGTGCGGAATTTGACCTAGTCTACTCAGGTATCTATACATATCGCTAAGGAGGTCATTCGGTGGGTCTGCCTGCGCGAAGAAGTGAGTGTGGTCATTTCAAGTGTGCAGGCAGTATGTAACTCACTAATGTCCTGCGGGGGCGTGTGTGGTGCCCTGTAAAGCAGGAGTTAGGCTGTGGCTTATTTTCGTATGAAAATAGTACACGTGAAGATACAAGTGGGAATTTGCTGTTCCTGTTCCATCTGTATTAATTCCAGAAGTGAATGGCAACTGCAACATTTGGAAAGACTTGCTCCTCTCCCATGCCAGCGAGCAATTTTGTACAAAACTACCCTTTCCATATATTTTTGAGGAACCAGAATGTAGTAAACTGAAAAGCATATTAATTTCTTTGCAGAAACAAGTTCTATGGACCTTGTAACATGATGTGATCAAATGAACTCAAATGCTAAACATCCCAGAACTGCGAAGAAAAGGTAACTACTTTGTTTAGGGTTTTGGTGGTTGTTTTTTTTCTTTTTCCACACACTGTTTTTTTTTTCCCTAGTTGCAAATTTATCTGGAGCAATTATAATTCATGACTTCTAATTTTTTTTTTTTTTAATGCATTTTGGCTTTGTACAAGTATTTGGTGAGCTTTTTACAGCAGCCTTGAATGGAGAAGATAAGTTTACTTACCTCTGTTTTGCTCTGTGATTTGTGAGGAAGACTTGTTTAAGGTCAGGTTATAACACCCAAGCAAATAGAAGCTTTCTGTGCGCGATCACTCAGCCCCTACTAGCTTAGTACTGTCATGGTGAGCCTTGTCAGGAAAAAATACACCCCCCAGTGCAGATTCAGGTGATGGTTTCTGGGATGTTCAGCTCATTTTCTAGTCACCCCTCTCTGTCTCCTCCTTGAGCTCTAAATTTATTTGCTTAGGCGTTTAAGTCCTGTTTTAGGGCAGGAGCTTATTTTTCCGCAATAACCTCAATTTGCCTTAAACAGTAGATCTGGTATCTTCTCTACTGATGAAAAAGATAGGAGACTGTTAGCACCAGTGCTATTTATATTGTGCTAATGAGTTTTAACCCTCTCACAAGCCAGTGCTGATGGTTTAAATAATGACTAGGCAATAAATTTTTATCGGGACAGGTGTACAAACAGTACCAAAAAGAGAGTGCTGCTCAGGGTCAGACTATGAAAAGAATGGTGTCCCAGACTATAGTGCAAGATGAAACTGTTTCAAATGCTGGTAAGACCTGACGACACTTGATTTTAGCTTTAGCCACCAAGACTTATTTGCTGTGATTAACAAGATTGACATGTATCTAATACTCAGACCTGTCTGAGTCGTCATCATCATCTCAACTTCTGTTTCAAAACTATTCCTTTGAAGAGGGAAGGAGCGTCCCTACCAACTGTTGGCTTCAGTGGGAGCCAGAGGTGCACCCAGAAAAATTCTGGCCTTGCATGGGTTGTTACAGTCCTCTGCCATTTCCAAAAACTGAGACTCCTGGAATTCCTATTATGACTGTACCAGATGTGAATAATGGGAAGGCAATTAATTAATCCTGACTTTAGTATAGGACAGTGTAGCTAACATGCTAATTAACCATGATGCCGTCCTCTTATACTGAGTATTGAGCTGTTTGATAGTAATGTTTGTTTCAATCAACTGAGACTTTTTTCATAAATATTTTTCTCCAGAAAATTAGAAAACAAACCCAAATATTTTATTTTCCATTGTTTCTATTTCCAGCTTCACACTTTAGTTTTCTTACTACAAAAAGTCAGATTTTGTTTTTACCATTTAAAAAATGTCCACACTTAACCAGCTCTGATAATTCACATGGCAGCATCTACTTTCCAACAGATCACACTAAGATATTTTCCGATAAAGAAATAAAGTATGTAGAGCAGGTGGTGAAGAGTGGGTAAGTTTAAATCAAGTGTAAAAAGTCATGTTAAAATTGTGACTTAAAGTATAAGCAAAAAGGTAGATCCTTTTGACCTAAGTGGTTCATCACCTGTTTAAATCACTAACCAAACTTCAGTGAAATTTCTGTACCTGGATAACACTATGCCAGTATTTACGAAGTTCATGTTGCATGGATGTGGAAGAACCCAGCAACGTTTGTTTGTTCAGCAGATAAACATTTTGAGGTCTGTAGTCAAACAGGAGCTTGATAGCTTTCAATATGATACAATCAAAACATTGTATGCTTTTGCTGAAGATAGCAGTGTCACTGTGAAGGCTCTGTGTTTGGCTGATCGTCTTAAATACCTGTAGTGCACACACTTTTCTCCCTGAGGACACTAGGCTTGTGAGATAATATATACAGTACTTCAGAATGTAATAAACCACTCATCAACTGTCAAATGTAGAATTCACCTGCCCTATGTTCTAGTGTGGGTTTATGCTGTCTGATTTGGAGAAGCAATTAAAAATTCTCAAGCCAGCAGTTAAATAGTTTTATTCTGTACTTAGTTATCATTGCGTTAGAGACAGTCCACCAATGGAAAAGATGTCAGTTTGGCAAAATATGTAGTTTACCTGTTGGAAGCTGTAGTGCTTGTATGTCCTTCCAGATACCTTTTATGTTTGCTCTGTTATCACTGTACAATAGTAAGCATCACATGATGGGTGTTTCATTTGGTTATAATGTTTTCTTTCTTCTGGTTGAACTGTAGAGATAAGTGGCTGTTCAGTCCAAGGTCTTGGATTTTAAACGAACAGCTAGCTGTTCCTTCATTCATCACTTTACACCCAAATGACAAACCACGAGCACAGAAAAAGGAAGGTAATACAAGGATCTTTGTCAGCAAATACAGACATACTTTGAATTGTAGCTTTACTAAGAGTACTTGGCTGTTATAAAATACCTTATAGTCAATAATTCAAAACACTTTACAAATTCTTCTATTACAAGCTTCTTGGCATTCTTATGCACTGAGGAAATGTTACTTTCCCATCTCGCAAATGGGTATGCAGAAGAAGAGAAAGTGGAAATGGCTGAGTAGCTTTATCTCTTCTGGAGGATATCCCTGTAGCAGGCAGCTGGTACACAGGACAGAAGCCAGGATGTTTGCATTTACAACAGAAACCTGTGTGAAGACCCTGACTCCTCAGCTTCATTTTGTTGTTTACCTTTAAGCAAGGATGTGACTGGAAGCATTGGTGATGAGCAAAACAAGTCTCTTCTAAGCAACCTGAGATGTAAAGGCACAGCCAAAAAAATAAGAGGTGCTTGAAATGATTGTACTGTCCTTCATCCTCCTTTCCCATCGCAGATGGATTTTTTTTTTCCTATTTCCGAAGAAAATAATCTTTAGGGAACATCTGAAGGCAGAGAAAGAACAGGCAGGGTACAGCTGTTTTTCTCCATAGGGAACTGTCTTGGGGCAGGTATAAGGGTGGAAAGAAGAAGGAAAAAGGCCTATCCTTACGGTTGGCTAGTGTTGCCACCATGGTGGTCAGTGGATGTTTTCCACATGTGTACGTGAGGGCAGCAAGGATCGTAGAGCTTGTTTTTGTTCTGTGTGCAACGCAGCACGTTGGCCTAGATTTTATTGCTGTGACCTGAACTCATCTTTGTACCATAGGGGAAATACTTGCGGTGCTTTACAGATCTTGGAGACAGGCTCATTTTCTCAGCACAGAGCTAATATATCAAGCTAATTTACTGCCGTGGTGTGTTGCAAAGCCTATGTAATATTGAGTAAACATTGTTGGCTTATACATTAACTGTAACTAAAACCCTGTGCAAACTTTATTCTAGCTTCAGGATTTTCCTTGAAGGAGTGACTAAGAAGAAAAGGGTAGAGGGTTTTTTTTTTCTTTTTTTTTTTTTTTTCCTCTTTATTTTTGCAGTGAGGAAACTTTACTCTTAAACTTGACAGTTCTGTTAATTCTAGGTCAAGTGGCAGGCATGTTTAGGAGCTTTCTGTGTGGATCGGTCAGTTGACTTTTTTTCTTTGTCAGAATCCTTTAGCAGTGTTTAATGTGGTTTCTTTTTCCTATTTGGTGTGCAAATATAACTGAAGAAAATAAGAACCTAGACGACTCTCTGCTTTGGAAACTTAGTATTACTGCTATGCCTTTGTACCGCTACGGATTACAATGTTTTGGATGATCTTCTAAAAAAGGAAACCAAATATTTAGTTCTTCTGAGTTTGTGAGACTCCTTATCGGAGGAGTGTAACGTGATTTACCAGCAGGAATAAATTAGAAAATAAAGCACTCATGTAAGGAATATCTTATAAAAGGGAGGCAGGATACCATCAAGATACTATTTTATTTGGTTGAAAGAAATATCACTATTTTTCAGTGTATAGGTTAAAAACATTGAAATTTGATTTTAAAAAATTGTGGTTATTTGCTCTAGTTCTCAGTGACCCTGTTGTATAGATGAACAGACTGAAGTTGTAGATCTTAAGTAACTAGCTCAGTATCAGACAAAAAGGCAAATTAGCAGTGCAGGCATTAATAATCCTGATTCTCAGAGTCCAAACTAGCTGAGAGTGCTTTTGGAATGCAAGCTGCAAAAATGCTAGTCTTATCCATGAGAGTGAGTGCACAACTGCCAAACTCCTCAAGCAGCGAGTGAACTGAAGGGATCTGCTGATTTGATACTGTAAAAGTCTGACTGTGCTCAGTCCTGCAGGTATCGGAACAAAGCACCGTTTGGATTCTTGTTTGAGGGTGCTTTGGATACTTTGTGACTACTGAAGTAGTAAGGCAGCGATGAGGGAAAACAGCAGTGGGGTGAGGATGTGCAGGAAGCTCATAAAGCCAGTCTGCCATAAGAGGTGGCAGAAGCACCATTGCTTTGGAAATTTAAGAGTAAACTGGCTGCTTTTGTAGAAAGTGCCCGTGAGAAAACCTGTCCTAGAAGGGTGTGGGCAAAAGCATTTTTCTGTGTGCAATTCTTATGAAACTTTTTTCCCAGTGTGTACATTTCTATTATTTACAGTACCCATATGTTCTAGTTTTAGTGAGACTTCCCCAGTTTCTCATGTGATACTCTCCAAGAGTCCTGGGAGCACAAAATAGCATTAATCAAAAAATATAAGGGCTTTATTTGTATTCAGGGCATATTGCTCTGCTGAGTAAATTTCATTCTGGCTTTCCTGTGAACAAACTTTCTAGTTGGATGAGTGTTAATCTTATTGAACAGTGGCAGGGATGAGAGGCAAAACATCATCAGAGATGTTGTTTTGCTCAGAGTGAGTACTAATGTCATCTATTCTGCATTTCCTGCTAAACTCAGTACATCACAGAATCACAGAATGGTAGGGGTTGGAAGGGACCTCTGTGGGTCATCTAGTCCAACCCCCCTGCCGAAGCAGGGTCACCTACAGCAGGCTGCACAGGATCTTGTCCAGG
>Ga0065711_1045147_pt1 | contig 13654 bp, 7 predicted proteins | sample Hoacrofraction12_FD_59098 | JGI IMG/M metagenome (GOLD analysis project Ga0065711, IMG submission 59098) | Hoatzin crop microbial communities from Cojedes, Venezuela - Epithelial fraction 12 v2 (version 2) | ecosystem: Host-associated > Birds > Digestive system > Esophagus > Crop | place... | reverse complement strand
AAAAAAAAAAAAAAAAAAAAAAAAAAAAGAGGCCACTCTGGATACTTGCAAAAAGCAATAATTACTCTTACATTTCGTAGTACACAGACATGAAATTTTTGACAAACCAAGACCTCAGCACCACCAATTTAATGTGATAGGACTTGTCTCAAAAAAAAATTATAAAACTTATTTCTTAGCTTAATTTACTGTTTCTCCTGACCAAGCTGACTTTCCTGTCTACAGGAAAGGAGTATGATTGCTTTCAACTAACATGGACATTCTTGTCTCTTCTGGAAGATTTCGAGCTGCCGCACAACAAGATTACTGAATATCTGGTTCAGCCTGTGTCCACCATATATCCCACCACTGCTCTGGAAAAAGTCTGATCAGAAGTCCCTTCTGCTTTTGAGATCTTTCTGTTAACATCTTTTCAGTATGAGAGCGTGATTCACAAACTGAAGAGTACCCACTTGGCCCTACGTATGCGGACTGCTTTCTTTGGAGTAGATACAGCCTGTGGAAAAGAACCTTCGGATACAGACACATACACATTTCCAAAGCAAATTCTAGAACTATGATTAAGTCAAAGCAAAGGAGATGTAAACATTTAAGATAAGGGATCATAACAGACCTTTCAACCATGATTACCTTCAAACTTTTTTTCTCTCTACCACGAGTGAAGGACTGTTTTTTTGCAAAAAGTGTTATCAGTGAAGCAGACTATTCATTTTGATAGTTCTCAACAGATCATCCATGACAGAATGAACAACATTCAAGGCATACTTTGTGTTTCTTATGAAGGATTTGATTAATAAAAAATGTATCATACCATTCAAGAACTGTAGGATCACAGAGATCTAGATGTTATGTGCAAGATCCTTATAAAAACAGAAATGCTGGAACAGCAACGGAACTGAGCTCTATTGTAACCGGACTGAAATTTCCACAAAGAAGACATCTGCTAATGAGTATGTACTAGTTCCGTACACAAAATAGGGATTAACCTATTTTCTTCTACGTACCATCTGGATGCTACACGAATGAAGAAGTCTCTTTTCACCTGCTACAAAATTTAGACACTTAATCATATTGTGCTAAGATCTGCATTAGATATGCTGAACTTCATACCCCATTGTATTAAAATTCACAGCTATTCCTGCATATTTTGTATGCCCAGACACTAACTTGAATTCCCTGCCTTGTTCAAAAGGGGACTGTTACAAGAGCTAAAACTGTATAAAATGCATTCATTGTTTTTATTGCAGAAACAAATACAGAGATAAAAGAATCCAGAAATGTACTACGCCAGTTTACAGATTTTTTTTTTTTTTTTAATATGGCCAGGTTTTAGCTAACATGAAACTTCATGGGGTAGATGGTCCAACTCAAGATGCACATTTCAAGAGACTATGAAGTCTTACAACATCTTTAAAAATAATCACCAAAGACTTCTGCTACTTTCTTAGAATAATTTATGTTGAATTGTAAGTGCCAGCAGAGAATATGAAAGCAGTACTCTATTTTAGCACAAGCACTGCCATAAAAATAGCTGTTCTTTTGGGACTGTTCGATAGTATTTCTTTTTTACCTCTCCTCCACATAAGACACACCAACGACTAAATTGTGTCTCTTTCAAAAGGAAAAGTTACCATGGATGAGCTTCACTGTCAATGGAGAAGAGCTCATATCCACAAAAGACATCCCACCTACCTCTGCTAAAATCTTTGAGGTGCAGTAAAAGACCATGTGAGTAATTATGACATCTTTTGTCTTGCATTTAGAATTCAAGAACTTTCCCAGCAGGATTTAGGCTTCATTTACTGTTCGTTTTACAAAAGAAAAGTGCAACTGGTACAGTAAAGTGGAGTCTCTCTGCTGGCCATGATTGGAAAGATCCTCTTTCAGAATACCCTGAATTTTAAATATGTTATTCAGGTGACAAATATCTTGCATGATCTTTCCAGTATTTGTATAGAAATAGTCTTTTACAGCCAAAAGCCTATAAAAGTTGACCTGTTCATGCAGTACAGAGCTGCTATCAGTTAATGCCTTTCCACCAGATTAAAACTGTTCTAAGCTGTTGTGTTTACCAGACTGCTGTTGTGCTTATTACCTATGTTATTGCATAGGCAGATCCTAGATGTGTTTCCTGAGCAGTGGTCATTAAAAGAAGTTATGCCCCATCTTCAAATCCTCATCAACTGAAGTCATATAACAAGTTAGAAATGATTAAATACTTCAGTAAGCTAGCTACACATCCATCAAGGCACTGAAAAATGCCCAGCTATAATGAATCAGGCACATGATCTGGATGAAAGATAGGTAAATACCCATGCAGCTCCTGTACAGGAAACTGCAGTCCAACAAGACATGAACATCTGTCCAAACAAGTAACTGAAAGGCCTAAACTGGGCGGGAGGAAGCTTGACTGAGTACAACTTACCCAATACTGCTTTCGAGCCTTCTCTGGAAACAAGCAGTAATTGAGCATTCAGATGATAGAAAATACAGAATTCCTCGACCAGAAGCACTCTACGCTTATAGAGCAAAATCTTGAGACAAAGGAGGCAAAGGCAAAACCATTCATCTATTGAACAGTACAGTGAAGTGTGTTAAACAGTGCTTATTCCCTTCTCCCATTAAGGGAAAAATCGTGTTCAACTAGGAAAAAGACTCACACAGTAACAACTTTATTAATCACAGCATTTATCAGTGTTGCCTGGAAATAACCTGAAAACAGTGCTGCAAATTAATGGATGTCAGAACAAAATCACGGAAATCTGATCCCAGTCTTCCCCATATTTTCAGTAGGGATCCCAAAAGAGAAAGCAAGCAAGGAAGAAATGAGAGATTTAGCTAAGTAACAGCATCTATGGAAAAAAATGAGGTGGTTCTTAAATGCAAAACAGGATGACTGCAACGATACAGAACTTTTTTATAAAGCAGATATGAACACATCTTTGATTTCACTGCATTGCTACACTTTTATCCAACAATACTGCATGAGCATGCATAGTGCCCCCTTCACTAGGTATCCCCTCAGCAATTCTGAATGATGGTCTTTCACTTCACATTGTGGGCTCTACAGCCTGCCTAGTATTGAAAACAGCAATTATAACTGATACTGAAATTGTCCTTCACTAATGAAAAATAGTACTGATCTCTATCTACTGATTCATTCAGAAGAAAAGTAAAGTCCAGGGCTTAAAAGATTGGAAAAACTATATACAGCAACAATTAACATGGAAAGTGATGGTTGCTGCAGGACTGCATCTGATGTTAAGATGCTAGCAAGAACAGTTAAGAAAGTAATTTGGACTTATCACACATACATTCTACCTAATTCAAACAAAGGATACAGAATGGCTACAAGAATAGCACATAACATGCACTGAACACAACCAAGGTACTGAACAGTATGCTTGTATGTGCATATATAAATACTTTCATGGACAATTAGTCATGTACTACAAAACATAACAGATCATACATATAACATACAACCACTTAACACTGATGTAGTTTCATAGTACTATACTGTAGTACATGATCAAAGCTATGTCTAGCAAGCTTTGAATTCCAGCTGCTGAGCAATTAACACTTACTGATATTACACCAGGAGTTGTGCTACCCCACTGCTCACCATAATACTCAAAACAGCCACCAGAGTGACAGTTCAGGCATTTATAACTTGAAATGTGACCCCTGGGACAGGACAGAGGTACTTAATAAAGATATTAGGAGTTAATGCAAGTTTTTCATCAATGACACTCTTATCTCAGCACTGGAAATAAAGTGTATTGTCTGCCTTTTATTCAATCAGGATAACGAGTGTCTTGTAAAAACATCTACAGAAATTAGGATATACACATCTCCTGTGTTTGCACGACCCTACAAATTACTAAGAAGGTGAAATAATCCTTTGTTGAATTATTACTTTTAAAATTTGATTTAGACTTTTTACTTCAAGGGGGAAAAAAAAAGGCAGCCCCATATTTCATCCACTTATAAGAATTTCAAGTTGGTTTAATTTCCATGGATTACAAAAGTTAGAACAGAAACAAACAAAAAAAAAAACCTCAAGGTTTTTGTAACATCTATATGTTTAATCTAACATAAGACAACATATTCGCAGAGAACAGATAACTTCGCAATTCCAAAAATGGTCTTTTAGAACTAAACCCTAAACTTCTGCTAATTTTAAATGCACACTGTTTTGGGTGTATGGTATTGTATTTCATAATATAACTCAGCTTTCTCTAATACGGCCTTGTCTTTACATGAACAATACGCCAGATAAAGAAGTTACACAACAGCAAACAACAAATGACTACCATCCACAATTTAATACACTAAAAAGGTACCAAGATGAACTGATACATTAACTAGAACAAATTTCTAGTCTATTTAGCAGATTCAGTTCAACTTTTATTAACATATCAATTGTCTAGAGATGATCAGTTAAATTGCTTAATTTGGACTACATGCAAAATCACATCAGTTTTTTCGTTTGTTTGTTTTTTTGAATTAGGCAGATCTCTCAAGCAGCTCTTAAAAAAGCCAGGAAAAATACTGCATATATCATATATTTTAAAGACATCTCCAATGATAAATGAATCATTACATAACAGAAACTCAGGGGTGTCCCTGTGGGGTGTCCCTGCTTCACTACGAGTCACCCATGGGCTGCAGCCCTGCAGCTGTGTCTCTGCTCCAGCCACCCACAGGCTACAACTGCCTCAGGCATGTACACAGTTGAATACAAACAGTCATACATACACTAAAGGTAAAGTCTACTTTTGCCATATTTAGCAAACTGCAATGCTTGAGAGATACACATCGCAAAACATGAAACCCACATGAGATATGGAAATGGTTTCATAAGTATTACGATTTCAAAGATGTTTTCAAGCTGTATATTATTACTTGTGTGTGCACACGCACACATATTTTACAATCAGCACACATTTCAAAATTTGGTGAAAAAGAGCAGCTAAAATACTTACTTATTTCCTTTACTCAGTTATATAGTGTAATCCTAAATGCTTTAGTACACTTCTAAAATGTTTTTAAAGCAAGCTCCTCTAAACAAATATGGTAATCATGACAATTAAGTCAAATTAATTGCTTCAGAAATGATCAGAAAGTACAAAAAGACATCTTCTGTTTCAAAGTGAAATCTGGAAAGACATACAGGCACATGAACTAGTGGAAATCTTTATATATTTTAAATACCATGCTCAATTGTTGCATTGTTTGGGGGTGGCTGTTTTTTTTTTTATTGGGGGGGGAGCAGGGGGTGGTGTTACTCTCTACACTGCAAGTTAACCAATTTTTATTCACATTTTCTGAAAGCCAGATGTGCTGGGTTTGACTGCGATAGAGTTAATTTCCTTCATAGTAGCTGGTATGGGGCTATGCTTTGGATTTGTCACCAAAACAGTCTTGATGACACAGGGATGTTTTAGCTGTTGCTGAGCAACGCTTACACAGAATCGAGGTCTTTTCTGCTCCTCACTCTGCCCTGTCAGCGAGTGGGCTGGGGGTGCCCAAGGAGTTGGGAGAGGACACAGTCGGGACAGCTGACCCCACCTGACCAAAGGGATATTCCACTCCATGTGACATCATGCGCAGCATGTAAAGCTGGGGAAAGAAGCAGGAAGGGGGGGGGGACGTTGAGAGTGGTGGCATTTGGCTTCCCAAGTAACTGGACACGTGATGGAGCCCTGCTTTCCTGGGGATGGCTGAACACCTGCCTGCCAACGGGAAGTGGTGAAGGAATTCCTCGTTTTGCTTTGCTTGTGTGCACAGCTTTTGCTTTACCTATTAAACTGCCTTTATCTCAACCCACAAGTTTTATCACTTTTACCCCTCTGATTCTCTCCCCCTCTCCACTGAGAGGGAGTGAGCAAGCAGCGATGTGATCCTTAGCTGCCTACCTGGGTAAACCCACAACAACAGAGATTATGATTTCAGAATCAAATTCCCCAACACAAACATGGCTTCTCTTCATTGGGAGGTTCTCACCGCTCACTTCTAACATTTTGAAAAAGAAGTGCTACATTTTTGTAAATGAAGTGTGACTTCAGTAAACCCACAGGGCACTTTTCAATCAAATACTCAAAATCTACAAGTCAGTATAAATGAATATTTACAAATTTTTCAAATAATTACAGCATCTTCTTGTGTTACAAAATTGATCTCAGAAAACTAAAATCTTTTACCAATCACCTACTTGCAAATTTCTTGGATCTGTTTTCTGACAAGACCCGAAGTTAACATAGGAGCTTGTCCCACAGGAGAAGGAAAGGACTGTGAAGGGTTTTCAGTCTATGGTGAAGTCCGAAATGGTTGAAAACAGGAAAATTCAGTCTACACTTTAGCACTACTCCTAGTACCTCCTTGTGGCACTAAACTCATATGTGAGTATCCAGCGGTATCTCAAACCCAGATAATTAATGAAGTCTAATCTAAGCAGATGATAACTTGCCCTTGCCTGGCTAAATAACAGCAGAAGAGAATGTCGGGGCAGTCTTCAGTGCCTAGAAAACAAATGTTACAAGCACATCATATCTGACCTTCCACTTCCCATACTACTTTCTCACAATATTACAATCAAAATGAAAGATTTAGTGTTTATCTTAATTATGTTCCATGGGTTTTTTCATTTTTAAAAGACCTCCTACAATTTTGTGTTTGAAGTTGCAGCTGACAATTTACTTTGAAACATAAAAATGAGGCACTTCCCTTACTGTATTGCAGATCTCTAAAGGAGTCAGTTCAAGACCAACGAATGTCATCAGAACCAAGGATCATAAAAAATCTTCCCAGTTTTCACATCATGGCATGTCTCTAACTCAATCTTATTTAACAGTGAAACTGTTTCTTAGCAAGCCCAAAATAACCCTAGCATCACACAGATTTGTCTCCTTGGAAAGCTAACAAGCTATAGTGCACAACAACTTCGTTCTTCGGTGCAGGGGGAGACAGAGTTAAGTTTTAGTGCAGGTTCCTATTCAGGTCAATAATGTTTCATTAATTAGTTTAGTTATCCTGCTCTAATTTGAAACAATTCAGAGAGAGGAGGGGGAATAATATTTATAAACAGGCTGGTCTATGTAATTAGGTCGGTCTTTAAGTGCAGTTTCAGACCTTATCTCCTGCTGCACAGCAAAGCTCGAAGCAAACCTTTACGTCTAGCAGATCACGGTAGCTTCCCTCCAGTTGCTTGTATCCGATACACACAGAATCACAGAATCACAGAATAGTAGGGGTTGGAAGGGATCTCTGTGGGTCATCTAGTCCAACCCCCCTGCCGAAGCACCAGGAGCTGAGGAAGTAAAGAAGCACTAGGCATGCTGGAAGTGTCATGCTGTGGTAGGAGAACAGGATCAGCACGTTCACAGCAAAGCAAAGAGAACCACCTCACATCTATACGTAGCTGTGTGACAGAAGGAGTATAGGAAGTAAGGTCAGATCACCAGCATCAGCAGGACTAGAGGAGAAACATACATTGATACTACTACCAGAGGAAGAGAGGTACCAGAAATATTACTTCTCCCATCCCTCTCACCTCTCCCTCATGAGAAGAATTTAATTAGTTTTAATTAGAGCCTGAGGCCAGAATAAGAGTTTTCATACTGAAAAAGTTCGTAAGAACTGCTGTACTAGGTCAGAGGAAAAAAAAAGTTATCTATCTAGAAAAATACCTGTTCATTAAAAAGACATTAAAAACATCATTGAAAAAATATAAGAATAGGGTAAGCATATGCATCACTTGGCCTAATTTTCCATTCTACAACCTCTAGTATTTTCTTCAGACTTCTTGAGCTAGTGGGTATATCCTTGTATGTGATAGCTTCTGCTGCAAAAGCCCACAGCAAGTAGTCTCAGTATGCTGAAAAGCATCTTACTTTGTTTTGAATGTTTTCTACTTGTTACATTAATATGACAACTCCTAGTTAGAAGCAATAGCAAATCTGCTCAACTCTCCATATCATTATTTCAGCAGAACTGTACCCGACTGGTGTGCTGCTCTGATCTTTTGCTTTCAACTGCGTTCGTAACGATTCCTGAAACTTCCCTTTCTGTGACTGAGGACTGAGCTAACATTTTCATGAATCTATTTCCACTAAAAGGTTTAATTCTCTGAGTAGTAACAACCAACTGCAGGACCATAGGTCTATATGTAAAATTAGGATTATTCCCTCTCTCCTTATACATACTTATTTACTTTGAACTGAACTGCCATTTTATCAGCTGGATTTTACTCATCCTGAATTACCCTGCAGTGTCTGCAAACTTTGTCACCTCATTATTCATTCCTCTTCTAAATGATTTATGAATATATTCAGAGCGCAGGCCTCAGTTCAGATCCTTATGGGATTCCATTGGTGACCTCCCTTCAGTATGAAACCAGAGCATTTTTTTTTGTCCTTTTCACTGTATATTTTAAAGTTTTTACACACATAAGAATCCCCCATTATATCATGGCAGCTCAAATTCTTTAAAGAGCCTTTGGTGAAAAATCTAGCCAAATACTTTGCATGATATAAGCTGCTCATATACATTGTTTCCTTCAGAAAATGCTTATCCTTCAAACATGTTGAAACTTTTCCAGTATTCACCCACATGCTCTCTAATTCTATTCTGCATTGTGATTTCTACCTGCTTACCAGTACGCTTATCAGATGAACTGACCTACACCTCCCCTGATCTCCTCAGGGGCATTTTCATTATTATACACTCTAATTCAATTTCTTCATACTTGAATTCCTTAGAAATGCTGGGTGAAGATGACTTGGGCTTATTAGTTGCTGCTCCACATGACATGTACAGTTCCTGCTAGGGTCAGCAGAGTGGGATCAAGCAGCTCAACAGCCAAATACCAAGTAAAGAAAGGTCGTGTGCTGCTGAACACACCGCTGACTCATGCAGCAAGGAAAGGTTGCTCTGCAAATCCCAGCAGATTCATACAGCCCCACAGCCAACAGGTCCTCAGTAACACATCCTCACCTTCAATGGAATCATCCTGATATTGTAATAATACTTGTAATAATTGTAATACTGCAAATCTATGATTTGGGAGCAACAAAGACCTCAAGATAATAGTTCAGGGTCAAGGAATTTTTTAGTTTGTTTATTTTTAAGGTAATGGTTCAAAAGAGAAGTTCTGCTTTGATTTAGGTAGTCATCCCCAGGAGAAAAGGCACACACCTTACACTTGTCACACTGCTGAGGGACTGCTGGAAGGCACCTACACGCTATGTGCCAAGCACTGCTCCACAAGAGAGGAGGGTGACATAAGACACAGTGCTCTCAAAAGTCAGATGACAACTACAGAATCAGATACAGAATCAGGTCCACAATTTTATGTTTGCACACTTGCTTCCCAACAATTAAATTTCTTTTATATTGAAACATGTTGTGGGATATGCCCTATATTCCTTAGCAAAATACAAGAACAGACATAAAACTCTCCAAACGAAACTACACATTTTCTTGATAAAAATTAAATAAAGTATACTAGGTTAATATACAGGCCAATGTCAGCTAAAAAAAAAAAATTACACTCCTTCTTTTTCACTTTTCCTTAAGATACTCATTAAGTAACAGATGTTGCACTCATTTATCAGCAAGTGGAAACAACAGAGAGCGACGGCTGTACCTGTCACCAGTTACCACAGAGAAGGACATTACAGGCACTGTTTGGAGTACTTCCAATCTGATTTTGTGACATCATGCTCCATCGAGCAGACTGCAGGCAACACTGAAACACCAGACTGTTCCTGAAGAATTACCAAGTCCTAGTATCACAGTAGTTGGGTCTGTATTTAAAGTTCGTAAGGCTTTTTGAAGCCTTTAATCAACCTCTGACTCAAAAAGTATTTTATGTTCCTAACTCCAGAAGCATTTTTTTTATTATTATTTTAAAATCTCTTTACCTATTCTAACACTAAAGTGAAGAAAAGGTTTCAAACAGAATCTGATACTTGTCAGGACTTTGAGTATCAATCTTCTCAGACAGCAACCTTCAGATCATGTACATGCAAACCTGGTTACATGGGCGTGTTAAACCAAACATTTTGTCTTTAGGCATTTTTTAATAGCCACAGTATTGAGTGCTCGACCACAGCTGGTTTACTATATATAACCTCATTAATATAACTTCATGAACTGTAAACTGCAACACCCATGAATATCTAAATTGCATGCTTTCCTAACATGAATTCTTCTAAGTAATTGTTCTTCACTACTAGTCCAATAAGATGATACTTACCTCTTAATGCCAATACCCAGGGTGACTCAGGCAAATCACATCATCCTAAGTAGGTAAACTAAGTCTCAGCAAGTTGTTTCAACTGCAGCTTTATGTAGACATGTCTGATTCTTTCAGCTTCATACCATTACAATAAGGACATTAATAATGACTTTCGAGGAATGTTTAGATGTAATTGTGATGTTCTGAAGCATCATACCATCGTAAAAAGAGTTTATAAAATAAAAATTCTTCACTTCCTCTTAACCTTTGTAAATTCGGGGGCTATGGATATTCCATCTTTTATGTTCATTGCATTAAATGTACCACGGCAATGCAAAACTGCTTTAGCACAATTCCTCAGGATTGTTTTCACTTACTTTTCTAATTTTTACACCATCCATACCTGTTTCATCTTCTCGACAAAGATCAAACATTCCTTATTTCTTTATATTTTCATGTCACTTTCATTACTTAATTATTAGCTAAATGATAAGGAAAAAAATACTGTAAAATACAATCTGAAAAGAAAGGAAGGGGTACAGACAAAATAGTGTTCTTTGTCAGGATGCTGAATATGTGTAAATAATCCCCACAGCCTCCAACTATAGGCCAATCACATTTCTAACATAAAATCTTTAATAATTTTATCAGTACATTAAAATCCTTCTTCAAATATCTTACTTCCAAGCAAATGCAGTTTCACATTTAATTACAGTGATTCACGTCCAGTGAAGAAGCCAAACATTTTTGTAGCTACCTTATCCTTAGAACGTAACTTCACAAAGTAAGACATCCGGGTTTTAACCAATCCTTGGTCTAATAACTGACAGAGTAAGTTTCTAGACTTTATGACTATTTTCCCTGGTCTTTCTTAATGATTTATGCAGTCCTTGGGACATTCTAGTGGTATCACCAACAAAACTACTAATTTCCCCCTGCAAAAATAAAGTCGTATTTTAACTTTTAAGGTGCTCAACATTTTATCTAAGCTATGGATTCATTCAGTCCATAATCAGTGGCCTGATCTAGTTCTTCCTCACCTTAATAATTTTTAAATGTACTAAGTCTATGCATACAACATCTAGCAGCAGAGATTTTTTATTTTAAAGTTAAAAAAAGTTTCTTCAGCTATCACTATGTAAATAAAGCCCTGGACCTCACCAGGCTGCAGTGGCAGGAGGTGTGCATGTGCTGTACTATAGTGATACGCAGTTGTAGAAAGATGCAGAAAGATGAGGGACACAGCAGGACAGAAGGCTGATGCTGTAACAGAAACACAGTGTGATCCAGTCCTACAAGCTCTTAATGCTCCACCACTGTAACTGTGGCTGGACTTCGATTCTGGCCAACTGCTCCTTAAGAAGAACCAAAGGCAATGCTTCCATCTTTGCAGGCAGAGATAAGGTATGCACCCTGCAGGTGGTACATAACTGTTTTCTTCCCCTATGTTAAAATATCACAGAAATAACAAAAGAAAGCAATCTCAACTCTGAAAGTAATGCAAGCTTACTACATCCCAAGTAGTTAGAAACAAAGACAGTCTTTTTCCCTTCTAAACTCTGTGTGAGGAGATGCATTGACTCAGTTGGTGAATACAATTCACAAACAAGTTCCAGAAGTTGATGCCACAAGCTTCTTTATCCTATACCAGGGGGAATGCACAAAATACCTGAAGAGCTAACATCCTAGTTTCATTCTTTTTGAAAGTGGTTCTTAGAATCCCATCAAAAGCAGAGTATTCTTTCATAAGAGCCTCAAGAAATCTTTCTACAATGGTGGAAAGACAAGCACAAGTAGGAAACTTTAAAATAAAATACTAGCTCAACAACTCAAAATTCTTAATTGGAAAGTAACTGAACCTTTATAAACTACATGGGACTGCAGTTCATGTAGCCTTTAGCATCTATGTTGAGCATATCTTCCTAAAATGCCTGTAACAAAAGATAAGCATTTCTCTACAATCTGAAGTAAAAACAGTTTGGGTTTCCACACACACACTTTCAGAGAATCAAATCCCTGGAGAACAATGTTAAAAACATTAGATTAGTAAAAAAAAAGATAGGTTAGTGACCTTTACAAATTTATCAGTCTTTTAATTATGTGACTGACGTTTTGAAGGTACACTATTTCACTATATAAACAAAATGTGTGTCATTTAAATAACTTATCTGTTAAACAACCATTCTAAAGCCTATTTCAGTCTTGCTGCATCTGCAGAGGTAAGCTCCAGCTAATCTCTAAAAAAGGCCATTGTTTGTAGGTGTTAAATCAGGAAAGCTTACTAAAAGAAATAAGCAGATAATCATTAAAAGCATAAGCAGTATTTTTCAAATCTACGCAAATCAGCAAAGATACGAAAACCTATCTTTTTCCTTCAACCAGGCTGTTAGATGTGTAATTACTAGGCTAAGAGACTATACATACAATATTTACATAATTAACAGTTCAGCCTTCAGAGAAAGTTGACATTAAGGCAAATTATGGAATTTCCAACCACATTAAAACCACACTTTCAAATGACAAGATACAGTGAAGCAGATAAATCAATATAGCTTTCTGAGAACGCCTCCATGTTTTATTGTCTTACTAAATCTAGCTACCACAAATCACATGCACTACATGAAGAATAAAGAAAATATGAAATAAAATATCTAGCTATGCACAGATCCACGCATAAAAATGTAATCTGTACGTCACAGAAATATGTATTTAGTTCCAATATGTTAAATACCTTGCAACTATATTACTTACAAATATATTATCCATGACAAGACACATTTTAAGCTAATTTACAAGACGCAAATACAAGATTAACACATATCAGCTTTCAACTACAACAAGCTATCTACTTCTGTTTAAAACCTGTATTTCCTCGATTTGGGTCAATTTCACTTTTTATCACGTTATTACAGGGTGACCCCATTGCTCTCTACAGCTTCTTGAGGAGATGAAGTGTGGAGGCAGGTGCTGAGCTCTTCTCCCTGTTCTCCAGTGACACGACACATGGGAATGGTTCAAAGCCGCACTAGGGGAGGTCTAGGCTGGACATTAGGAAGCATTTCTTTACCAAGAGGGTGGTCAAACACTGGAACAGCCTTCCTGGAGAGGTGGTCGATGTCCCAAGCCCGTCAGTGTTTAACAGGCACTTGGACTATGGCCTTAATAACAGACTTAATAATATAATTTTAATAACTTTTGGTAAGCCCTGAAGTGGCCAGGCAGTCAGACTAGATGATTGTTGCAGGTTCTTTCCAACTGAAATAGCCTAGTCTATTCTATTAGACTATTCTATTATTCTGCTGGAGAGCAGCTCTGTGGAGAGGGACCAGGGTGTCCTGGTGGACGACAGGTTAACCATGAGCCAGCAGTGTGCCCTGGCTGCCAAGAAAGCCAATGGGATCCTGGGGTGCA
>Ga0065711_1045153_pt1 | contig 13655 bp, 8 predicted proteins | sample Hoacrofraction12_FD_59098 | JGI IMG/M metagenome (GOLD analysis project Ga0065711, IMG submission 59098) | Hoatzin crop microbial communities from Cojedes, Venezuela - Epithelial fraction 12 v2 (version 2) | ecosystem: Host-associated > Birds > Digestive system > Esophagus > Crop | place... | reverse complement strand
CCATCCTTGTGCCCCCCAGCCTGCTCGCTTCTGGGCAGGGCGAGGAGCAGAAATGGCCTTGGGGCCGTTCGAGAGCTGACACACCCCTAGGTTATCAGGGCGGCTTTGGGCACAAATCCCAGATGCAGCACCACAGGAAGTACTACAAGAAAAATTAACTCTGTCTCAGCCAAAACCGGTACACCCAATTACAAGAATGTTTGTTACGTTCTCCCACTAATTTAAGTGAATTTCTTCTTCATAAGACAAAGGTTTTTGACATAAAATGTCTCTTTAGCATCTTGTTTTGTAAAACATCTACCATATAAAAGTGGATTTGAAAAATAAACTGTCTTGGAAAGTTTTTCTAAGAAAGCATATATTCGTGAGGCACTGTTTCTCTTATGGTTCTGTCTGCATTGTGATCTAGAATTGCTGCAACTTCTTTGCCTTCCAGTCAACTACTTTTGCTGTCCACCTGTCTTCCTTTTGACTAATTTTAGCCTTACAGTTCCCTCAGTGACTCACCATGCCCTGTTTAGATGCTACAGAACACTTTGCTGCTGCTGCCTGACGTCTGCAATCATTTCATGTTTCTCTGCCTTCCAACATTATTCTGTGAACTCTTTAATGAGTAAATGCGCTTCAATGCAGAAATACATACTTCCATGTCTCTCTCACATAGCCACCGTCATAACACTCAAGTCTACATGTACCTCCTTCAGATGTGTTTGCAACATACATGCGTTCATTTTATTGAGCTCCCCAAAAAGCTAACTTTCAGCATCCATTGCACTTTAAAATCTGTTTTGCAGTGTCAACGTTTTTGAGTTCCTGTGGTTTTTACACTTTTCTTCTTTTTCTATATTCTCGTGTGTTCCTTTTTTTACTTTTGTATTCTGGTCTTCAAATTTGTTCTTCCCAAGAACTTAAATATAATATAGTTGTCAGAGTATCTCAGCAGATTTTGGTTCATTTTTCAGAAGCAAATCCTAGCAGCAGTTTGATGAGCATATTCTTTTCAGTCCTCAAAACCTTACATTGCAGAACAGTACGTACTGCGAAGTTACAAGTTAAATAATGTAGTTAAATGTGTCACTGATCACGTTGATGGATCTAAGATGTATTGTTCTTTGTATGTTGGTTTGCAATGAAGCTTTTGGTTTAAAATTTTTTGGGGAGCAGTACATTCCGAGGAAGTTTCCTCAACCTGAATTCCAGGCTGATTTTCTAGGCCTAAATTTGATACATTGCTGTGAAATGCAGTGATGGCAACTGTTCTGCCAGTGTGTTCTGTCAGAAAAATATTTTAGTTGAACCTTATGACCAGTTTTTAATTTTCATCGTCTTGTGAAGCACTTCTTTCTCTTCCGTCACTTTACTGAAGCAGATCACTCTGAAGTCTTAGTGTGTTTTGTTTTAAAGATTAGGCGTCGTAGTAAGATGATATAACAGATTAAAGCTGAAACATTAATAGAGCATTCATCTTCCTGGTAGAAGCCCAGAAAAAAAGCAGTGGAAAGCTCTAGTAACAGCGACAGTGATTCGGCCTCCTCTTCAGACACCTCAAGTGAAGGCCTAAGTAGTAGTGACTCCGATGATCTAGAGGAGGATGACGAGGAGGAGGAGGACCAGAGCGCTGAAGAGAGTGAAGATGACGAATCTGATTCTGAAAATGAAGCACATCAGAAAAACAAGAACAAGGTATGACACCTCACTCTGCTGCTTGTAGTCTTGTCACTGAAAGCTGTTGGTAAAAAATTGACCTGTTCACGTTTATACCAGTTAGCAGTTATTTAACTGCACATTAGTGAATGCTAAGAATACTCTTTTTGGTTTTGTTTCAGGGGTTTCTGGGTTTCTTTTGCTTCGTTTGTGTGTGTATGCATGTGTGTGATTTGTTGTTCTTTATGGGCTAGGAGTGTAACAGTTGGTAGACTTATTTTTGTTATAAACTGGGAAATCTAAAGAAACCAAGTGCTGTGTGCTGATAGTGTATTGGAAATACGTCTTTTTATGTATATTGCTTTGGCAGTTGTTTTTATTCCTAGTAGGGTACTTTTCCTGGTAGCCAACAGAAAAACAAGATTGGAATCTTGGGTATCCTGTTAGGTTTACAGCCAAAAATACATTTAAAAAGAACCATAGTTTAGTATTGCTTCTCTACTAAGCATTGTCTTCACATGCTGAAACTCTCTGGGGAGAAAAAAGCCCTGAACAATAAAAATATGGCAAGATTGATTTTAAAATTATTGTTTGTCCTCTGCCAAGAATAATACAATTGTTTCACGGGGACTGATGATGTACTTTTCTTTTTAAAGGATCTTTAACTGTTCTAATGTAAACAGTCAAACCTGCAAAATATTTTGCAGGTGCTAATGCATAGTGGTGTAACAGACATGAAAACTGATGGACAAAACCCACATGAAAAGACCCAAGAAACAAGAACACACCAGCAGATACCTCTTGTGTCCGATTCCCAGACTCACTCATCATTCCAGTCCCAGCAGAAGCAGCCTCAGGTTTTGTCACAGCAGCTTCCGTTTATTTTCCAAAGCTCTCAGGCAAAGGAGGAATCTGTGAACAAACACACAAGTGTAATACAGTCTACAGGATTGGTTCCTAATGTGAAACCTTTGTCTTTGGTACATCAAGCCAAAAAGGAAACCTATTTAAAACTTATAGTTCCTTCTCCTGATCTACTCAAAGCAGGGAATAAAAATACCTCTGAAGAATCTGTGTCTTTGACCAGCGATGTAAGATCAAAACGGGTGAGTGAAAAATCACTGGTTTTTGATTACTGGTAACCTGCTTTACCTGCTTAACAAGATGCAACATTGTGCTATCAAGCTTTCTTAAATATAATGTTTTAAAATTATATGTATGTTTATTTTCATGTCATGCTTTTTTGACGTGTTTTCAGAGTTGATACAGATTTCTGTAAATTAACTAAATTGTGTTGGTAGTATATGTTCTAAACTGTGGTGTGTGGTTTTTTTGGTGTTTGTTTTTTTTTTTTAAAGAGCAGCAAATATGCTTTAATTTTAGAGGTGATTTGCTATACATTACAAGTGCCTTGAACTATTCCATAACTTTATCTCAGAGAAATTTAATCTACTTGGTTGTGCGTATGCATGTATGCGTACCCTAATGTATACATGATGTAATCATAATACACAATTTACTGTCACATAGTGCCAAACTTGAGTTTCATGCTCATCACATAGTGGAACTTTACAGATCTGCTGAAAGCAGTCAGTGTACTGGTGAGAGTAATGGATACAAAGAAAGCAAGTATGGCTTCATTTTGTTTGAAGTTGGATAGTTTTAAGTCAAAGTAATTAAAATTACCTATTTCAATGAGGATTTCAAACAAAGTCACTGAAAGCCTTTTTAAAATGTTCAATTTAATCTTGGGTTTTGTTTGCTCTTTAAAAACAGAAGGATATTCGTGCACTGATAGCTAGTAAAACTCAGTATGGCCACTGCAATAAATTTGATCTTCCTTTTTACTGGTCAGGACTGTACAATATGTTTACATGTATATTAACAGTTCTGTAGTTTACAAAAATTCTGTGTAGATTCTCAGTTTATTTATTTTGTTAATAGTGATTATGGTGACTAGTCCTGAATTTTCATAACTTCTATTCAGTTAGATTTGAATGGAGATCAGAAGAGAATAAAAATCTAGCATTTTAGAAATATTGAGGCTTGATATATATAGATACAGAAAAAATATGCATTGAAAAGTACAATTACCAAGGCAAGTTTCATTATTAGAAACAAGCTTTGTTCTAAACTAAGTAGTGTTGGTGAAGAGCAAATGGAACTCTGATTCACAGCTAACTTGCAGTCCTCAGTGAGGACTAAAAAATATTTTTATCACATAGTTTTTATTCCTAGACCAGAAGATAAACACTATTTTTCCTTTCAACTTCCAGTTACTTTGTAAAATTCAAATAAGCTAGTCATTTACCTGAAATGGTTAAATAAATTATAATTATGAAAACATACATGTTTACCATTGTAAGAGACTTTTGCTGTCAAATTTAGGTTATGAGTCTTTAGCTGATGGTCTGTCACCCATTTAGTTGTTTGATTTCTTTAAGACTCTTACTGGAAACATGAACTGTGTGATTATTTTATAGGTTTTCATAATTGCATATTCAGTTTTAACTGTCAGTAACTTCAAAAAGATGTTGTATTTGACTTAATATTTTAAAATTGATTTAAAACGTACCGTCTTTATCCATGCTATTATTCTTCTCCATCAAAGATGATGTGTTTTCTTTTTCCTTGGAAGAGTCTTGAGACTAAAGGCAGTGTAAGCTTTACGTGCATTTCTGAGCTACTACTGATTTAAGTTTTACCTGAAGAACTTTCAAGTACTGCTTTTTTAGAGTTAAAAAAAAACTAGCATATCGCAGTACTTCTGAGTAATACCCGGTTTTCCCTCATGGTTTTTATGGATAAAATTTTTTCTGTGTCAAGAGCCTTCTCTTGGTTTTCTTCTAGTATTGTAGCCATTACTGTATTGCATTGAACTTGTGCTTTATTTTAAAGCGAACTGCTAAAGCTAGTTTTACATTCACTAATGAGATTTTATATGCTGAAATGAGTTAAAAGTGAGTTGTTTTCCTATGCCAGTACGCAAGGTTAGTCTCTTTTTAAAAATTAGTTTTTTTCAAGATGCTTAGTGTCTTTATGAAAATCACTGTCTAGAGCGATGTAGCAAGTGAAAAAGCTTCCCTACGTAATTTAGATCAGCTTCATCTTGAGTTCAGTTTGTCTTTTCCTACTTGATTTACAGCAAAAATCACAAGACTTACATAACTTAGTTACTCATTTCCGCTGTTGTAGCTAGCACCTACCTTTGACCTACTAAAAATAGCTTAGCAGATGTTTTAAGATTTCATAGAGTTCACCTGCCTGAATACTTAAAAAAAAAATAAATCCACGTTTCATTCCTCTGTCTTCTTATTTCTTTAGGAACAATATAAACAGACATTCCCAGCAGCACAACTAAAGAAACAGGAATCATCTAAGAACCTGAAGAAGGTTATTGCAGCTTTGTCAAGCCCCAAACCAACATCTAGTTCACCAGCTCATCAAAAACTCACATCCTTGGAAAACAACCATTCTAATCCATTCCTGACAAATGCACTTTTAGGTAATCACCAACCCAATGGAGTTATTCAGAGCGTCATCCAGGAGGCTCCTCTTGCACTTACTACGAAACCGAAACCCCAGACCAAGATCAATGAAAGTGTAGCCATTTCTAGTAGTGCCCCCTTTTCTTTGCCAATAAACTTGAGTGCATGTGGGAAAAAACCAGCTGGTAACCGGACACCTGTTATGCCCTCTACCTCTCCTGTGTTACCTGGTTCAGGAAAGGATAAAACAGTCAGCAATAATGCAGTAAATGCAGTAAAAACACAACACTGCCTTCATTCTGCAAAACTGGTGGTGGAGCAGTTCAGAGGGGTAGACTCAGATGCCCCCAGCAGTAAGGACTCTGACGACTCAAATGACGATGACGACGACGATGAAGATGAAGATGAGGACGATGAAGATGATGATTCTGATGATAGCCAATCAGGTGGTTTAACCTTTTTAATAGGAAAAGCAGAAACTTTATTTTTTGAGTATTGAAAACATGCATTTCCCACCATATTTTAAAATAGGGGCAGCATGGCCCACACAGTGTCCTGCAGATATCCTGGAAAGTAGCACGTGTCTCCCAGTCCCCCATTGTGTCATACCCAAAATCACGTTTTGGGTATTCTGATACTCGGTCATATGGCAAGCACACTTTCAGCTGTCCTGGTAAGACAGCTCCATGGCCTTCTGGAAGGGCTGTCAGAGTGTGACCTTCCAGATCAGTCACCCAGTCCCTGCAGCTTGTCTGTTGCTTATGTGGCAGGGGCGCAGGAGAGCAAGGAGAGAATAGGCTGGCTGATAGTTAATTGTTCTGGCAGACAGAGGCTGTCTGCAGAAAAGGCTTCCCCAACCAGGGAGGGATTAAACACAGGCCTTCAAATTGTCAGGAGTGGCAAAAAAAGCGTGTTTCTAGGCTTTGTTCAGGAGTACAGTCATCAAAGAGCAAGAACAGATTTAAGTACCAGCACAGATGTAAGGGCTGCAATGTTCATAGTCAGAGTTCAGAGTACTGTTTTAGAGGCTCTTAAGCAATTCAGAAAGGCAAGGCCTGTTTTTATTACAGAATTGATTGTATTCCCAGTCACTCTTTTCTCCACTGTGTGCCGATATCCCTTGGGTCCAGCTCCACCTTCATCATTCTCTTTCCCCGTCTCATCCACACACCTGACACCAGTCCTCTTTTTTCCTCACAGCTGTAGCCTATCTTCAGTTCTTTATCCTGTCTACCCTTTACTCTGTCTCTAACTCTTCCTTTGCCCAGATCGCCGGACTTCCAATTCTGACACCTTCCAGCCTGTACCCAGCTCCATCGTTTTCTTCCTCTTCATGCTAGATTTCACAGCCCCTGAAGTGCCCTTCCTGTGGTAGTGCTCCGCCAGTGCCTGGCTGACAGGCAGATGTCTTAGCTGTAGCTCATTCCAGAGTAAACAGTCTCTTAAAGTACTGCAGCTTCTATCATCTCCTCATGGAAAAAAATAGAATTCCATCCAAAACAACACTGCATTATCATGCAGGATTACTTTATGCTGTCACATTTGTAGTAATTTTAAAGTTTAGGTAATTAATGATAACCTTCTGTTTATACTTGAAATGTTATTAAAAAAAATAGAAATCAGAGAAGTTTCTTACGTAGTAAGACAAAAGACATTGCAAGTGTTAGAACCTAAATGTATTTGCCATTAATTATCAAGTCGTAATGTGCCTTTTGCCATACTTTTTTTTAAACAGAGTCTGACAGTAATTCTGAGTCAGATACAGGAGGTTCTGAGGATGAAGATGATGAGGATGATAAAGATCAAGATGAATCGGATACAGACACTGAGGGAGAAAAAACTCCACTGAAACTGAACAAAACTTCATCCTCTGTGAAGAGCTCTTCCATTGGTCTTGCAGCTCATTCCACCCCACTTAATCTCCAAGTAGCAAAGACCTCAAGCTCTGTGTCAGCTGCTGTATCTGCCGAGTCCCAGCCTGCCGTTTTTCTTGGGACAACACCGTCTGCTCTTACGCCAAGTACACACTGTGGTATCTGAATGTCTTTTGTTATAGTACAATGTAACATCTAAGTGGCACGTGTTGTAAAAGTAGTTTAGACACTGCTATCAAGGGATATCTCAACATAAGAAAGAAATTTTTTACAGTATGAACAATCATTCACTGGAACAACGTCCCCAGGGATGTGGTAGAGTCCCTATCGTGGGAGGTTTTTCAAGATGCGGTCAGACAGGGTGCCAGATAATCTTGCCTTGGCTCCCTTTCCCACAAAAGGTTGGACCACATAATCTTTTGAGGTCCGCTCCAACCTGGGTTATTATGTGATCTTTTCCGTGATCTGTGTTTGCAACAGACATTAAAATCGGTCAGCAGATTTGCAAGTTTTCAAGACCTGGACATCACACTTAGTCCAGGACATTTTAGCCCATACAATTATCTGAGACAATGTAGGATGAAATAGCTGGAGTTGATATTTATTAGAACAAAACTCTACAATATTTGGTCTTTGTTATTTACCGTTTTATTCTAAACTAGTTATTCTTATTTCCAATTTCCATGCATTTGTTGCATTCTGAATCTTCTATTTTTGCCCCTTCTTCAACAAATTTAATAACTCTAGTTAAAAGATAACTTCATTATTCTTTCAAAATCCTCAGTGGAATTTATGGATTACGTGCAAGGAATTATTTTTAAAAAGTTCATGAAAAGTGCATTTGCCATTTGCCTTACGTAGTGTTTATAACCCTTCGTTTGGTGACTAATGTGTAAGATTTAATAATTACTACTGCTACAGAACAGAGTGCATTTTTGAAAGTCACAGTTCTCAATTTGCATGGTAACAATTAAATGGAATTGTGTATTTACTACTTGATTTAGAAGCTTGATGTTTAATTAACGTGCCTAATAATTGCACAATTTCTGGAAGACTTCCATGCATTAGGAGTAATCCAGATTGTTAAAATACAAAGTTAATGTTTTTGCTCAGGAATCTGTGTTGGTTTATGATGCTTTGAAAAGGCTGATAGTAGATTTTTGTCTGCTTATTGAGGTGGGAAGTAGAATAAATTAATTTTGTGTCCTTGATTTAGGGGTAGTACTTTTTCCTAGTAAGAATCACTGTAATACAATTAAAATATTTTTGTGTCCATTTTACCAAAAGCTGATCAGTCACTGAAGAGGTCTTGTGTCTCTTCTCTGTATCTGTTTTTCACTGGACAATTAATTTTTTTCAGTTCACCTGTATTTACACAAGCAGTGTCCTTCCCTCCACTGTGGCTATTAGAAGTAACGTAATAGTCATGTTAGTTTAAGACTGCAGACCTATCTCCAAAGAGTTTGGCATCCAAGCATGGGCAGTTCCTCAGCGCTTTCTGTAGCAGACTCTTGGCTGTTGCTTCCAGGTTGCCTTGGGCATCTCAGCTGGAGCCCTGTGCCATTGCGCTGCAAGACGCTGCTCCTGGCTGTCGGAGCTCGGAGCAACTTTCAGGGGTTCGCTCTGGGGATGGTACTCTCTCATGTTCATTTCCACACAGAAGAGAGATGTCGCATTCTTTTACACAAGGTCCAGCTTACCATTTTGTGAAATGCATCTTCTAAAAGTTTGTCTGTGTGCATAGTTCATGTCCTACAGCTCTCTCAAAGAGGCCTGAGAGAAGTGTCAGCCTTTGGCACTCTGTAAAACCCCACGTTTGGCAACTGTCTGTGTCGTAGTACTGATGCAGCCTCTTGACAGCACCAAACACATCTGTTTGAAAAGCTGGAATAATCCTGAAAATTTTCTGCATTTGGTGATTGACTGCAGTCTATACTCTGCTCTTCAGAGGTGGAGTCTATTATGATGTATGGATTTTTAAAGTAAAGAAAGTTTTCATTTTCATTGCCTGTACTGAAAAAAATTATATGTGTTCCAGTATAGAAGAACAGGTGTGCAAGGAATTATTTTCACAATATCTGAGAGCACCAAACAAGGCAAGCAGTTCTGTATGGCATAATTAGGTTTTCTTCTTTTCACAATTTTAGAAGAAGAGGTTAAAGGAAACTTAGAGGAAAATGTACTTCAAAAGGAGAATAGTTACATTAATTTTCTTCATACTTGAGGTATCTAATGGCTGTGATGTAAAAATTATTTATCTTTGGATTTGGGGATATAAGGATAAGTATATTTTAGTAACATGCTTTGATTTTGTAAATTCTCTTAGTTATTAATCAGAAATTCTGTTTTAGGTGTTTCAAAAAGACGAAGAGTAATAGATGAACAGGAGCTGCGTGTTCCTCTTGAATACGGGTAGGTTATGTTTACTTGATATTCCTTAAAGGGAGATAATACCATCAAAAGTCAGTTGGTAAAGAAATGACAGTTTAAAAATTGTTGGGGCTGAATGATAAGGAAAGGGCTTTATCAATTTAGATTTCCAACTCACAGCGAATGTGAATATCTTTAAAAGTGTCAGCATATTTCATGTGTGAGTTTTTGTGCATCAATTTTTCTCTTTTGCAAGTGTGACCTGTCTCTTAGCAGTTTTGCCACTGGAAATTAATCCTGATGGTTAGATCTGAGCCAGTATAGACTCCAAATAACTCCCTGAAATAGAGTTCTAAGCTGTTTAAAATCTGGCAATGTGTAAGTAGCTTGGTCAATGTACATGATAACATTTTCTGGTTTTGCCTATTTAACTTATGATACTCTTGTCACACCTTGCGTGCCTTTTCATTTTATGTAAAAATCTGAAATTGACGTTAATTACTTGTTTTAAAAAAATGTATTGTTGTATGCAACTATTTTGTATTACTATAGCTGGCAAAGAGAAACTCGAATAAGAAACTTCGGTGGTCGTCTTCAAGGAGAAGTAGCATATTTTGCACCTTGTGGAAAGAAGCTGAGACAGTATCCTGAAGTAGTGAAGGTACATTCCTTTTTTTAACTTTTGTGTTCTGATGTTACTAAGCATGCTTGCAATTTAAAAATGCCATTTTTTTCCCTCCAGTAAAGATACTTATTTCAAAATATCCTGTGATGTGAGGTGTAATGTATCTCAGTCTGTTACTGATTTGATCTTCTATAAATGCATATCCCTTTGGTAGAATATGCAGAACATTACACTCACAAAGTTAGCTGTACATCAAAGCTGGGTTGTAATTATTTACAAGCTGAAGTGGAAAAATATGTGATTTTTTCAGTATCTCAGCAGAAATGGAATAATGGATATCTCAAGGGACAATTTCAGCTTCAGTGCAAAAATAGGAGTGGGTGACTTCTATGAAGCCAGAGATGGACCGCAGGTATCCACTTTTTAAAAAGTAAAGTCTTTGATCCAAGGAACATTAACTTAAATTTAGGTGAAGTAATTTTTGCTACAGTCTGCAGCATTGCCTGTTTTTAGATAAGTCTTTCTAAAAACTGTACGTATTTCTTAATAGTAGTTACACTGAGATGCGGAAGACGTGATCCTGGGCAGAGTTGAAAACCACTCCTCTCGATTTTATGAGGAGGTTGCAGGAGTTCAGCATGCCTTATGATCAGCTCTGAGCCTGGGTTTGCCTAGTACGAAAGAACTCTGAGCTACATGTTTTATCTTAGTCAGTGTTCAGATATTTCTGACAAAAATTTTATTTCTTCCTTTCCTCTATAAACCTAATATTGATACTAATTTATGTGTATGAGTTAAATCACACTCTTTTCATGTACTCATGTGCGTAATATATAAAATATGTGTTTAAATACAAACGTTTCCTGTGTCAAGAATACGGTCTGAGCTTCCTGAAGCATGAGATTGTTACAGGAAGGAATTCTCGATTATACCAGTTCTGCTTTACACTGGTAAAACTGTTAGACTTTGTGTAGATAAGTCACACAAGGATAAGTCAAATTAGAATTTTAAGGAAATTAATACTATGTTTGTGCCATACTGTGTTACTGTATTTTGGTCACATTGCCATTTCTTCAGGATTTGCATGAAAGTTTTTGGACTTTCATCAGTGAATATATTTGCTTCTTTAAAAGGGAAGTATCCTGAATATGTTACTACAGGACTGTGGACAGACATCATGCTCTTGGCAATCTTCAATTCAGGCTCTAGTAAAGCCTTATGTCCTTGTGATATGCTGTAGAAATACATAACGTTTACATGGTAAAATCTGAAAGCAATGAAGACTGAGTTCATGGTGAGCAGCTACTTCTGAGTGGTGCTTCCTGATTCCTGGCTTACAGGGTAAAACATTGCTAAACCATCTTCATATTTGGCCTTCGTTAAACAACAGTTACAAGTTCATGTAACTTCGTTATGTTCTGGAATGGCTTAACTGAAATAATTTCCTGTACTGGGAACATAATGTAATGTCAGGGTATCTGCTCTCTTTTTACCTTGTTACCTTTTTTGTACCTGTTGCCCATATTACTTCATTAGTCTTGTCCCATTCTCTAGTTACCTTGTTGTCCTCACTTCAATTCATGTGATAATTTGCAGATTTTGCCGTTCTCTGATAATGTAAAACTTCAGAATGGAGGCATCAGGCAGGGCAGGATTCAGCAGGCAGGGCTGGCAATACGAGTATTAAGTTGCTATAGATTTCACTGTATTTCTACTTGTATCATTTGTGGTAGGCTACATTGAGACTTGGTTAGACAGAGGAACAGTTTTCCTGTAAAAACAACAGAAAAAAAGGGACCGAGGGCAGCTGTTTCACATGTGCTACGATATATTTACGTTTTATGTATGAGAAGTTGAATGAGGAAATTGTGATATAAAGAGGTGAGCTACACTCAGGCTGATAATATGCACTTAGTAGAACAGGGTATGGTACTGATATTTTATGAAGACAATTTGCACCCTTTTTACTGAAATTTTTTAAATTGTTCAGCTTCAAAATAGTATGTGATAATCGTATCCTCATGGATTTCTGGAGGTACTTCTAAAAATTACAGCTTTTGCTGTAATTTAAGTTATTCTGTATAGCCTTTCATGGTTACTCTTCCCTTTCTTTGTTGCATATTTTTTGAGACATGCAGCATGCATCCAAAGTGATTGAGTAAGTGTCACAAAGCTCAAAGATGGAACAAGTTGTGAAGAAAATTAAGAGCTAAATCAGTTATGTAGAAGAATTACCTATAGCAAGCCGAAAATACATGGATTACCTGCATCTGGCAGTGCCTGTGTTGCTGTCTCCTGGTACACAAGCAACCAGATGTTGCAGGTTGTTCAAAGCGGTGATTAACTGCTTTAAAAGAAAAGTGTATCTGGCAGAAGTGGGCCCTGAAGTAGTAGGGTTAGAGGAGTGTTTGAAGTGTGGTGAATGTGGAAATTCAGTTACAGGACCTGGACGCTTTTAACAGCTGTGGTTTAAAAAGATTAGTGTGAATGTGATTTGGGGTAATGGATGGGGCACCGATCTTCATGAGTCTGGGTAATATGGATAGGAACAGTGCATCAAGTAGTAGGTGTCAGAGAGTGTTGTGGAGTGTTGCTGTGTTTTAAGATTGCATCTTGCTGGTTTTGATTAATGTATAACAGCAAGACGATCCATCACAGAATGGCTGAGGTTGGAAGAGACCTCTGAGGTCAACTCATCCAAACTCCCCCCGCTCAGGAAGGGTCACTGAGCACCAGTTACACAGGGCCATGTCCAGACAGCTGCTGAAAATCTCTGTGGTGGGAGACCCCACAACCTCCCTGGGCCACCCGGTCCCGGTCCCCATCACGGTGACACAAAGCGTTTCCTGATGTTCAGAGGGAACCTCCCGTGTGTCAGTTTGTGCCCACTGCCTCTGGTCCTGTCACCGCGCTCCTCTGACATGAGCCTGGCGCTGTTCTCTCCACACCCTGCCTCCAGGTATCCATACACCTTGATGAGGTCCCCCCCAGCCTGCTCTTCTCCAGTCTGAGCAGTACCAGCTCTCTCAGCCCTTCCCTTCACAGGGTCATTATGTAGTTAGAGAAAACTTAACTCTTCATGCAGCTCTGTTCAGATCCATTCTGGTTGAAGGTGAAATGTCAGTAAGAGCAAAATACAGACTTTTTAAGCTGGCTATAGCTCTCTGGGAGTAACTGTTCAAGTCATGGTAACCAATGGCATGCCCTTTTTGTCCCCAGTCAGATTTTGGATAAAGCTGTGAAAATAGCATTTGGGTTTTTTTGTTGCCAGTGAGTCTGAATGCTTGCCTAGGGATGCAGCTGAAATCAGGAACAGGAAAGGAGGGAAGTGCTGAAAGTACCTTTTCCCATCTCCTTAGTGTGAAGTAACTCCTATGTACATTAGTCTTTCTCACGGTATCTGATTATGGTGCTGCCTCAGAACAAATACAGTGCATCTTTGTAAGGCATGAAGTGTACCTCCTTTAAGCCAATTCTTGAGCTTTCTGTTGTTTACTTCACAGAATCACAGAATGTTAGGGGTTGGAAGGGACCTCTGGGTCATCTAGTCCAACCCTCCCGCCAAAGCAGGGTCACCTACAGCAGGCTGCAGAGGACCTTGTCCAGGCGGGTCTTGAATATCTCCAGAGAAGGAGACTCCACAACCTCTCTGGG
>Ga0065711_1009590_pt1 | contig 13655 bp, 11 predicted proteins | sample Hoacrofraction12_FD_59098 | JGI IMG/M metagenome (GOLD analysis project Ga0065711, IMG submission 59098) | Hoatzin crop microbial communities from Cojedes, Venezuela - Epithelial fraction 12 v2 (version 2) | ecosystem: Host-associated > Birds > Digestive system > Esophagus > Crop | place... | reverse complement strand
GAGAGGCTGTGATGAATTCTGCTTATGCATAATTGGGGGAAGGAAAATACAAAGTTTTAACAAAACCTACCGATTTATCAAGAAGCATAGGATCTACATCAGCCAAACTTGCCCCAACTTTCACACGTTCTCGCAGGATTCCACTAGCTAAGTCTTCTGCTCTAAAGTTTAAAGGCAGGCATCTGTTCAACAACAAGACAAAAAAAAAACAAAACACCACCAAATATTGTTCTGCTTCGATCATTTTGCTGGAACAGGAAGAACCAAGAGATTAAATGCCTTTACTACCTAAAGAGATTACCTTCCTGGATTTATAAGGTAATCAAATCTAACCTTTTTACTGTGGTAATTATTCTTGTATATCTGGAAGTTCCTTAAATATAAAGATAATTTTATGCTTCCATATACATCTTTCAATTGGAAGAACTAGGCTGAAGATACTACTTTGATCAAATACAGAAGAAATAATGTTGACCAAAAGAACAGGACACTCTCCACTGGCAGTGGTGAACTGCATAAGTTCAGCACAGTAAGAAAAGGATTAACAGCACAAGGAAACCAAGTTTTAAACACTATAGCTCATCAGAGTCCAAAGAAAGGTAATAAAAACATTTCTGGCAGATCAGCCATGATTCACATCCACCTGTTCCAGCTTCTTAGTGTATACAAAGAAGCTGTAAGCTCCTACACAGATATTACGTCAGGTCAAATACACAGTTAATGGGAGGAAGACAGGTTACACTTGGAATCACACTTGATAGTCGTACATCTCTAGAATTCCTCAGGTTTTAAAAAGGAATGGTGTGGCAGACAGGAAGAGGCAGATAAATGAAGATGAGGAAACACAGTTTTTTCTGTTCAGTTTTCCTAATAATGTGTCTGTGGCAGTAAGTTTATTTACTGATACACCTTGTAGATCTTCCACTTGTAGATAACTGGTGAAAAAACTTAAAGCCAAAAAAATACCTGTTGGGTGTGTAGACTGTATATGTTATTACACAACAGGGAGAGAGCAGAGTAAGAGCTAGTTCAGTTGTACGCCCAGTACTACCTGGGACCAAGTAACACCAAGAATAAAAATGCATTTTAACCAACAGAAGTTGTTTGTCTTATAACCTAACTGAATCAAATAGATACTCTTACCTTTCCAGCTTTTTATCATGATTGTTAATTATCTACTCATAAGACTTCAAAATCTATGTTAATATATAACCAGCAATCTCCTTACGCTGTGTCTGCAGGTAATCACAGGTTGAATCAAAAATGTTTGCAGAACTGACAGAACATTATAGAATAGTTCTGCTTGTTTTCTGCTGAATAATAAAAAACCAGCCCTCCTAAAGATGAAGGATGTTTTGATACCTATTTCTTGCTCTGGCCACGCTTTTAGATTTTCTTCTTTCAAAACGTTCTTCATCTGAAGAGGCTGTATCACTGCTGTGAATGGCATGCTTCTTTCTCCTGTTGAAGTGGCAAAATAGTCCTTTTTAAAGCAGAACAGCATGTTTTCATTTTTTTTATAAAACCAAAATTGAAATGGCAAGTACAGTACTGTTCAGGTTTAAGATGGCATGCAAGTTTTAGTTTTATTAAGTATCAAAATAGTCTGGGAGGGGAACAACATCTCTTACTGTCACAGCGATATCCGACTTCAACACCAGCATTACTAAAACCGTAGATCCCCATAAGGTATGTGGTCCTGTCCATGCCACCTCAGCCAGCGTGACCGAGTGTGCAACCATTGAGCTACTGCAGTACATCAGACAGCAACTCAACTTAGGAAAGTTTCCAATCCCTTCAGCCACCTCCAACAGAACAGAGTAATCCAGATCTCCTTACTCAGTTTCATGCTTCCCTATACATATTCTCTGAAAAAATTCCATACTTTCTAAGGCATATGGTCTCTTTTTATGAGGTCATTAATTTTGAACAGCAGAACAGTTTCACAAAAAACCTGTACTGTAATTTAACTGCTGATCTGAATCTAAGTAGAACTACTACTCAAAGTCTGCATCAACAATTTCTTATTTTGGTATAATGGTATTTCAGAAAACTGAGTATTTCAGAAATATCAGAGAATGTACATTTAGAGAATGTACATTACATCCTCTGTACAAAAAGGTGTTTAGTTTTATACCAGTTTGAAAAAAGTCAGCACTTTTTCGGCATAAAAAAGTTGGCTACTAGTAAAAATTAATGTATTTTCAGTGACTACAGTGAGCTGCATCATTTGTATGAACACCACAATGCACTGACTAGCTGTTTTTTACAGAATGATAACATGGTCAATCAGTTCTACTGTTTGATGACCAAAAATTCGATACACTTAGAAACATATCAAAGCGAGTATCATACAATTAGGAAGAATTTTTATGACAGTGTCCTGACAAGAAGGGATAAAATGAGAGTGAAGCAATGAGCATGCTAAAACTGAAGGGATAATAGCTTTTATACTCTTTAAATCTCACTAGCAAGTACAAGTCCTGACATTACCCAACAAATTGCCATATGCACTTTACGGAAAAAGAAAAATTATTTTTACTAAAAAATGTTAGTTAACTGTTATTTTTTTAAATGTTATTTTTTATTTAAAATACCCCAAACTAAATGTTTTTATCTATATTACAAATAAACATCTGTAGAATCATACGATTCTGCTATTACTTTTCATATTTTCACTATGTCATCAAATTGAGCAGTAAGACGACAAGCATTTCAGCTGAGACTAGCACTTGTTTACCTGGATTCTGTTCATGAACAGATTTATCTTTTTGAAGTTTTGAGCAAGTTCATTTTTTTAGAAATGTATTAAGCTCTGATCTCATCTACTGGATTAGATAAAGCCAACTGACAGTTTCCAAGACAACTTGGTGTCTTCCAGACTTCTCTGACACAAAAGGTAAGAGTCAGAAACCATGCTCAGTAAATATTTCATTAAATTGTTAGTATTACTTCCACGAAATCTGAACTGGAAGAAAACCAAAAACATTACCTTGATATGTTTATTTTTGTAGAATAGAACAGGGATAATTGTTACACTGCTGCTCTGGATTTAAACACTAAATGTATGCCCTTACAGAGAAAGCAACAGCGTGCAACGCGGAACTCTCTTCCCAGTACTCGCAGCACACCTGTTTCCATTCCGTTCGTTGTAAGACCAGTAGAAGCTTTGTGAACTGCCATGAAGTTAATTTTTGCATGCTGATCAGGGTCTGAATCTAAGATACAATTCAAGACCCACGTACTTGCGTGAAGGAACTGTATGACTCACTCAAGAATGTTTTGAAAATCAAAAGCTAATAGAAATGTACTGAGGGGAAGCAAACAAATATATACCAAAAGGCTGACATTTACCTGATATGGCTTCTTCTTGCAGGAGATCTGTGAATATCAAACAGTGTGTTTTCCCTCTTTTTTTGATGAGCTGGCACTGAGTAAGAGAAGTTACACGTTTGCAACATCAATTACAAAAGATTAATAAACTAATATAAATGCAGTGCAGAAGTGCTAGATTATTGCTTTACCAATAACGTTATCACTGGTTTCTCCAAAAAATCAAACAAAGAAAAGAACTGGGGGGAGGGGGTGGAGAGAAATCAAACTTCTTACATTTTATTTCACTATCACCATACTTCGCTTGATATAGGTGGGGGAATACCACCCTCAGCCTCCTCAAATCGTCACAGCTATGGCTACTATGGCACAAAATGTAATTCATGCAGGGCACTAGCATCTTACTTTATTTGCAGGACCTGAAATTCCATACAGAAACCTCTGCACAGCTGGTAATATGGGACATCTTGAAATTTCTCGTAACAAATAAACCACTAGCACAGTCCTAATTTCCAAGTGGCCTTAAGATGCAGCACACTACACACACCATTGTAATCTAACCCAAACATGCACAGCATACATTACTTCAAACAGAAGTACTAAAAGGCTCAAAATCAAGCGACACTACGCTGAAACCTGTATGGGTCACTGAGGGCACGTCCTGTGAGGAGCGGCTGAGAACTCTGGGCTTGCCTAGTTTGGAGGAGAGGAGGCTGCAGGGCAACCCCATTGCTCTCTACAGCTTCCCAAGGAGGGGAAGTGGAGAGCGAGGTGCTGGTCTCTTCTCCTTGGGATCCAGTGACAGGATGTGTCGAAATGGTTCAAAGTTGTGCCAGGGAAGGTTCAGACTGGACACTACGAAGCGTTTCTTTACCAAGAGGGTGGTCAAACACTGGCACAGGCTTCGCAGAGACATGGTTGATGCCCCGAGCCTGTCGGTGTTTAAGAGGCATTTGAACAATGCCCTTAATAACACGCTTTAACTTTCGGTCAGCCTGAAGTGGTCAGGCAGTTGGACTAGACGATCACTGCAGGTTCCTTCCAACTGAACTACTCTATTCTAAATTTCTCATCTTGGCAGAACATGGTAACTGCTGCTATGAAATTTATCTACAGTTATGAATTAGACTTGCCACTCGAGAATCAGGCATAACAGTAACTATTCTTTCTATGTAATTATCTGACTTACTAGATTGCTGCCTGAATTCAATTTCTGCCAACTATTCCTTGATCTAAACCCCGTTCACCTCCAACCTTGAGCCAATAACAAATCGACAGATTGTGCCTCAGCAGTCATATTCACATGGTGAACAAAAATAAAGGCAAGATGAAAGTCACTAATGCTGCACGGGAACTCTGTCAGGGGTGAGAAGCAGTCATCCAACTCTTCCCTTCCCACACCCACGGTATTCTTGGAGGTCAGCAAAGCAGAACCGCATCAGCATTGCCTAGTTCCATACCTATTGGAGGGGCCTGGTATCTTTCAACGGTTTTTCTCTGTCTGAGATTATACGGCCGGTCATTTTCTTCACCCTCGGCCTCTTCTACTTCCATGTCTCCATCTTCTTCCTGAGACTCTGTTGGGGGAGGAAAATATTTTCAGAATTACTTCTACTTGATGCCAGAGCTATCTTCATCCTAAAAATTAACATTTTAATGGTCACTGAGAATTATTCCCCTCCTATTAATTAACACTAACTGGCAAATCACTCGAAATTTGAAGACCAAGAAACATCTATAGCACATTGTCAAACTTCCTTCTAGTTTCCCACAGAAGGTTCTGGAAAAGCAACAGAAAGAAAAATAAATGTAGTCAAATTAATTTTAATTGTAAAGTACTTCAAATACCACTTCTACCCACTATCTTTTTCCTTCAATAATTATCCTTCAAATTAAGAATAATGCCTTTCTTCTCAGTCTTTTCCCATAGGAGCCTCAGAAAAAAAATCAAATATTTGATAGAACATGAAAATAAGTACGACTTTATGATTCACAATATAATTTTTACACAAAGCAAATAAACATAATGTCTAAAGGTACCACCTAGGTCCATCTATGAACAGGATTTCCACCTATGGATCTCAGAATTAAGACTTCATTCTTATTAACTGGGACAGACCATACCTCCTACAGCAGTTTCAGCTCAAAATTGAGACACACTATGCTGAACCCTGTATGGATCCCTAAAGTTTTGCGTCTGATTTCTTAAGGAAGCCAAGCATGTTGTTGATCGAGTCAGAGCTAGCCATAATCCCTTCTTTCTCAATACTTTTTGAACCCACCGGCCAGTTTCATCCAAATTTTTAAAGGAAGGCAGAACTTCAAATACATTTGTGTGTCTACGAGCCTTCTAAAATTCAGTGGAGGGATAGGAAACAGAGACTTTAATTAATACCTTCCCCACAGAAGGATGCAGAACTGACTATTACACCTTCTTTCTGGTAACTGCCATCCAGCATATGAGAAATAGCGAGTCAGTCAGCACGTGTATAGTCATAGACTACACGCACCACATCCTGGCTTCCACCAGAGTATTGTTACAGGGAATATAAGGAAAGCTCCAATTACTCGGTGTTATGGAAAACAGGAGTAAGGGAATGTAGTATATAAACATTTAGAAACTAGGGTTTGTTCTGCTACTTTCAGATAAACTTGCTTGTGTTTAAAGAAAACTATTTGCAGGGATCCCTAAAACTCCTCCTCCTTCTAAAGACGAGGAATCCTTCGGTGTGTACTTATTTGCAATCGTCTTGTTAATTGGTCTATTTAATAACTCCAAATCCAGATCCCAAACCAAATTACTCTCTTTAGTGCAATATATTGTTATCTTCTAGCAACAGCTGAGGAGAGCTTTGTTTTACAAGTATCTCAGACAAGCCCTTAGAATTCTTTACAGCCCATACCTTCTTCTTCCCCTTCTGTGGACACTTTATGGTGGTTCTGAATCCCATAGCTCTTTCTCCTCAGTGGTTTCCTCCTTTTCACTCGAGAATACATATCCATGTTTTCCTGGAATAAAATTCACATGCGCTCCTATCAGTACCATCCCATGTCATTCACAGTGTTAGCCCACAGCTCAGAAGGTAAGATTCCACACAGTTTCTAGCCCCCAAGTCTTTTTCCAACACAGCCCTCCACAGGCAGACTACAAAAGCAGTCTCATTTAGCAGGTGGTAAAGTCCCTCAGTACCTAGCTCATCTAATACACAGTTAACACCAGTGTCAAGCGGTTTTAGGGAACAAGGCAGATGACAGTCTGTGGTCCTGTTTTCAGACTACCAAAGTGCTTCAAAGCAAAGGAGAACCACCACAGTACCTCAGGAGAGCAGGGAAGTCAATTCATCAATGAAGAAAACGATTTAGTATGTATCCATGAGTTCTGCTCCAAAATTGAGTTTATCAAGTTTTTTTCATGTTATCCACTGAAGAGGATCCAAAACCTTTCGACAGAGCTACAGACAAATGCTTCCCCCGATACTACTTTTATTCAAGATCTGAGACACTCTGCACTTACAAATTCTGTGTCTGTCCACATCCGTAGCCGTTCTACTTCCCCAGACCGCCTGTTTCTCCTGATGTTAATATTATCCATTTCCTGTAGGACAGCTTCAGCAGTGCTAAAATATATGCAATTGTTAACACACACACACACAAAAAAAAATCAGTCTTACAATAGCAGACATGCAGAACTTTTCACATAGCATCCAACAACCTAATTCTACAACAATCTAATTCTATGGTCTGTAATGGCTATTCCAAGGTCTACAAGTCAACTAAACATACAAATGAATTAAAATACGAAAATTTTAGGATAGCTGCTTGAATATATCAACTAATTACAAGAACAACCATAATAAAGAAATCTGAAAGATGAACCTACAGAATATAAACTAAAGTGTATACAAAAGAAGAAATGCTGATGCTATTAAAATACAAGGTTCAAATTAGGCTGTAGCGTTTTAAAAAACACCTAATTTTTTTTTCAAATTGTAAATTGTAACATATAAATTTGTAACTGTTTAGATGTTGAGCAACCTGGTCTAGTGGAAGGTGTCCCTGCCCATGGCAGGGGGGGTGGAATGAGGTGATCTTTAATGTCCCTTCCAACCCAAACCGTTCTGTGATTCTGTGGTGGATCAGGTCTCAGATAATCTAAGATTAAGCTTACAGAATAAGAAGGTAAAGGTTTTTACCTATGTAACTATAATACCGGGAAAGCAATCGATGCCTCCGTCCCGTAAACTTTACAGCTCCTTACCCTGGCCTCAGAAAGACACTAACATATAAAGGATATTTTTTTTTTCATGTTAAATCAGTAACACCTAGAATTTCATCATTCTTTATTTGAGCTCACTACTCTACCGTCTCTCATCGACTATTTAATTAGTCTACATTTTCAGTATCTGAAGTACTTGTAAACAGCTGTCCAAACAAGAATAACCTTGGTCAAGATACATTATTGCTAAGGAAGAAAACAATAGAGTATTCACCAGGCCAAATCAACTGCTTGGCCACCTGTCCTGAACACCTAGTTACTGCTCTCTATGGCAATTACTGAAATTCTATTGTAATTGTATAATAATTGTAAGAAGGCAGAAACTTTCGCTTCCATTCTTTCAAGCTGTTTAGAAGTAAATCTAAAGGGTGAAATCCTGCCTAGAAAGAAGTCAATCATAAAGTTCTGGTCACAAAAGTCAGTAAAGTCAAGATTTCATTATCAGTGCCCGTCTCAATTGTAAACAATTCTTCGAAAATATCCGTGATGTGTGACATAACCACTTCAAGTAAAACCACGCTATCATTCACTATCAAAGAAAACAGGGTTGGAGGGGACCTAGAAAAGTCCCCCTGCTCTGCCAGGCAAGAACAAACTACACAATACCTAAATCATTCCTGACACATTTGTCTAACCTGTTCTTAAAAACTTCCAATGATTATGGGACACACTGTTAGCAGTATAAGTTCATATATAGACTTCAGTACCATGATCTTATCAAACTACAATCTTCATGGTAGACTTTTTCCTATTGTTGATGAGGAGAGGGAGATTCAACTGCAACTGGAAAAATAAATGTAACTCAATATAAATTTGTAAACTGATACCAAGTAGTTACTGAGTAAATTGAAAAAGAAAATTAGATTAATAAAAGATTCAACAGAATACATTTAACAACAAAGATCATACTTGGCAATTAAATGTTTATGTTGAAATCATTTTCCAAGCACTAGAGCAAGCAGTCTCTCACAGATGTGACTATTAAAACCTGTTTTACAGGTGGGAAAATTGAGACATATTAAGTGACCTGCCCAAGGCCACACAGAAATAGTATTTCAAGAAAAGTATTTCTGGCTCCCATTCCTGTGCTCAGACCAGACCGTGCCTCCCTCTCTGACCTACGTTGTCTGCACAGTAAATGTCAGAAATTGACACCCACCCTATGTGAATTACTAACAAATGGTAAAAAACAAAAACAAACAAAAAAAAAGAGAACGCTACAAACTTCTGATATTTTATGATCAAAATCATACAAGTAAAATCTAGAAAGCTTCCAAGCATTGCTGCTAATCACCAATTCACATCACATTTAGGGTATCACTACATAAACAGGTTACTAAGAAACAAACTAGGGTGTGGATTTACAGCATGTCAGCCACTCTGCGATAACCGCCAACATACACAGATTTATCCAGGTGTAAACACAAAATAGCTTACTCCTCGATGAAAAATCTGTTAAGCTGCTTTGCATTTAGAGCATAGATAACACAGGCAGTTACAGCACAGGACCCCACCTGTAACTCAAACCACCATCTAGCTTGCCTCAATGCTTATACATTCCCACAGTAAAACACACAGACGGCACTGGAAGACAGGGTTTTCTAACTTTTAAAAAAATCATTAAGACACTTTGTGAATACAACTGAAGTATCCCCACATACCTGTTTACTAGCTGATCAAACAATAAACTCTGATTCAATGTTTCAAATCTGTTTTTCCTGGACCGACAACTTTTTCTGACTTCTATATCTCCGTTTATGCAAGCATGGTCCCCATCTCCCTTTTTTTCCCCTCGAAGGGGATGGCTTTTCAGAGCTAAGAGAAATTGGTATTACTACTTCAAAATGCAGGAAACAACATTTTCACAAACAAGAATTAATAAGAGAATACTTATCAAGGACAATAAACCAAAAGTTACGGAGCACAGTATAAGCACCCTTACAGTCACCGAAGAAATACACTTTTTATATGCCTATCAAAGTTGTTTTACAAGCTATTTCTTCAGATTCAAGCTTGTTTCGTTATATGCTAATCTTATTTTATGATGAAAATTTGGCATTCAAATGCCCATTCAACATTTTTAAGTGAACATCAATACTAAAGTGCACAGTTGACCCACTGTTTCAAGTCTTAGTCTCTTTCAAATAGAGTATGAAAGGGTCAGATACAACACATAGATTTGCTGGTGAAATCAGTATCAGCTGCTCTGTACAGTGCCAGACAAAAAGGGATCCTACTCCTCATTGTTCCTCAGGCACCACAATAAATAATAAAAATACCAAAGAAGGTTAATGGATTAACACACCGAGTCAACACAGAACTGAACGGGACAGAATTGACGAAAAAGGGACATGAAAACAAAGTTGTTTTAGCCAAGATATGCAATGAGATGGCAAGTTTGCACTGCAGAAGCATACAGGAAATTTGTTCAAGGTAGCAGGAGCTGCAGACAAGGCAGGTCTCTCTAAAGCAACAGTAGAGTTAAATAATGTTAAGAACCACAGAAGGCCAAATTTTAAGTGAGCAATGAGAGTAAGTAAATTAAAGAGACCAGCTGGGAGTGGAAGGCCAAAATCAGTTCACAACACTAAATTCGGGAATTAAGGAAAACATCAAGATCATGGCCAAGAGGTCTGAATTGAGAAGAGAAATGGAATTTCATCTAAGAATGTTCCCCATGTCCACAGAGAGCATCCAAGATGTTGACAGCAGAAAACTGAGCCAAACCAGTAACTTTACTGGTCAAAATGATCAGAGTAATCAGCAAAGTTACCAAAAATACATGCAACTGAAAATCAGTGACGTAAAATTGTTAAATGTAAAAGTAGGTACAAAAGGGTCCGCTGTAACACACTTACATAAACTACGTCCATTTGGTAGCGTAGCAGCAGGCTGAGAAGTTAACCTAGGAAACAATTACATTAGACACACAAGTCATGGTAAGGCTCCCTAGCCAAGCCAAAGTTACCTACTGAGAACAGAAGTTCCAACATAGAATGTTACCCTACATTATGACTTCAGAACCTTTGTGACACGGCACCTCCGAAGGGTCTGCTTCTTGCCCGACACTGGAATGAGGAGAACCACCAAACATCAGTTCCATGAAGCCCCCCAGTTATCTAAACACCTCTTTTATTAATCCCTCCAATGTTCCCTCATGCCATGTCCTACTACTAACTCTCCCCTTAACTTTAAGAACAGGATCTTGATACAGATCTTCAAAGGCAGTTATCGTTCAAACGCTTTGGATAAACCAGTAGAAGCACAATGAGCTGTTCTGTATTCACAGAAAAAGAACATTTTCTTTCAATTACAAACTCTAACGGATGGGAATAATTTACGCTAGGTGTACTTAAAATCAGTAAGAAATATTTTTACGTCCTCTATTAATCTGATATTTTGAATTTCTTTTTAAATTAACTCTCAGGAAAATCAACCTCTACTACTTCATAGTCTAAGACAAAAACATATTCCAGAGTTTTCTGCAATTTTATTGCGTAAGAAATTGTTCCTTCATTCACTTCTTATCTTTTAAAAAATTTACAATATTCTTAGACCAGATTTTACTGAAAGATAATTTAGAGTAGAGTACAAATGAACAAAAACTCTACAACCACTCACAGACTGTTAAAAGTAATTTGTCAACATTTCTATGCAAAAAAAAAGCAAAATAAATCAGGCAAAAGGAAAAAAAGTATTTTTTTAGCTCACTTCCACTCTCAGAAACACTACGTATTTTACAGACAAGTGAATTGTATATACTGCACACCAGTACTGGATGGGGAGGGGCTACCTGATCTCAAACTAGAAAACTAAAATGAATTTGATGGGAGAGAGAAATAGGAGGGGCAATCTTAATAACACCAAATGCATTCTGAGCTGGAACGTGACCAAGAGTTCAACAGACTACAAAGAGTTCAACTCAGAGGCACAGAAGATGTGGGATTTGCTGTTATTTTCATCATAAAAAATGTGGAACAAATCCCTACAAAACAAAGGTAACGGAAGGATTTTTGCAAGCATTGGGTAGCAACACAGAAAACCACTTTCACAAAAATCATGTCCACATCCAACTTTCCAGTAACATTTTTCTGGTCAGATATTTCAATTATTTTAGAAACCACAACTGCAGAAGTGAAATTTGAGTATAATAAAGGTTTAGCAACAAGACTTTTGGGAAAAGTCTTAGTGACTCAAGACCACCTCTGGGCCCAGTGCTTTGGATTTGGGCAGAAAACCACAAAAAAAACCCCTCAGGTGTTGCCGTGGGTTCTACACAAGTAACAACATGAGTTTCAGTATCCTGGCCAAATTTCATTTGACATAGTGATCTAAATTCTCCCAGCCACATTCAATATTGTTTTGATCTCTTGGCATTTCTAACAGGTACAGTACAAGTCTACACCTATAAACGAAAGAAACGGAAGGTACATGAGTTTTAATACATGGCACATAATACGCTATAATTAATTTCTTCTATTTTAAAAGGGAAAAACACACAAAAAGGAGATGTATTTTCAGATTTGCATAGTTTTAAAATATGCTTCCTCCTAGCAGACAACAATCCACTCTTGCACACAAAGTGTTGTAAGAACGATTTTGATCTGTCCATAAATATGAAATACATATCCACAAAAGAATCCGTATTAACTAAAAGCTCATGGCCCAGGAACGTACTGTCTACTCTATCTCCTAATTATGCGTAATCACGTGAAGCACCTTATGAACACTAGTACGCTTTGTAAAATATTAATCACAGTTATAACATGAAATTAATAACTTCAAACTCTTTCGAGTTATAAAAATGTGGCAGGATTGCAGTTATATTTAATAAAATATAGTAATTTACTTGAGTCCTTATAACCAAACATGGAAGTGAGGCTGAAAACAGCAATGGAAAGAAACTTGACCATTATCCATTCCCTAAAGATGCGGATAACACTGATTTCCTAATTAAAATGCCATGTCTTCTTAAAGCTTGAGTACATAAAAATACCAATTAAGCCACTAAATTTGGATGTGTCAAGAATCTAGAATTCAGACTGCATCTCAAATAAAATTACTTTCCATTTTTTTTAGATTTGAATAGAAAGGAAACACAGAGATGAGAGGACTGATGTAACCCATGTTCCCAGAGTCTTCAACTAAAAGAAAACTGTATGAAAATAACACACTTCAAAAATACTCTCTTGAGCCTGAGCCGCAGCCCACTGCAGAAATTGCGTAAGTGGGTTAACAATACAGCAAAAATTGGTAAGACTTCATTTTTTCTCTTGATACCAAGTTACCTGGACTGTCCAGTTGAGATGCTCCATTCCTCTCGCTGCCCAGTACTGCGTGATTTCGATTTGTCTTTGCACACAGGATCAGCATGTTTTGAGGTACGTTTGGCAGGAGGAGATATGTGGCTATCACTCAAACTAGCATCACTGCCTTCATCTTTCTGAAAAGGAAAAAAAGCATCAGATCCTACTTAATTGGCTTATTTGTATATACCCTTACAGAAAAAAGGAAACAAGTTTAGTAAAAGGGAAGTCTCTACCAAACTCTTCATAAACAGCTTGTGTGAAATATTAAAAATGATTATTCTGAAAACATTACTGGAAACTATGAAAATATTTAAATTTAAACTTTTGTATAATATTTTGCATTTATTTCCGAACGTGCATTCTGGTTCTCTAACCCACAGTATTTTGTCTATCACCCACAACACTGCTACTCTTACCTACTTGCAAAAGGACTAAGGTGCAAATAAACACAAAAAAAAGCAAAATAAAGATGCTTATAAACTCAGCATGAATTTATTCTACTGACGTTATCTTCGTCTTCAAAATGCTTAAACAGCCACATTACGCTCTTCCTTCTTCTAAGAATTTTGCAATACCTTGTTCTCTTCTTCAGACTGTCAAACATACAGCTAGGAGTAACTGAAAGTGGATTTTACAGTTGTACAACACTTTTTGTCTAATGTGTTCATTAACAGCACTATACACACTACCAACATCAGTCTTGACGCCTTTACGAATCACCTAAACACTACCAGCGG
>Ga0065711_1008017_pt1 | contig 13655 bp, 8 predicted proteins | sample Hoacrofraction12_FD_59098 | JGI IMG/M metagenome (GOLD analysis project Ga0065711, IMG submission 59098) | Hoatzin crop microbial communities from Cojedes, Venezuela - Epithelial fraction 12 v2 (version 2) | ecosystem: Host-associated > Birds > Digestive system > Esophagus > Crop | place... | reverse complement strand
AGAGGAACCTGGGTGTCCTGGTGGACGACAGGTTGACCATGAGCCAGCAGTGTGCCCTGGCTGCCAAGAAGGCCAATGGGATCCTGGGATGCATCAAGAAGAGTGTGGCCAGCAGGTCGAGGGAGGTTCTCCCTCCCCTCTACACTGCCCTGGTGAGGCCTCATTTGGAGTACTGTGTCCAGTTCTGGGCTCCCCAGTTCAAGAAAGATGAGGAGCTACTGCAGAGAGTCCAGCGGAGGGCTACAAGGATGGTGAGGGGACTGAAGCATCTCTCCTACAAGGAGAGGCTGAGGGAGCTGGGCTTGTTCAGCCTGAAGAAGAGCAGGCTGAGAGGGGACCTAATATAAACTTACAAATATCTCAAGGGTGGGTGTCAGGAGGATGGGGCCAAACTCTTTTTAGTAGTGCCCAGCGACAGGACAAGGGGCAATGGGCACAAACTGAAGCATAGGAAGTTCCGTCTGAACTTGAGGAAGAACTTCTTCACTCTGAGGGTGACGGAGCACTGGAACAGGCTGCCCAGGGAGGCTGTGGATTCTCCTTGTCTGGAGATATTCAAGACCCGCCTGGACAAGTTCCTGTGCAGCCTGCTGTAGGCGCCCCTGCTTCGGCAGGGGGTTTGGACTAGATGACCCACAGAGGTCCCTTCAAACCCCTACCTTTCTGTGATTCTGTGATTCTGATTCTGTGACTTTAATGGAGGAATAAACTTTATTTATGCACAATGCTGAATAAAAGTGGTTTTGAATTTTTATTAGTGACTATTTGCATTAAAAGGATAAATGAGGCCTTCAGTCAAAGAGCACAAACTTGCTAATTAATTCGGGTTCCAATCAAAATAACTTGAAATTCATACACTGAATATTTATGCTGTAAGCTGCCACCAACGGACTGAATCTACTTACTGTCTTTCAACTAAATATTCACTAACTCAATGAGATATGTTTCCTAAAATTTGGCTTTGATAAAGTGGGAGAACTATATAGGATGGATGTTCAGAAAAATTTATCTTTGATGCAGCTGTTTTAGTATAAACTAAATGAAGTAGGTCTGTAAGCAAGGCTAATCAATCCAAACAAGCAGCCTCCTATAAACAAAGCAATCAGTCAAGCCAGTCACTCCAACAAATTCATGGAAGAGGAAGGTTGGTACTGAAGATTAACAAGCTATCTGGAACTGGATTCTCAAGTGAGGCAAAACCCTCATAGCATAGGGGCTTCTGACCTAACTGGACAATTTTATGATAAAAAAAATATGAATAAAACCAAATTAGTGTGGAGTAGAAACATCAGCTATTCAACAAAAAAAGCTGAAAGTCAAGCTAGGTTACAGCACATAAGACTAAGTAAATTCTGAATGACTATATTAAGAGAGAGCGAAAAAAATGCCATTTTCCTGGCAAACTACATAGATGTTAGAGATAATTCAAAATTTGATGAAACCAAAGGGCTAAAGGAAACAAACACAGCAAAATATATATTCCTACTTCTGGGTAGAACAAGAAATAAAAGTCTTTATTGTACTGAAATTGACAGAAGCAGGGGGGGAAATGGCAAAATTGCTGATCTGGTTAAATTTTTTTCCAGAATCCTATCAAATTTAAACGGCAATATTTGAATGAAAAGTAGAACATTCACCTATACTCAAGAATGAGTGACATAATGCTTCAGGAAATAATGCATAGCTTATTGTGATGTTTAATAGGGCAAGATATACAAGAAATTTTAAAGTGGAGAGCAGTTGAAGACAAACAGTATGAAAGGAAGTAGAATTTAATGCATTATCAAATTATCCACTCCATCAATACAACACAGAGATTTTTTCCAAAAAAGATATATGTTATCTCTAAAGTAGGAGAACTCTAACAACCAATTAAAGTTCTTGTCCTAGAAAATAAAATCAGCATCAATCCAATAACTATACTGTGAGCATAAAATGACATTAAGAAGATACTGCAGAGACCCTGCTAAAAGGAAGGAAAGCACTGGATCACAGAGAATTTAATAGTGGTATTCTTATGAGACTTATCTTAGGTACCCCGTGATAAGTTTTTTGGCCCTGAAAGAAGCAAATTATTGAAATTTGCCTAATTTTATACCAGAAGTCATTGTAAGAGAAAAGCAGATCAGAATGCAATATGGCAAGAAACCAATTACCTAATTGAAAGTGAAATGAGTATAAAGATAACCAGTTCAAAGCATTATTTATCAACTGAAATCATGACCTGCTGTTATAAAATGGAGCTTACCTGGGTATATCTGATCCTTTATCAAGCAATAGACAAAAATGTGTGCAGCTTACGAAAAAGGTGAATGCAAGATTAAGAAGGTCATTTTAGTAGGTAGAGACATGAATGAGCAGAACTACAAGAGTCATGAGCCATAATTCCCTTCAAAGACTGCACACATTTCTTGTCACAACATTCAAGATAAATCTTAATACAGCATACAAAGATGACACTAGGATGCCTGAGACAACTGAGAGCCTATTATACAAGAAAAAACCTAAACAAATACTAAAATAAACATATTTAAAGTATCAAAGCAGAGAAGGGCTATGACTGCCCTTCCACAAACACATGGGCAAGTCAGGGAAGTTGTAAAAGCTACAGAACATTTTTGATACAGCAATAACCATACTAGCTATGGATAAATTTAAGTCAGAACTTTGTATGCATACAATGCCAAGAGGCTTTTCAGTAATGACAGTTTTAACAGAGAACTTGTTCAAGTTAGTGGAGGGATTACAGAATGATGCCACCTTTCATAACCAACAGTGTTCAGTAGCTCTGCAAGTCTCCTCCAGCTTATCTGTTCATGAGTGACAACCATACCAAAAATTAGCTATGGAAATACAAACAAACAATTTCAAACAGCAAATAAAAAAGCAAAAATCATGTTCAAAATCAACAGTGTTTGTCCTCGGGGAGTTACCTATTCAGTCAATGTGATAAGCAGTAAAACATGGTTCTGTGTCCCAATTACAACTGACTGGCAAATACTGAGTTTTACATCATCTTTTATTACACAATATGTAGCATATTAATTCAGCTTCACTTTTATAGATATTTTAAAGGTATTTCAGACAAAAATCCTAGTGCATAGTTGACAATTATTTTATTACCTCTTTCCTTATAGAAGTAGCCAATTTTTTTTCTAAATCAACTTCAAAATAATTGTTTCAGTTAGAAGTTAATGAAGGAGACAATCTGTCTCACTCTATGCTGAGGGTCCACATATTTTTACTTCAAAAAGCTTCATTTACTTTACTCGATAATCTTCCTAGGTCACTGAACTACTTTGCTGTTTGTTATCACGAAAATTAAAGCCCTTAAGAATTCACTTTTTTGGAACTAGAAGTAAATATTTAAGGGAGAAAGCATACAAGCAACATCTGCACCTTAGTAGTGCACTTAATCAGTAGCACAGGTTTGGCCACTAAAGAAAAGCAGCAAATAAAATAATCAATAATTAAAGGTATTATTGGAAAGTAGAAAAAAGTCCAGTTAAACCTGAAAAGGAAATGATACTTAAAAATAAAAAAACTACAAATGAGAAAAAGTTGCAGAGACAAAAAAGGCCTTCAAAACATCAAAAATTTGGTTTATTGACAAAAGAAATAGACACTGAATTTTTTTATCCTCCACATATTATTAGGTGACAAAACCAAACAGCCATTTCTCAAAAAAAAAAAAAAAAGGAATTATTAAAAACTAAGAAAAAGATTGTGTCAGAAAAAGTGACCAAAAAAGCAAAGATACAAAAAGGAACAAAAATCCTGAGTTTAAGTATGTACTATATTACCGGACAATATGGGTTGCCGTGGAACAAAGATTAAAACCGTGACCAGATGGCCCTCTGCTGTTCCATTTGTTCCTTTGCAAAATTTTTTTCAGCAGGATCTGTTGAGAGGTTCTTATATGAAACAAGCAACTTTGGGATTTCACTCCAAAAAGAAACTTCATTTATTTGAAGGAAAAACTAATTCTGTTTGTGTCAGACTAAGGAAAGCAGAAAAGGTGCAAACATCGGGTGAAAGCCACCTTTCATTGTGGCAGCCAAAGAGCTACCCCAAAGAATAGAGGCTCAAAACCAAAACGGATATGCACAGAACAGCATTTTACAAAGTGCCTCTTTGTCACATACATTATAAGATCTTGAGAAAGACTCATATCACCAGGGAAAACAGTATTTAAACCATATTTACTCTGTACTGTAGTCACAAACCGGTTTGCACAGTTTACCACTGGGGGACCTTCTACAGGTTTGCAATTTTAGAACCAGATTAAATCCTAAACTTTCCACACAGACTAGAAAATCCAGAAGGTAATGCCACAGGGGTCAGCATGTCTTCTTACGAAACTGGACCCTGCTTAGAAACAGGAATCTTTTTTCTGATTTATTTAATACTAGGTCTCCACCACTGTGCTAGCTGTATCAATGCTCAGACAGCATTAGCATAAAAGGCATGGCTATTTCCAAATCACAGATAATAGATGCTATTTTTAATCCTCAGCCTAACACCATATTAACTTAGGCTATGATCTCATAAGTTAATGAAAAAACAGATGACTGAAACAATACAATGGTAGTCTCAAAATTACCAGAGTGCTTGAAAGAGACCAGATAAGTCTTCCTAGGGTCTATGGACTCTCCTCTCTAAGTTCCCAACTTTCTGGGACACAATTTCTATTAGTGTTCCTCCCTTACTGAGCACACATCCCTAACAAAACACTGCAAGATGCGAATTAATTTTGCATATTGAAATCATACACATACTTGCTGCAATGCAGAGATGTCAAGCACGTCAATATTTTGAATTCCTTGGAGGAACACTGGAAGGTTTTCCATGACGTGGTGGGCTTTATTGAGAAGAGAGCTGATACTAGAAACCACGTCTAGTAGCATGTTTAGTACATTGCTTATCTCAGATGGTATCTTAACCTTGGAAAGGAAGGAAAAATCACAACAATGAATTCCAGTCTTAACTTTTCAAAGAATCAAAATTATTCGGTCTTTTTCTGAAAAGGATTATACAATGTTCCTGCAAACCATGTTTAACAAAACTCCTTTTAGTATAACTCCCCAGTTACTGTCAAATTCAGCTAAAGAAAAGTTCTCTGGTTGCGTTAGAACTGGCCTGTTACAAATCCAGAATTTAAATCTGGTGAACATGTTTACACCTACCAAGATGAAAAGAGCTCCCTACCCAAGATGTCAATGGGATCTACAACATTCTGCCCCCTTGGAATTCAGTGTAAATGAGAACTTTTGCTTCAACAGGTTGAAGATGCTCAATGCAACAGTTTAATATTTTTAAAATAATTCATAAGTTAAATTAAATCTAGCAGCCACTTTGGTTCCATTAGGAAGCATGTCAGACAACAAACTTTCCTGTCACACTGTTCCTCCCTTTGCATTTTTCGTACTCATTACCTTTTACCTAAAATAATTGTGTGCATTTCATTCCCTACTTGACTAAAACTCGACTGGCTCTTAGCTGTTTCCACCACACAAGTTTTGGCATTATGAATTTTCTCTCTATTTCCTTTGCTTTTATAGGTTATTTAGATTATATGGTAATACAAACTGATTCATTGTTACCTGCCTATGCATTATAACTACAACAACATAATCTCATTGTATACTTTCAGCTGCTTTCTCTGATTATCTTTATTTTATCCACCATTATTTGATTCCTACGTATTGTCTGTGCTTAATTTTGTTCTTAAACTTTACCTGCTTTTACACATTAAAAAAAAAAGAGAAAGTGTAAAAAATAATCTTATTCAGTTAAAAATTCAGTAAAACTTCCATAATATTTTAGGATGAGCTGATAACATTTTTTATTCTTTGCAAGAATTCATTATGCTTCAGAAGAGTCCAGTAGAAAAACCCCTCAGAATAAACACTGGGTCTTTCTTTTCATTTTTTCTCTCCCTCTAGCTTGGCAGATAATTCAGAAAGCATAAATCTTCCCCTTTATGCTCTGGTATCTTAATCTATTCTGGGAAATTTTCTTGTGGTGTGTGGCCAACCTGTTTAACTGTACATGCAGCTTCCAGAATATAACCCAGCATCTATGACCTTAGGACAAAATATTCTTCCTCCCAACATTATAACTATTTTTCAACTATTTATACTTACAGCATTTTATGCTCTATCAGTCAGTTACCCCAAAAGAACTGAAATAAATGTCTGCTAACTATCACAAATCACATCCAATAATCTTGCTCCTACAAGTAAAAATATTATCTCACTGAAAACCCACAGTAGATCCTAGATTATCTACAGCTGTACAGATAATACAGTTTTGCTACAGAATTCTACATCTCCTTTATTATAGTTGTGGTATTGTATTATTCTTGTCAAATTCATTTGACTTGGGTCGTATAAAATATAGGAGGTTTGCCCTTATAGCAAGACTCTTCCTGAGAGTCGGAAAAAGCTCCTTCCTGAAGTAGCCACCTAAATCGCCAACACGATTTCTACAGCAAATAAAATGCACTTCAGAGTGCTGTGAATTTTTCCTAGAAAATAATTTTGTAATTCTTGTAGTGTGAACTCCTGTTTTTTTGGTTCCAATGATACTAGATCAGTCTTCCCCAATTACAAATTAAGAAGTGACTAATTGTATGAACTGCAAACTCTGCTAAAGATTAATAAAACTACTTCTTCAGCCTCCTATATTTTCTCTAAAGCTTTCATAATTAACTCCCCAGTGATAATTTTCCTGAAAAAGCAAGAAGTGGAATACAGTAACATCTACTAATGCCATTCTTCAACGGTTGTGAAGTTAAATAAAGACAAAAAATGCCATATATCCAGTGTTTGCTTCCACACAGAAAGAACATTTGAAGAAATAATAGAATTATTACTCTATCTACCTGCATGGTTTAGACCACTTTCAAAAGAAAAACAGAGGAACGGAATGCTTTTTTTTTCCCCATCTTACCTTGTAAATGATATGACGTAAGTTCAAATTCTGTATAATCAGTACAAACATAGTATACAAGTCCAGTGCTGGTAAAGAACATAATTCTTCTACTATCAGTGAAGTTTTACTGTTTTCAGGTAGCTTTAGCAGCAGGCTAAGTACTTCTTCATCACATCTTCCAGTTAAAGCTACCACAAAGGCACTGTAAAAAACCTATCATAACATATGTGTATTAAAAATCTTTCTCCCTGAAATGTATCACCTTCTTTTATAGTCTATTGAGAGAATTTGTGTCACAGTAACATGAAAATTTGCAGTCATCAACAGATCTGAAGTAATGAACTATACAGCTCTATATCAGATTTTTATGTCCTTACTTTACATTCTACATACATATAAAGAGATTAAATATATTTATCAAAGATTTACTTTCTTTTGTGAACAGCTCAGTCATTCATACCATAAGCAGGCATATTTACAATGCTTAACATACCCATTGTAACAGATACACGCCTCTGTTGCAGAAACACCTAAAGATCAAAATCTATATATATGGATCACTAAAATCAAACAATATAGATCTTCCTTCTTTCAGAGGACACACAAATTTCAAACATAGGCATGCCTATATGGCACAATGTTCACTCTGAGCCAGCTTACTTCTTTCAATAGACTTTTGAAGTTATTATTTAAAAGCAGATGAAGGGACAAATATCTAAGTAGACCTTGGGTGAGACTACAATAAAAACTCATTGGATAATGATGGTTTATTTCTTCCTACAAAAATATCACATCAAAAGACAAATGCTTGCAGCCCAGATATCTCAGGAGTTCTTAGCTACCCTTTCTCCTGAAATGCCTGAAAGAAAGCAAATGGTAGCAAGTCTGGAAAAATTACAAGTTTGGAGACTGTAGGAGCCATAGTACAGTACTCCAGTCTCCACTGTAAGCCTTAGGACAGAAATGCCTGTACTGCCTCCACTGAATGCATCTGTAGCTACTGACAGTATTCAAGTGAGTGAGAGGATTCCCAAGACAATCAAATTAGGAGCCAAAGCTGGTCAAGATATGCAATTTAAGGTCTTAATTCCTAAGAGCATTTCAATTTCCAACTTATTAATTTGACTTCTAGATTTTTATTCTGGAAGAGAATTTAGCCTTTGTGATTCCAAGGATATATATATATTTAAATATTCACTTTTTTGTGCAGGCGTGAGGAACAGAATATGAATATAAATAGAATTCTGCTAGCAGCATAAAAGGATACTGATTTGGACTTCTCGCTGTGGAGGAAATTTGACTCTGTGCTGCAATTTGAAATTTATTTCCTCATGCCCTGCATGAATATCACCATTTCAGTCCAGTTTTAACCCATTCAGTATTTTATTCACTAGATTCAGTCCCTCTGAACTTCCCTTGCAGCTTTGTGAGTACAAGACCTAATCTAAACTCCGATGTTCAGTAAAGGAATGCTTATACTCTTCAGGTTACAGGTTTTTATTAGTTTCAAAACACTTAATCACATGGCAATGAGCATGGCCCAGGAGCCAAGCACAGTAGTAGTATACAATCACAGAAATATAGGACTGCAGTGGGCCTGCAGCTATCATTAGGGTTATTAGATAGTGGCTATATATACAATAAACATAATGGGCATGCCTAAATTATAGCTTAACAAACACACTTGTGCATCTTGCATAATCAGTAAGAGAGATCGGCTTTAATGCTCCAGTTGGACTGAGGGAGGATTTAATAGCAAACAATAAATTTAAAACCAAACAATAAATTTTGTATAGATATGTAAATGAGAGATATGTACATATATCCAAACTCTATACTGGACTTTGGCAAAAAATAAGGAAAGTCATTTGAAAATTCAGTCAATTAGCATTATTATTCCAAAAGATCAAAGGTGCACTGAATCCCATTTAACTGAATTGCTTCCAGATGTCTTCTCTCATTACCATTTACTGGTATCAAAATAACAAGCTAACAATAAAGGCAGTTATACTGCCAAAGCAGCAGAAAACCAAGTCATTTCTAAGTAGTTATGATGGTCTGAACTGCCTTTTTAACAGCCACTTTTCAGGAAAAAACCTTGCAACTCTTTCTGCAAGTGGAGCATCAGAGACACCCAGTGGTTTCTTGACTGACTTTATCGTTTTATACCAAAGGTACGTCCAACTCTTTTAAGTCATATACATATTAATAGGAGAGGGAACCTGTAAGTTAGGTGGCATTTTTTCATGTTTTCTACTAATCACTGGGACCACAGGAAACAGCAGGAATTATAATACACAGTCCTTCACTCAGAAAACTTACACAATCCCCCCCTTTAGACAATACTCAAGAGACAACCAATAAATAAAGAGGAGATAATGCAAGATACTGGTAAGATAAGGTAAGAACAATGAAGAGCACATGAAGGAATGAAAAAAAAATTAAGAAAAAAAAAATCAGACTGCTCCGTACTGCAAGGGTCAGAGGTGGGAAGACACAAAATTATTTCACTGGGAACCCTCACCTTTTCTACACTACCAAGATAGCAAAGCTAAAACTCTGTGTCAGCACAAGTGGGTAACACTGCTGAAGGTAATGAAATGGTACCAGTTAAGACCAGCAGACTAGTGCTACTATAAATTGGTCTCTTAATGTTTCGCATTATTATTTGAAGTCCTAAATCTCACAAAATATTCCACATAGAAGTGACAAGCGAAAGATATAAGATTCCACACAAACAAGTGGGTTTATTTTGTTTTGGTCACCACATCAGGCTATAGGTTGACCCTTTAATTTAACACCTTTCTTCAATCTTTTACCTCTGAATGAGAGATACTGGCTTCCAGGATGGTACTGATAGTTTCTTCAGAAATATTGACAGAAGAACCCATGTCCAGCCTCAGCTGAGTAAGATTCTGCACACACTCTTTGACTTTCACACCTGGAAGAGAAGTAGTGCCATCAGTACTACTGTATGCTTAATAAAATTACCCATAGACTGTATCCTTTTCATTACCTTTTATTCTGAGGGATGATAAAGGACACAAAAACTTCATATTGTGTAATTCACTACTTCAAATGTAAGGGTCACTCTCCTGGCAGACTGAAAGTCTTGTGCATCTGTTTGCATTATCCTGTAAGAGCACAGGTTATCCCACCTCCCTGTATTATGACAACATCTGAAATTAGTGAAGCAGCCTTTAGCCCTTTAAGATTTTATTCTTCCACTAACTTAAGTCCCCTTTTCTTTTTAAGGAATCCCTGCATCTTTTCGGACAGGCTCTGACAAGGTAAACTATGCTGCTCTGTGCCAGCTCAAGTGCATGTGTGTGCACGTGTGTACAATGAAAATATATTTCCTTAAGTCAGTAATCTTCATAAGCTGTAGCCCTTTAAAGTCTGAAGAACAATGAAAAAGTTGTCCTGCAAAATTACGCAGTAGTGGCTTGTAAAAAAGTTGAGAAAACTGGAACCCACCATTCAAAAGATTAAAATTGCTGAGAAAAGTTGCCGCTGGATTTTCTGACAAGTGTAGCTCCAAATTTTCATCCATCCTGAAATGATAGCCTTAGTTTCACAAGTTATCAGAACTCAGTCATTGACATCACTATGTATAAAGAGTAACATGAATAGTGAAATAGCCGCTAAATGACGCAAAAAGGTCACATTTGCTCTATATGCACACACTGTGCATGCAGTAAGCAGCTCCACAGACCTTCTCACGCTATACTTCTATGGTGCAATGATCATCATATTTCAAGCCTAAATGAGATGGAAAATGTAGAGAACTTCCCATGATACGTAAGTGCTCTAACAAAGAGTAGCTGGTGGATAAGCACAGATCTAGCAATGTCTCACTTCCATGTTTCTTACTGAACACAGATTTTTTTAAACCGAGAGTTTTATCCTGCATTTCAGGATAAATGATGTTTATCTAATTGCAATTTAAGTAGTAAAGAGTATACACACATCAGATATCATTTACCATTCAAAAACTGGACACGAGTCTGTGGTCCATAAGACCAGCATCTAAGCTCAAGTTCTTCTGTACTACTATAATTGACAAAGACTATTCAAGCCCATTACGAAAACAATCCAACAGTCAAATCAGTATAGCAACAATTATAAGAAGGATGACTTCTGACAGCAAGATTGAAATACACTGTAGTAGCAGTTTTATTCATTTAGTTAAAAATCTCCTATTTTTTCTCAAGGGAATAGAGCATATCTAAAATTATTTTGAGTTCAAACCCATCAGTTACAAGCACCATCCTGTCTTTCTGACTGTTTGAACTGCTGAACTCATCTGAATGTTCACTGTTTTGCAAAAAATATCCAGCTGTTGACAGGACAAGGCCACAGTAAAACAGCTTTAGATAAAAACTAAGATATAAAAATTTTGACCTAACTGAGGTAATGGAAAATTGAAAATTTTTCTTAGTCGCAATTCAAAGCATTCTCCTTGTGGATCTGCTACAAGTTCTCAGCAAAAGTGTAAGGGATTTTAGAAATATCCAGAATTTTGAACATTACTTAGATAATTTGTGCCTTGTATCCACTCAGTTTTCAGTTAAATGAACTAAGCTTAAAGAGACTTTGATAAACAGTATTTCTCCTGTAATTACATAACCAGCCATACGCACAATGTAACATCTTTAACAAGAACCATTTGGGGTACCAAAATGTAAAAGGCTTTACATTTGCAGTCGTCTCTGTATGTTCCCCGACATTAGTTCACATTCACAGCTGTCATTGCTGGTATTCTGCAAGGCTCTCAGGAAGCTCTCCAAAGTATTGGGAAGTTTTTGATTTATAAATGCCATACTCACACACTTCTCCTTGTTGAAAGCAGACCACATTCTTTCAATATCCTGCGAAACATAATGATCATATGGTTAGCAAGTTCATGAGATTATGTTATTGCTTGAAGTAGCATGTCTTGGCAACTAGATGATGCATATTTTCAAATGACAATGTGGCTCAGGTAATGCTTTTATGCCCATTATATTTGTAATTGAAACTGTGTAAGAGGTTTTCAAGAACAAAGGAATTTTCAAAGATTTGAGTTTTGGACAAAACCAAAAATATTTGTGAACTTGACCTAGCCTATCAAAGAGACTCTTCCATTAACAGAGATGCCAACATTTTCATTTGAAATTTAATTTCAAAATGAAATGATCTTCTTTTTTTAAAAAAAATTTTAGGCTGACCATTTTTACATTTTTCAAAAAAAATTGTTCCAAACATCAGTTTGCAAAGAGCATATAAAAATATCTGGATACCCATATCATAAATTTTTCTTGCATTGTGCTTTGTGTAATATTCACTTTTATATTTTCTCCTGAATATTCACATTTCTTATTTTGTAAGTTATTTTAATATTTGCAGAAATAGGTCATAGAATGGTGGTGGCTACGAAAATGCACTTGTTCTGCAAGAATCTGAGATATGAGCGATGCCTCTGGCCTCTGTTTACCTTAAAACATTGCTGTTCATACCAGCAAAATGTCCAGATAGACAAACTAGCAGAGCTATTTCGTAAAGAGGCGGCAAATTCTATAATAAAAGCATGATGTTTTGTTTCATCTGTATGTGCACACATGTGCGCACTATCCAAAGGCCTGCTTCCAGCTCTAAATGAGTCTCTAAATGCCAAATGTTACTCTCTCCCACTGGTAGTTTCATGCACTGTTAAAGAAAAACAGGCTGACCTCAACTGGTAATGATAATTGCTATTTTAGCTTGAATGACTCTGGCCAAGAAGTTTATTTGTATCTAGCTTGATTTCACAGTTGTTCCTATGAAGATTTAAAAGTACTGTGTTTCATGAAATTAGCAGTATCACAAAATTTAAAGGAATTTTAAAAAGGCTGCTGTTTGATATTGAATTGCAATCTAGTTATCCTGCTTATAGGAATTCTAGTAGTTCTGGCTATATTTACAACTTTCAAATCTCACCAATGTTTACTTAAGGAATTCCTTCTGGGTATCACTATCAAGAGCATCAGAGCTACACCCATATAAACTTCAGCTTTGTATAGCCACTGTGGATACATTCAGACAGTAGGAAAAAAAAGACCACATTCACATTAGTTTCCAAAGTTTAATGCATGTTGTAAAGAACACTTGTAGGTGTGGAAACCACTCTAACCTGATAACGATCTCGAACCAGAGTGATTCCTTCAATGACAGAGAGGAATAAGTGACTCATTAATCCATCTTGACACTTTGTAACAACACAAAAAAGCTTGCCAATGACAGCTGGTTCTTCTGTAAGAGAAAATGTCCAGGTTTAATCAGCTAAAAAAACTGAATAAGTTACTGTAATCAGATGAAAAATTAACAAAACAATAAGGGACAGAAAAGGTTTTAAATGCAGAGGTAGTCTGCTAGATTAAGGGACTGAGAAATATTTCTGGCTAAGTTCATTTATCATCGCAGAGAGCAAGAAGGGCTAGTTTGATTCAATTTCCATTACTCTTCTCCATTACACTTTCCTGATCAAATCGACTTCAGCAAGGCTTTCGACACAGTCTCCCATGATATCCTCCTAGGGAAGATCAGGAAGTATGGGCTGGATGAGTGGTCGGTGAAGTGGATAGATAAATGGCTGAATGGCAGAACTCAGAGGGTTGTCATCAGTGGCGCTGAGTCTAGTTGGAGGCTGGTAACTAGTGGTGTCCCCCAGGGGTCAGTACTGGGCCCAGTCTTGTTTAACT
>Ga0065711_1045152_pt1 | contig 13656 bp, 8 predicted proteins | sample Hoacrofraction12_FD_59098 | JGI IMG/M metagenome (GOLD analysis project Ga0065711, IMG submission 59098) | Hoatzin crop microbial communities from Cojedes, Venezuela - Epithelial fraction 12 v2 (version 2) | ecosystem: Host-associated > Birds > Digestive system > Esophagus > Crop | place... | reverse complement strand
CAGGCTGCACAGGACCTTGTCCAGGCGGGTCTTGAATATCTCCAGAGAAGGAGACTCCACAGCCTCCCTGGGCAGCCTGTTCCAGTGCTCCATCACCCTCAGAGGGAAGAAGTTCTTCCTCATGTTCAGATGGAACTTTCTATGCTTCAGTTTCTGCCCATTGCCCCTTGTCCAGGTGGATAACATTCTGCCTTTCCCTCATCCACTAGGCAGGTCACCTGGTCACAGAAGGAGATCAGGTTGGTCAAGCAGGACCTGCCTGTCATGAACCCATGCTGGCCGGGCCTGATCCCCTCGTTGTCCTTCACATGCCCGGTGAGCGCACTCAGGATGATCTGCTCCATAATATTTCCCGGCACCAAGGACAGGCTGACAGGCCTGTAGTTCCCAGGATCCTCCTTCCGACTGTTCTCAGCCTTTTCCTCATCCTTGCTGGCAATGTTCTCCCCTGCATCCAATAAAGGACGGAGATCCTCCTTGGCCCTCTTATTGTTGTTAATGTACTTGTAAAAACATTTTTGTTGTCCCTTACAACAGTAGCCAGCCTGAGTTCTAGCTGGACTTCTGCCTTTCTAATTTCCTCTCTGCATGACCTAACAAGACCCCTGTACTCCTGTTGAGTTGTCTGCCCTTTCTTCCGTAAGTGGTAGACCTTCCTTTTTTCCTGAGTCCCAGCACGAGCTCCCTGTTCAGCCAGGCCGGTCGTCTTCCCCTCCAGTTCATCTTGTGGCACTTGGGGACAGCCTGCTCCTGTGCCTGTAAGACTTCTTGAAGAATGTCCAGCCTTCCTGGACCCCTTTGCCCTTCAGCACTCTCTCTCAGGGGACCCTCTCAAGCAGTGTCTTGAACAGGCCAAAGTCTGCCCTCCAAAAGTCCATGGTGGTGGTTTTGCTGACCCCCCTCTTTGCCATGAACCGAAAACTCTATCATTTCATGGTGGCTAAGCCCAAGACAGCCTCCAACCACCACATCTCCCACCAGCCCTTCTCCGTCAGTAAACAGCAGGTCTAGCGAGGCACCTCTCCTGGTAGGCTCACTTACCAGCTGCATCAGGAAGTTATCTTCCACACACTCCAGGGACCTCCTGGACTGTTTCCTCTCTGCTGCGTTGTATTTCCAGCAGGTGTCTGGTACGTTCAAGTCCCCCACGAGAACCTGAGACTTCTGCCAGCCGTTCGTAGAAAACTTTATCTGCCTCTTCATCCTGGCTGGGTGGTCTATAACACGCTTCCACTGGGATGTCTGCCTTGCGGGCTTGCCCCCTCACCTTTTAGATGAGAAAGTTTGACTTCAACTCTCTTAGAGAGTTTGGCCAAAAAATAACCCAGTGAAACAGTGGCTGCTAATTTTAGCTGGATTGATTTTCTGAACCACTGCAATGCATGGTGACATGGACGGTTATGCCGGCATGGTGAGTGAGCACAGGCAAGTGGGGGGGATGGAAGGCTGGGGTAGCACGGGCCCGGTGGGGGCTGTCTGCAGTGTCCCGCTTGCTGAAAAGCATCAGTAACTGTGATGAGACTAGCTCTGTCACCACAGGAAAATTCACGAGTACAGTCTGGCCTGTCGTGAGTCATCATTCCCCACGTCACTGTTTTTCTTTTGGAACAGATCACACGCTGATTTCAGGCCGTCAGCTTTCACCTCCGATCCCGCCCTGTGCACAGACTTCCGTGCGAAGTACGCTTGGAATAGGTCTTGAGGTTTCCCGCATATGAGACCAGCAGCTCACCAAGAAAAATAATGGTTTCACAAATTAAACGTTAGGGTTTTCTTAATTCGTTAATGCTTGTAGGCAGACTGCAATCTTAACAGACCTAGTTTGGGAAGCTGCGCTCGCAGCAAATTTTCAGGTGTTTACTACAAAAATTCCTGTGAGAAGTTAATACACATGGCTGCTTATCTAAGAGATATGATGCCTTATATCATAGCGTAATATTTCCATTTCTGACTGGCTAGCCAAATTATTATGCATTTGCTTTTCTGGTCGATACAAATGTAATCACAAAATAAAGCTACTCTGTGATTAAATAAATCAAAGTCTTTATCTGAAGAAAGAAATCAATCCAGCTCACTTTGAATTTATTATGTATTGTTATTATTTTTACTTCTAAATTTATCTGAATAATTACCTGAATGTCAATTCACTGAAAATATTATACATGAATAACTAATAACAAAATCATTCTTGAAGTATTTGAATATGCATTCCATTAATGCTCTGCTAACTGGGAAAGGAGACAGGGAAGTCATGGCGCAAGCAAGCTGTGACAGCCTTGAGGAGGTACAGCACATTCTGATGGTACGTTGGCTCATAAAATCTTCATATCCATACAGCTCAAAGTACTCATCTTAAACCCCAGCCACTACGTGCATGTATCTCCTAAATCATCTGTAGTGCCAAAGGGTTACAGGGTTGGCCATGATTGTACTTGCGTTGTAAATTAACTCCAGGTCAGATCTCGAAAAGAATAGATCAATAAAACTTTTACATGCATCTGACAAATTTGTTGAAATGATACTTAGCAAGAGAATGCACAAATGCCTAGAAAATCATGAGATGCTATGTTAATGTTTAACTACCAAGCTTTCTGTACAAGACGATCATGTTCCAGTAATCTCCTAGTGTTACTTAAAAATTGTGACAAAATAATGAAAAAGGGAGAGGAAATTTGTATTTGTCTAGTCATTCAGGGGACTGTTTAAGAAATGAAGTGGCCCTGAAATGAGAATTCAAATAATAAACTAAAAAGGAACTGGTTAAAAATACAAAAACCTAAAAGAGATTTATGCTCTTACTGATAAAAATTAAGAACAGGTGCTTCAAGGTTGTGTATTAATTCCATTATTGTTTAAGATACTACCATGTGGAGGGGGAAATATTAAATAAAAAATGTGCAGATTGTACAAGTAAATTAATTATTTTAAAAAAAAAACAAGCACAGGCCATGGTACTTAAGAAAGATTTAATGAGAATATATGAAGCGACAACATGATATCAAATGAAAATTCAGCAGTGACAAATACAATATAATAAACACTGGAGACAAAAAATGTAAACTATCCACACACCTTCACAGGGTCTAAATGAACTTGCTCAGCTCAAGAAAAGCACCTGTGCATGAGCATAGGCAGCTTAGTGAATACCTCCGGTAAACATGCCGCATAGCCATGAAAGCATGTCAAATGTTATAATGGTCAGGGAATATATAACAATATTAAATAAATCTCCGGAATATCTCCACGTGGCACCTTTCATTCAGTTCCATATCTTCTCTCAAATTTTTCATTTTTGATGGAGGTGAAAGGAGGAAAATGAGAGGGGGCACTACATGCTGCACTAATAACAGCAAACATATTTGCACACAGAGTATGACATAGCGCAACTCTAACCAGGTTTCTGAGGATGAAATTTTAGAAACACAAAAGGATTAACTATGTGCAAGGTTGTAAAAGTTCACAGGTGCTGTTGTACATTTCTATACCCAAAAGTTTACACTAAAATGTCTTCTGTCTATGGAAAGGATATCTTATTCCGGGTCTATCTTCAACCATTAAAGATGTGGATGGCACACACTGAGGACATAAGAGTCTGTATCTGCCAGCTGTTCATCTATTTTCACCTTCCTCTTCAGCATTTCATTCTCATCACCTGTAGATATAAGGTATAGTATTAGGTCTATAGAAGGTCTAATCCAGCATGGGAATGCTTATGTACCTATGCGTTTATTTAGAAGAACCAAAAAAACTACAGAGTCAAACCATCATTTTAATACAGATTAAATTTTCTGGAGTTCAAACCCAGTTGTTCCATTGTCCCAGAGAAAACTATCAGTTAAACTAGCGATGTTTATGACTGTTAGAATAGAAACTATTAGAGAGAAAGCTAGAATGGATTGTACTGCAAAGAAAATGGGAGGAGAGGATCTTGACTGAAAGCTTCTAGAGCCATAAAGAGCAATCCATTAATAACTTTCCTCCTGTTTTCTTGTCAGTGGCAGCTTACAGTCGCCATGAAGCAGGTCCGGTGTCTCAGCAGTGGAGTAAGCGTACTGTAGCTGGACTGATCAGGAGGGTGGGCAGCACCTGAAACATATAAATGACAAGAAAGCAGTAGCAGTCATGCAGGACTGTTTGGCAACTTCTAGGGCAAAACCCCTGACTAGAATAAGGTGAGATATCTACAGCAAGAACAGTCATCTTCCAATACCCCCCTGGAAAACCAGAGAGAAGCTGAGACACTTGTCCATCGACCTTCCAGAACCAGAACACCAAATCTGAGGGACCAAAGGAAAACTTAACCTAGGGAAAACAGCTTGAAAGATCTGTCATCTAGTTCCCCCATGCTGACACACCAGAAGTAGAGTGGCACCAAAAGGAGCTGTTGACCAGTTTCTTCAGCTAACATCACAGAGTTGGCCACCAAGGTGCCCACTGGCTACCCTGCCAGACCTCAAACAAGAGAAAGAAAAGCAAGATCAGGGCTCTCGACTGCTGATGAAGGGGCCAGCTGGTGGCTCTCAGAGAGCTCCCACTAGGAAGGGCTGGGTAAATAAACGGGATCTGGGTACATCAATGGGATGGGGGTATAACTTTGGAAAGAGTGGTTAATCCAAAATTTTTCATACAGCTGCTTGAGACTTCCAAGGCCCTCCTGCAAGATGGAGAAAAATAGAATTCCTGTTCTGAATTTATTAGAAGGATTAGAAACTTCTCTGTAGTTATTTATATGAATTTCCCTATGCAGAGGTGATTCTAGCACTAAAACAATCTGCAGTGAAGTCCCTTGGGGGATGATAATGAAAAATAGAGATGGTATTTCTGCCACATAGACACCATTGCAAAGGGGCATGTTGAAGGGTGGAAAGCCTATAAATAGACCCAATTTTAATACTTTTACAAATGGCTTGAGATCAAAAAGTAGAGCACATTAATGAAATCTGCAAATAGTATTCAGGCGCATTCCATGAAAGATTATTAAAAGTACTGTAAAAGGAAAACCTAAATTACTTCGATGCATGGAATAATAGAAATGGCATGAAGATTTTTAGTGTAAGACATCTGGGATTAACACCCTAAAATTCCTGCTGTAATGTATGTATTTGTATCAGGTGATCTGGGGATGGCGAAGCCGCTAAAATGATGCAGATGTGAAATTAGTGGAGGCAATTTTACAACTTTGGTCTATGTATTTCCAGGAGGGCTACAGAAAAAGTAATGTCCTTGTAAAACGTAGTCTGGAGTATTACTATTCTGGTGGTCATTTGTTGAGATAGATCAACTCATGTTAGAACAGGAGAAGCACTAGTTATGGGAAGAAAACTCTTCTAACGCTATATGCACGAAATGAAGAATAAGGGCAACATGACTTTATAAATATACCTAGAATAAACACGAGGAAGGAAGAAAATCTAATTGGGATAAAGAACAGTATTCCCGTGCCAGTGAGCTAACAGCAAATAGCATGAAATCAAATAAGCTGGAAGTCAGAAAGATTTAGAACTCTGAAAGGTCAGACTCTGGAATAGCTGTTCAGTAAGAGACATGAGGACAAGAAACTTAACGCTCCTTAGACACTATGAGCTTATGCATGGCTGCACATGACTCTGCAATGTGAGGGGCTTAAACTTAGAACTGTAAGGCACTTCTGATTTAACATGTCCCTCTCACAGATGATAGGCAACTTTTTTCCCTGGTTGACTTCATTAGGCTGTCATAAATCTGGTCGTACCCACTCTCCATATGGATAATGCTAATCTCCGATAAGGCTAGCAAACGTTCCGACTATCTGGTACAATCTGAGCTGCTAAAGCATTTTTCTAATGTCTCTGCACACCAGGAAAATTAATACCTTTTTTTTTTCAGTAAAGCAGTCAAATCCACCTAAGACTAGCGTAAGAGTTTACTTCTAACAGTGCAGTGTTGCAGTGTGTTACAAAGGCCAGCAGGGAGGTGCAAAACAGAGGCAAGACTTTCACTGGTTCAAAACCACAACGACAGTGGTTATGGACTCCGGAAACACGGCAGGTAAGAGTGATGCCCAGAGTTCCTACTAACCCATCATCCTGGAACCTCCTTCTAAGGCACACTGTTACGTTCCAACCATACAACTCAAGGCAGGAGAGAAAGAAATCCTTTGAAAATCCTAGTTTATTCTGGAACTGCCAAAGCTGAAAGATCTCATCCTTAGGATAAGCCCAGATAAGCACTGTACTCTGTCCTTTGGTTTTCAGGGAGCTTGTGCAAGCTATAAACCCAAGCTGAAGCAGCAGACTGGTTCTGTGTAATGTCCATTCTGTCTGTGTACCCCCAGGTATCTTCTCCCAAGTGACAGGACGAGAGGAAATGGCCTCAAGTTGTGTCATGGCAGGTTTAGATTGGATATTAGGAAACATATCTTTACCGAAAAAGTTCTAAAGCATTGGAACAGGCTGCCCAGTGAAGTGGTGGAGTCACCAGCCTTGTGGGTGTTCAAAAAATGTGTAGACATGGCACTTGGGGACATGGTTTAGTAGGTATGGTGGTGATGAGCTGGACTTGAGGATCGTAGAGGTCTTTTCCAACCTTAATGATTCTATGATTCTATGATTCTATGAAATATAGAGAAACTAAACAATGAGTCCTGTTGCATATTTCTGCTTTGACTTCAGAAGTTAACCACCTTTAGATAGCCTATGTCCAACTAACTTCTGGACCTTTCTTTCTCTATTGCAACTGATTTCTTTACATGGCACACACCTATGGCAATTGTACAGAGGACAGGTCAGCTGAGTTATTAGCTTGCTTTCCCCTGACTGCCTTCAAAATAGATGATGAACCAGCTTACGAGTACTCCGCAGTACTTCTGCATCCAGGAAGAAAACTTTCAGGCAAAAGTTTTCAGCTTGTGTCAGAGCTGCTTAAGGGAAAAGCTCCGAAAGTACTATAGCAGCATTCCCAAACACTACAAGTAAAATAAGTGTATGCATGTATGTGTGTGTGTGTGTTTTAAGCTGCAAAGGCTTCCTCGGCACCTTCTTCTGTGACCTAGCACAGATGTTTCACTTCTCAGATTCTCCAGACCCCGCTGCATAACACACAGGGAGAGTCAGACATCCAGACTAGGCCCATGAATTCCCCTAGCACTAAATTGGTAAGTCTTACTTTAGGGTCTTGTTGAGGACTTTCACTTTTTATGCAGGATCAGTGAGAACTTGTCTGTGACTTGTAAGCTATGGAGAAGAAGGAAAAGCCACCTCCTAAACAAATGGCCTTGGGAATAAACTATTATTTGCAGGTATCTTTAGAGCAGGGCCAGAATAGAACAATTTCAGAGGAGAGACTAAAGCACGAGTACTGCAGCCTATGCTAATCAAAAGAATGACTTAACCTTGAGTAAATGACACTTAGATGAAAGAACTAAGCGCCTAGAGACAGTAGCCTAAAATACACTGGTGCATTGATCCCTTTTGAGTTGGCAAGTTTGCCTTCACAAGTCTTGAGATGAAAGAGGCAGTAAGCTGGCAATCCGAGTTGCCATTTTGTGTGCTTGAACATAGATATCTGCTGCATGAAGACTTTTAAGTGTTTGTTACAGACAAGATGAAACAGGCTAGCTTAAGCTATCATCCTACCATTTAGTGTACCGGTGAAGTGTTCCCAAACACCCTAGAAGACCATGGGAGAGGCAGCACAGAGGCTGCATGAAGGAAAGCATGCATGTTTTCCAAATACTCGGTGTAAGTTCGTGCTGATAAACTTCCAAGTGCGAATCATAAGCAACGTGTTCTGGTGAACCAGTCATAAATCCTAAAGATAACTTTGAAGGTCAAAATAGCTAAACTTAGTGACTGTTGTGTTCAGCTCCTCCTTTCTCGGTACACTGAAGCGCTAACTGACATATTGGTTGCTAGACAAGCAGAGCCAGGAAGAAACAGAACATAAGCAGATACAAAAACAAACACAGCAGGTTTCCTGTAAAACAATTAATTCACTCACTTGTTTTAAACAGTGCTTAAGCTCTTACTATTACAGCTTCAAATACAGGAATAAGCATCACAAGATGCCAAAAGTCTAGATCCAGTAACGTTATCCACTTAGCCTACATTTTTTTAGTTCTACTGACATTTTGCCTCCTGGTATCAATTGTTATCTACCCTAATGTAATGCCTTGCTTCCGAAAAGCCAGGTTAAGTGAGAGGCATGTGCCTCAATTCTTGGGCAAAATACTACTTTAATAAACACTAAGCATGATTCAGTCATCTGCGTGTCTGACATCCTTCTGAATTCCCCTTCTGCAGGCTGCTGTTGTGGCAACTCGACCGCCGCTCTGGGTGTGCCGTGGCTGCTCCTGGCCACTGTCACCCTTCACCACTCTGACAGCATCACAAGCACTGCACACACAAAGCACCAATTCTCTGTAACCTCATTGTTATCCCCTGTATCTCTGTCTGTGTACCACTGGTTAATATGTTTTGTACCTTCCTTCCAGAAAGACCCAGTCTTACAATGTGGAGCTTGTTCACTCAAATACCTAATATTTTATCCCTTCCCAGTTAACATCACTTACTACACATTCCATTCTTAGTCAAACTCCATTCTTAGCAAAACTGAGAACTTTAAATCAATTACTTGAATGACTAATCCAGCTATGCATCATTGCATACTGTTGCTTTGTAAGAAATAAACTGAAAAGTCAATGTCTACTTCAGTGTGAACAACCCGAAGGAACTCTTCTTCAGATACCAAATAAGTTTATTTTTAATTACTTTAATGAAGCTCTCGTATTTACTTGCAGTGCTGCCACAAATAGACCCCAGAAATGAAGTCAAGACCCATAAAATAAGACACACAGCAAACATATGAAGCCTGGTTTAAGCCCCTCACCAGAAGAATGCAAGAACAGGCAGGCAAAGATAGGTACTCTCCCAGAATTCTTGGGATCTGCTTAATCATTTTCATTCATCCTGCACTTCCGTGACATGAAAGGTAAGGTTCCTACTATAGATAAGCTGCTTCTCTCACAGAACTCTGATCTAGTGTTGGATCTTAATTTATTAACGAAAAAGACTTTGGGGAATGAGTATCATTCTCCATATCCTGAAGTAAAGCAGGAGTAACGGAGAAATGGACGGTGGCTGCAGAGACTTCAGCCAGAAGCAAAAGCTGTGAGGGGCTGGGGCACGGCCTGGAGGATGAGGCCTGCGCACTCCAGTCATGCGTGAGAGCTGTGAGGGAAAGGATTGTTCTGCGATCCTCCATGAACATTAAGATGAATTGTCATTGAGAAGGGAAATCTGCGGGCTGCATTTGCTTTATCAAATCAAGTACATGTAAGCCTTCTTAGTTTATTAGTTCAAATGTGGCCAAACACAAACTGAATATCAGGTACGGGAAAAAACATTTCCCAATCAAAATTTTGCTCTTTCTCAAACTCTAAACCCGTTTTAAAAAAAAAAAAGAAAAAACAACTTTCTGCAAAAGCCTCAGTTTAATCTTTCAACTTTACTTTTCCCTAGCTTTGTTCTCAGAAGCAACTACCATTTTAGCACAAGTGCACATATTCTCTAAGCTTGTAACAGATACCTCGCATGGAAACCTATATTCCCAAAATTCTGAACTCTGCCCAACTTCAAAGGCAACGGAGAACTGGGTTCATAATGGGAAGTCCTGACCAACATCACTGGGCAGTGCTACCTGACTTGCTTACAATAATGTTGGCAGAAGCTTTTCTTCAAGAGGGGAACAGTGACTCACGTGCCTGTATAACTTGACTGAGGCCATTTGTATGGAAATCTAGCCAGGGCATCTGAAGGAATTAAGCAGAATTGTTTGAAGTGATCCCATCAAGCAGTTCACACTGGTGGGAGATCTCCTGTGTCACTGGAGATGAGCATCACAGACCACCACAACTGGAACCGCTAGTACTGGAGCCACTACTCTGAACAGACTGCTGCTAGGTGCTGGTGAAAAGCCAGCAATAAATCAGAAAGTATTGCAGGAATTTATTGTAGAATTTATTTGCAATTCATTTGCAGAATTTATTGCAGGATTTGTTGCAGAAATCCAGCCAGTGAAGATGTCAGGAGATGTCAGGAAAAACGTCCGGGAAACGAAGCAAACTGGACGTCCTGGCCAGAGAAATGAGGTCTACTGAAAAACTAAGTGCAGGCTATGTGGGAAGAGATCTCTCGAACACTCACGGGAAACAGGAGGAGGGAACAGTCTTAGAAACACCAGGAAATCAATAACCAAGATGCATATCCTGACAGGAGAGGATCATTCTGAAAGCTTCTGCTTAACCAATGACGAAAGGTTAATTCCTCTCAAGCTTGCCACTTGCAAGCTTGCAATGGTCATTGCGCTTTCGTACTAGTGATCTACTTCCCTACTGACTTCGATTTCCTTATCTCATCTAACATCCTCAGTCACTTCCATTTCCTTATCTTAGACTTTGTCAGATGCTCCTGACTACAACAGATTATTGTGTGCATGCATAGGACTGTCTGATAAACACATATTTAAAACAAAATAAAAGAACCTAATTCATGACGGTTTTACCACCAACTGTTGGCTGATTTTCCTGAATATTTTAATCTTTAGCCAAAACTAGCTCTAGCTGGATGTTTTCAGCTATGGAAGAAAGCAAGCTACAGAAGGATGGCTAGAGCAGGAAGCACAGGCTCCACTACCGACAACAATCTTTCTGGCATCGAGTCCAAAAGCTTTGAACTATTTTAAGAGTATTAACACCACCAAAGAGGGAAGCATTAAGGAAGAATGTGATGCATATTATTTAGTCAACAGAAGAAATAGCTTCAGTATTCACTCTAACAAGATAAATGAACAATCAGCTTTTCTAAGACTAGCCAAGAGAACATTAAGATTGTAATATAGCTGAGAGAAAATGTGACTACTTGAATATGTTAATTTTTACTGCAGATTACTCAGTCCTTCCACTGGAAATGAGGGCAAGATGCACCTGATGATGATACGGTAAAAAGAAAGATTTTGTCTGCATGTATTATATACATTTGTGAAAAAAACACCTGGATTTAATAAACATTCTACAGTTGAAGTATGCTCAAACAAACAGACAACTTCAGGGGGAGAAGTGAAAGATACAGATTGACCAAACCGCTATACCTATTCAGGGAACTGACAGATGGATCCTAAGGTGTCATACCTTACCTGAGATGGAATAACCACCACAGTAGTACAGACTGAGGACTGACTGAAAAAGGAATCTGGAGGTCCTGGTGGACTGTGTCACGGACAACAAGAGCAGGGCCACTCCAGGAGGGTGGAAAAGCTGGGAACTGAGGCTGACCACAGGACAGGCAGGGCAGTGCCCTCGCCAACCAGAGCGCAGTTCCATAGGATTTGGGCAGGGCTGGTTGGTGACAGGTCTTCTTGAGAGTCCAAGACAAGGCGAGATAATGAGTCAGGTCCATAGTCCATCCAGGAACAGTAGAAGATAGCATCAGAGACAAGGTCCACACAGGAAAAAGGGCTGGAGACAAGGCTATATACCACACAGGTCACCCAGGAAGTCCAGCTGATAAGGCATGACAACAGGAGACAGGACTTGGCACAGTTAAACCCACAATACTGCACATGCTAAAGTCCCAGGTGAGGGTGTCAGGGCAATTAAGGCCCAGGCGTGCACTTTACTCGGCCCTGGCAGATACTGAGCTAAACATAAGTGAGCAGAACACCACAGCAGTGAGCAACACTACCTTTATACAGACATACTAGGTCGTTTTTACAGGCATGAAGCCAGTAGATCAAGAGAATCACTAGTCCTCTTCACTCAGCACTTGTTAGACGACGTCTGGAAAACCACATCACACTTTGGGCCCCCCACTATGAGAAATAAGTTGACAAATTGCAGTGAGTGCAGCTGAGGGAATTGAAGATGGTGAGGGGATGGGAGAACATGCCCTGTCAGGAGAGGCTGAGGGCGCTCAGTCAGAAGGCTTGAAGGGGGACCCAAGAGCTTCCTTCCAGTACCTGAGACGATCAAGAAAATGGAGCAAAACTCTCTACTGAAGTGCACGGCAGCAGGATGAGAGGCAATAGTCACACAGGGATGTTCTGATTTAAGGGGAAAAAACTTCACCGTGACAACAATCAAGTGTTGGCACAGGTTGCCCAGGTAAGTTGTGCACTTTCCATTCTTCGAGGTTTTGAGGACCCTGCTGGACAAAGCTCTAAGCAACTTGGTCAGAAGGTTGAAGAAGCAGAAGGTTGGTCTAAAGACCTCTTGAGCTCCCTAACCTGAAAAATACTATTTCTATTGCCCCCATGGCTATTCAAGTGTGCTGCTGAACACACAAGTCCACAGGAGAATAAACGAGCTTTGAGCATGCTGAAGAAGTTGTTCAAGAATCTCATTTTGAATACAAGCTGCAAGTACAGAAATACTCAACTGAAGTAGTCCTTTACGGAACACAAAAATCTTTAAAATCGCTTTTTTCATACTGTTCAGGGTTTTTTGACATTACTTCTTTGTACACAAACTTTTAAGTATTTAGTTTTTGGTTTGCTGTTCTTTAGAGTAAGACTCCTTGTACATTGCACTGTTTGCCCAATAAACACACTTCAGGCCTTAAGTGTGTTGTCACAGTTTCACCACCTCCGAACTCCTCCATCTCTGACTTTTGGTTCAATTTTCCTTACGGTCTTCTCTCAGCGCAGCCCTGCTGATCTCCCAACATCCTTCAGCAGTGAGGTTGAAGGTTACCCTGAAACACATTTAATGTTTCAGCATTAATTACATTGCCTCCTAGGTAAACCACAAAACCAGCCTTTTACATGGTTCTGTTCCTACTTCTAGTCTTGTCTAGTCGTGAGCACTCCCATGCCCCCTTCAGCATTAAAAGCTGTAATTTCTTGGGAGAAAAATACTTCCATTCTTCTTCCGAATAGGAAAGATGTATTTCTTGCTGTCATCCCGTTTCCTTGATGCTTTCTTCTGCCTTTGGCTGTTACATTGTATCACCTGCATGGAAACGTTGCACATTCACACTCAGCTTGCGTGAACAGCTTAGGAGCACTGGAGACTCCCACCAGCCTGCTCAGCCAGCTGACATGCTCCGAACTTCGCGTGAGCTCAGCACCAGAGGTCAGCTCACGTCTCCTCAGGGTTGGGAGCACGGGAGAGCTATGGCTGGAGACACCCGGCTGCTGTGAGGACGGAGTGCCCCAGCGGGGTCTGGGAGGGGAACGGCCGGTGCTGCCCAGGGTCCGCGCTGCCAGGGGCCGACTCCGACGGGAATCCAGCCCGGTCCCAGGCGCGCGGTACTCCTTGGCAGACCTTCCAATCCAGTTTCATCTGAAGGTATCAAAGCTCCGGGCCCGCTCCAGTGTGCAAGCTGAAGTGGAAACCACCAAACTTGTGTAAGGGGCAACTCCCCACACCAGAATGCAACGCCAGGGAGGGACAGCCCCGGAGTCCTTCCGCTCTTCGGCGTATTTTTCAGAGGTGACGCTGTCTGGCGACTCCCATCCCATCACGCGAAGGGAGCTCCGGATGGAGTTAAATTTCAAATTAAAAAAAAAAAAAGGCATTTTAGATCAGTTTTAAACCTTGGCCGGATTTTTTTGTCTGCCAGAAGGCAGTTCCACTCGTGCAGGCGCTGGCCACCTCCTCCGCTCCCCCCCCGCTTTCCTACC
>Ga0065711_1045150_pt1 | contig 13656 bp, 7 predicted proteins | sample Hoacrofraction12_FD_59098 | JGI IMG/M metagenome (GOLD analysis project Ga0065711, IMG submission 59098) | Hoatzin crop microbial communities from Cojedes, Venezuela - Epithelial fraction 12 v2 (version 2) | ecosystem: Host-associated > Birds > Digestive system > Esophagus > Crop | place... | reverse complement strand
GAGAGGAGAGGAGAGTGGGCACTTGTGAGTTCCACTATGAGTACAAAATGTTGGTGTTGATGGCTTCAAAACAGAAATCTGAGAAAATGAAAAGGGTTTTATTTGTGCAGTAAGTACAGTATTTTTGTGTTCTTTATACCTAATTATCAAAATTGAGTCCATCCATCACAGGTGGCTATTCAATAAGATATCCAAGAGTAAATATGCAAAAGAAAATGCTGTGTTGATTTCACCTGAAAGCTTGCAAAATGCAGTATGCTTTTACATGCAGAAAATAATCTGGAAGAAGAAGGTAGCCTACAGGAGGTGTTAAAGGAATTAATATTTGTTCACATGGTGGGGTATTATTCTTCTGTGGAGACTGGTACAGAGATTTATGCCCTTCTTTTGTCACAGAGGGACAAAATCTCTGACAGCACTGTAGCCTGAATTAAATCACTGACTACTCATGGTAACAACACTTACTGTAGTACATATCCTAGTCAAAATTACTTAAACATTGACATATACATGGAAAAAAGGCTTGGATGACTGCATTTTCTGAGCTATGGGCACTGGTTTTGAGATAGATAGACTACTATGAAAATCAGCTTCGCAAAATAACCTTTTATATCGTTTAGATCCCAAAGTACTTTATGAATCTTTACCTAGAACAGAAATATACTGTGTCAGTATGTCCTACAGATAGTACTAATTAAACTGAATTCATAAATGCTTGAAGAAACACCTGTACTGATGTGTTTGATTGTATATGAATTTTTAAATCTGTGTTAACAATCAGAACTAGTCACTCGGTGAGTGGCAACAAAAAATTCATCACTTCCTCCAGCTCTACAGCTTGTATGTTGAATGAGCAGTGTTATACTTCATAATATCTCAAGAATGCACCGTAAACTGAAATGTGTTTGCACGAGTTGCAGTTAACAAATGTGTTTATTGTATGTATTTATTGGTTTGTTGTTATTTTTAGTAAATTCACCGTAGGAGGAAAAAAGACCAAATTTATTAGAGAATTGTTCCCTATAAAAGTTTAAGCTAGATCTTAAATGGTGTTCTGCACCAAAGTTGTTCTTTTGTGTGCAAAACTAGAGTTAAGACACTTTGAAATCTCTCGTTCACCTCTTAGTCACCTCTCCTGAGATGTGTGTTGAATAACAATGGAAGAAAAGTCATTGTGCTTAGTATTTTTTTAGCCACTGACTTAAGCTTGCAAGATCTGTATAATAACAGCAGAAATATTCACAGCTGACTAACTGACAAGGGGCTATTTACGGATCAACCTCTGAAGGTTTTCGTATTTTATAAGTTCAGAAGGTAAAAGTTCCGAAGTTCTTTGTATGTCTCTGTCTTTGGGGGTCTCTAACACAGAAGTGGATCCTACTTCTGCACAATGTTTTTTGTTTTCCCATTCGTACAAAAGCCTTGCTAAAGGAAGAGCTAGGGAGGTAAATGAAGCTTGCTTTGTGCTGAGGCCTGACGAACAAATGTCTGGATGAGTTTTCTGAACTGCGCAAGGCTGGGGCTGCACAGACATGTCCACAGATGGGGAAGAAAGCAGATTAGCATACAGCTCTCCAGAAAGAGAATCCATCACAGCACGTTTTATATGTTATGGGAAAGCTTCAGATGGGCTATGTCCATTGTGATTTGCACAGCCCCTGAGCCAAAGCAGTGATGTTTTGGCATCTTTTCAGTGTTCTTCTAAATATAATAATTACTTGAATGAGCTGGTGTCATTTGGTCGAGTCCCACAGAGGGCACTACTGTGTAAAGCAATCACCTGTGTCTCGTGGTGCCTTGCAAGTGTCCCTGCTCCAGATGATGCTTCCCACTCAGTGAAAGAAACAAAGCTCTCTCCCCTTTTTTCTTCTCAGAGAGCTGCAGCTGAACTGAATCCAAAGCTTATCCTTCTCTTTGCTGCTGCAAGGTGTGAGCAGCTGAAAACTGTATGCAGGTACTATATATAGAACAAGGCATCTTCCAAGGGACTGGCTGTCAAAGAGCTGCAAGCATCTGCCTCTTCCCTTCCCCTCTGTTTTTGTCTGTGTCTGCAGAATGAAGAGGGCATTGGGCATGTTTACCACTCCAGACTGCTCAGTATGACATAGCCTTTCCACACGAATGGTAACAAGACATTTCACAGATTACAAAAATTTAAAAACTCAGACCCAGGAGCTGTTCAGGATGGCGGCAAGGTACTGCTTGCATTAATACAGCCCAGGCAATGTAAAGCCATCCAGCTTCATAGCTTTCATAGAAATCCTTCAGTACGCTACCAACAAATGGCTGGGTATCTATTAACTACCTCGTTTGCAACAGGAATGCATTCTCCTGCCACTACTGAATTCTCTCTCTTGGATGCAGGGAATCATCGCGTTAGGGCTAATACTTCAGGTAAACCCCAGGTTGCAAATATGCATTTTGTTTTCCACTCCTTAAAATGTCACTGTTAATGCACATTTCACCACAAAACTGTGTGAAATCACAGCACCACTGTTAGTCATTTGTTGAACCCACTGCAAGGTAAATGCTCTTTTTTTCTCTTGTGTGTTTTGCACAAGGTGGATTTCCTTCCCCTTTGGTTCCAAGTATCCATCCAGGCCATCAGTTTTTGATATTTAAACATCAGATGGGCTCAAACTGAGTAAATAAATTGTTCATCTCCCTATTTGTTTTAACAGCAAAGAGAAAGGATTGCATGGTGCCACTATGCAGAAAGCAAGTTTGCATTTCTGGTTCAGGCACTAAACCCAGACTGGGAGAAGCCAGAACAAATTCCTGTGTGATCTGACACAAGTCACAAGATCCTTCTGTGCTTAGACAAGCCAGTTCAAATGTGCTTTTATTTTCAGGCACTCTCCCCAGCAGTCATAAAGAAGAATGAGAAAGAGAATGACTGTATTAACAATTAGCTGTGACTACTCTGTATAGAAATTTTAAAAAAGTTACGCTTTCCTTTGCTAATGTAGAATTCAACATTTGGCCATGTCGGCATTTGGCCATGTCTTTGTAGCTCCAGATCTTGCAATCATTTTTAGATGACCAAATGCACTTGTATAAGTCCCAGGTCCTCCTTGTCATGTACTATTTTCCACTTAAAACATAAAAAAAAAGGAATATGGGGTTTAAGACTAGAAGTGACTATTACGACCATCTATTCTGAGTTTTTGCATAGCACAGGTAAAATATCTTTCCCGGTAATTTCGGCTTTGCACAATGATTTCTGATTCATCTAAGGCACAGTTTTAGGAGAAGAGTTTCACATGAAGAGCAGCTCTCTGTAGCCCTGGCTACATTATTCCAATGCTTTATTACTTTAAAACATTATTTAAAACACCCAACTACTGGTTATTCTCCTGCTAGATGAAAGCGTTATTTACTGTGAGAAATATCTTTTCCAAATAGGTTGTACACTCATCTACTCCCCTACTATTTGTCTCTATCTGGGTAACTGAGTAGATCATGCCCTTAGTCTCTTACCACATGGTGCCTTTCCCTCTAAGTCCTCTTCTGTACTTTTTCATGTTTTCAACCACAAATCCAGACCACAAAGCACTCCAGACAGCTCTATAAACCTGTACATTCTCATCCCCTGCACTACTACGCTCACTCCCATGCAGGCAAAAAAGCATTAGAGAAACTCAACAGGTTTCAAGAGCTGAAGGCCAGGAATGCAGAAGAACATTTCTATAAGGCTTTGCCCAGATAAAACAGCACAGCTTGTTCAGAGGCTTGTTCATGTCAAACATCCTGTGGTTCAACATTGTCTCCCCAGAAGGGGCTATATACTGTTAAATTTTGTCAGTGTGTTTGAATAGCTTCTAAGGAAGACATCTCTTCTCCTTTCCCACAATACAAAAGGAGGTTGGTTCTTTCCATTCTGCCTGCATCATGAGCTAGTATTACGTCCACCCTGTTACATTTGAGGACAGCTCTTACTTGTATTGTTTTCCCACTAGCCAGAAGCAAAGAGGGGACAGTTACATCTGCCTAGATGTGAAGGTGTCACAAATTCATAGGTACACAGGCAAAGGGGGGTGTAATGAGGTCTTCCTTGCAATCAGCACTCCTCAGCACTGCAGAGAGGAACCAGTGCAAGAGGCCTTCTGACATGGTCTTGGTAGAGAGGTTAAGGGTATTATGAGCAGCAGACACCGAGCTCTCACCCTTGCAGGGAATCTATTCAGGAGAATATTCCAGTGTTTTAGGCACAATGTGAAATAACCATTGCAGCTGCAATCTTCCTGGGGTTCATTTCCATTGGAAAGAGGAGAACTCTTTGAGCTATACAAGTCTAAGAGGCTATTTGTTCTCTCAAGGGCATCTCTCCTCCAGTCAGAACAGATTTATTTCATAGATGAGTATTTTTCTTGGAATCAAATGAGATTTTCTGTTATTAAAGATGCAACATTTTTTTCATGGACAAATAATGTGGGTTTTATCTTCCCTCCTTTTAAATATGATTTCTGCAAATCTACTTTCAAGGTGCTGATTTCTACAGAGCATTTTGCCAGTGTTCTTAGTGCTATGCAAATCAAAAAACAGCTTCTGGAAAAAAAAGATATTCTTACTGAAATGCAAGTTTACAGTAAAATCATGAGAAGTACAATTTTCTGTTTGTTTTGTTTAAAATGTTGTTAGTAAAACATATAAGAAAATGTCTTTTACCAGTTGTACTCTTCTGTCCAACCAACAGTTAAAAGTATCCCTGACCATGCTTGGCTAAACACCTTACCTATCATTGTTCTTGGTAGGACTTGCCCTTTTTCTTTCTTCACACATTTCCATTAAACACTGCTACCCTTTTGCAAGCCTGCAGCCTTTCTTTAGAAGGCTACAAGAAGCCTCTCAATGCGAGTCCGTGGCCTTAATCCACAGCAAGCATTCCTTTTGAGGATAATGATTTTACTCTATTTTAACCAGACAATTACTCCACCCTCAGACTATTTTTCATCAGCCTTTTGGCCACTGATAACACTTTTCAACTTTTTCAACTTTGATATATATTTTATATATATATAAAAAAATATATATAATATCTATTATATATATAAAGAAGATATGCTTATTATATTGTATTCCATTATACTAGAAGAAGAGTTCTTTCCATACTTTCTCCTTTCCCACTCTCTTTAATGAAATCTCTTAGATTATGCATCCAAAATTCTCAGGGTGATCTCACCTGCTCTCTTCTGTTCAATTAGTCTTTAGAGATTAAAGTCTTTGGATATCACTTACTTGGAAGTCACTGAAAAAACCAAAGGCCCACAGATCTGAAAATTTAAAATATTTACTTTAATTTTACTTAACAGTGTTTAAGTTAACAAAGACATTTTCAATTTTCATTGTTGCTCTTAACACAGCAATTTGCCTTTAAGTTGCCCAGCCAGAGTGATAGAAGACAGGAACATTAAAAAACACAGTAAGAGAGTTTTCAGACTGGCTGTAGATTCAGTTGAAGCTGAAGAATGGCTTTCATACTTCATGACAGTAGGTAATCAGATTGCAGTATAATGCTGTCGACACATTTATCCAAGCTGGTTTTGTTAGTTACAAAGTTATGGTGGATATTTGAACACAATAATTAATGTAACTATACTAACATTATTTTGGGCAAAGTTATATTAAGAAGTGTTGTTTTCACAAGGTCTCAGATGCATTTAAAACAAAAGCAGCTTCAGGATATGCCTCTCTTCACTCTTAATTCTCAAGGTCCTGATGCCCTGAGGCTCTGAACGTGTTACAACACTAGCCTACATCATCATAAACTGAAAAAGTTCCAGTAAGCTCTGTTGAAAATTAAAAGAAAGAAAGAAGTAGAAAATTGCTATGACTCAGAACCCTTGAAACTTCCTATTCTGAAGCAGCTACACACAAAAGCAACGGCAAATGATCCTGTCAGAAAATTTCTGGTCCATTTGAAGAGGCAAGCCTGGAGTTTTCCAGAAGATGACAGTGTTTTTGAGTTTCCCAAGTCAATGAACACAAATATTCCAAGCTAAATCAGGAAAAATTGCAAAACCAGGCTCAATTAGACCATAATTCCAGTAGAATCACATCAGTAAGGGATGTTCTCCAATGCTTCCTTTTTTTTTTTGTTAGTAGTGTTTTTCATTTTTTAATCTCATCAGAGGATGAAGCCTGCTCTTACAGTATTAAAATTCCCTGGAATAATCTGAATATTTTGGTGAGTGTCTGACTACTCTTAGTGCATTCATGACCTGGGTAACGTGTATTCATGACCTATGTCGCTCATAAAAGCTTGAAAGGTGTTTTATTACTATCTTTATGTTGTAAAGCTGTCTGTAACTCTGAGACTTCTTACAATGTGCTGTTAAAGATACTTTGCGATCACTAGACTGCTTACAATAGGTTCACTGGTTTTAAACATCGACCTGGTTGTTATTGGTTGGATTTTTCTATCCGATTGCTCATTGTAAGTCCTAGAGGTTCAGAGAGGTGTTACCTGGACCTTCCTTAAATGGATTCCAGGTAGTTTAGTGTATATTATACTCAGTTATATAGATTAATATTAAATAATATTTGGCAAAACTAACTTATGTACTTTTCCAACCCTGTTCTGAGATGCAATAACTGTGACAGCCTGCAGGCACCCTATTTGCTATTATCATTATTATTATTATTATTATTATTATTGCTGTTTTCATTTGATGGATTATCTTTTCTCACGTATTGCTTCTTTTAACATCACTCACTGTCTGTATAATGTTCAATATTCACACTGCTAACAACTACAATTATATATTCCAGCCTTTCTATGCCCAGAGCCCTAGTAAATACTGATTCAGATTAATTTCATAAAAAGAATAAAAATATATCCTCTGGTCCAGTGTGAAAATGAGCAAAATATAGACCAGAGGGTGGAAAACAACAAAAGATTTAATTAAACCTTTGCAAGAGTCTGGAAGCAATTTTCAATCCTTTCAAGTGGGGTTTTTTTTGTAGCAAAGGTGTCAGCTGTTGTTCCAACTAGAAGATAATATTTGTTTTTTTCTTTTATATGTGCGTAAAGAAAGAACTGGGATTGCTGCATCATGTAGCTATTTTCTTACAGCCTTTGAGACAGCTGAGCAAGACAGCTTCAAGTATATCTGTCTAATAAAAGCTATAGCATTCTACCAGTCACTTCAGATTTTCTTATCCAGACAAAACAGCAGCAGACACAAGTTTAGCTAAAAGGACCAGGCACAGAGGAGAGGAAAATTTCTGCTTGGAATGAGTTTCTAACAAAAGAGAGATTTTTTCTGGTTCTTGCATTCAATCAATGTCTCTTGCTTTTTTGTGCTGTAGCTTCTCACATCCTCATCCTCACCTCAGCCCTACATCCTAAAAAGGCCAGTGGTCTTTTCACTTCCAGAATCTATCCCTGCCACAGCTTTTCTCATTTAGCAGTAATTATGAAGAGCACAATATCGTTCAGAAACCAAACGGAAAGCGAAGATAAGGAAAAACACTCCAAGACAAGGGGAACCCCACTTTTTCCCCCCTTTATGCCTGAAATACATGAGAACTGAAATGCCTGTGCTATTCTGCTGTACCACAAAAGCATCTTTGTCTCTGCTTCCCTGATACAGTCCAGTCACTTGGCAAAAACAATGCCGTAAATTACTCCATGGTGATTTAATAAAGTGACCTGGCTTATAGCCCAACAAAGCAGATGGCGTTATAGATTATAGGCTAATGCCTTGAGGGAGGCCCAATAAAGAAAGATCTTCAGAAAAGTACTGCAAAGAAGAGAAAGGGCTGCATCCAGTGTCTGTAATCATCTTTCTTAGCAGGCAGGATTGGTAGAGTTATGACAGAAAATGTTTACAGGTCTCAAACAGCAAAATATTAAATGCCATTGTAAAATGCCTTTCACATCAGGAGAATTCGTTCCCCCAGGTGTAAAACTTGAAGTCCCTGAGCCATTCTGGAGAGCGAGCAGTGTCTCAGGGGAGGAGACGTTGTGCTCACCTTGAGGTGCTGGTCACAGCAGGACAGCAGAGGCACAATTCTTTCCTCGCCATGGAAGGCGCGGAGTTAAGCTGCACAAGGAAAACTGTCACAAGCGTTTGACCTTCTAAGATCTTTGGGTTTTCAGATTCTTTTCCTATCTGCACCAAGACTGAGGTGTTTCTACCATTTCACGGTGTAGTTCACTTGCCTTAGTAGCCTAGAGTTATGACCTTATTGGTATTGCAAGTAGGAATCTCGTTGTCTGCTGCTCTCATGCATTCCTTCTTAATCTCATGGCAGTATCTTCCTTTTGCACTAATTTAAGAGAGTCAATACATGGAGGAAGAGTGTCAGCTTGCTCGCTGACACCACAAGCAAGTTGTATTTCACCATCCTAACAAAAAACAAGGGGCTGGAGGGTCTGTAGCTACTCAAAGTGGGTCAGGACTTCGGTCCTACATCTCACACAGAAATCAGGAAACAGTCACTGAGCTGCTGTGACCTCTTAAGTGATTACAATCATAATCCATTGTGTACTTGTTTGTAACAGATCCATTTCTATAAGCAGTTGAATTTAATTGGGCCACAGCTGGTGTTGGCTAAGTACAGGGAAAGCAGGGGGGTGAGGGGAATGGGTTTATTGACTCAACAGCTCTCTTCAAAGTGAGGTTTCACCATTTGATGGTAGCTGCCTTACTTCTTTTAGCTCGTGAACATTTACACAGGGCTGCTGGCCTTCAGAGCAGGAATTACAGTGTGGGACTCATTACATATGTCTCCGTGATAGTCTGGGAAAACTCACCTCTTCCCACCACATGGATTGGTGCTTCCAGGTCAACTATGTGGCACTTTGGCACAAATCCTTGTGCAGAGCCCTCCCCAGCTTTGAACCACAGGTCTATAGCTGCCTACTAGTCATTCCCTAGCAACTAACCCTCTTCCAGGCTGTGCCTGGGCAGCTGGTTAAAAAACAGACCACCTGCATTTTTGGTGGTGGCTGAAGAAAGAATGGCATGTCTAGATTTTGCGATTAGCACCAGAAGCATCCTCCCGTCTTCAGTGCTTCCACCTTCAGACCTGGACAGGAAAGACTCCACTCAGACACATAATGTCCTCTGCAACCTCCACCCATGAACTAGAGGAAAGAAAACACAGAGGGGCAGAACCTGAAGTTTTCAGAGCAGTTTATTCAAGGACTGTAGTAAACTGCTGATGACTTCAAAGATCTTTCCTTTTTTTTTTTTTTATTTTATGCTCTGTGCCTGGTGCAATGTGGGAGGCTGACTGGGAGAAATACTATCCCATCCAAGAACTCAAAGCCAGGGCCCCAGCAAACGTAAGGACACTGAACACAAGAGCAGTCAGGATGCAATTTTTAACTGCCTCTTCTTCTCTTCTTTTCTTCTTCCCCTTGTAATGTGATTATTTCCTCTTATCAACAGAAGTTAATCTTTATCCTTGGGTCTTTCCTTCCCTATCACTCATACACCTGTTGCTTTCAGCTGTTTGCAACTGCCCAAGAGGAGTTGGGGCATGCACATGATTGCACAAAGATCTACAAGGACATGTTCCCAGCCCTCCATGCATCTCCTTTGGCAAGGAAATTCTCAGTTGAACTCAAAGAAAAGATGCAGTACTGCAGCAAACAAGCTGCTTAATGTCTGCTGTCTCACACAGTGTTCATGAGGACACAGGGAGCGGGGAGAAACGCTAAGTAAGCAGAAAGAAAAACCAGCATAGAGCATGGCCCCATTCCACAATACACTATGATGAATTCCAGTCTTCATGATACCACTCTGTGAATTTGGTGTCATTTCATACCTATGATATATTTTGGCCGTGTTTAACCTGCAGCTCAATCAGTCTGAGCATCTTCATCACTCTGTTGCACACTGAGCCTAGATTAGGACTTACAGACGACAGTGAAGATCTCGGTTATAGCTGCGTGTTTGGCTCTGCTCTGCGGCAATTCACTTGACGGTGATTCCTCGCCTTTTGTGGCTAATCTTCTGAGAAAGACTGCAGGTGGTAATTTCAGACTTTCTGTAGTGTCAAATCTTTTGCCATGCTGATTTTCAGCTGTGGATCTGGTGGGCAGCCTGCAGTGATGGTGGCAGTGAAGATGGCACACCTATTTAGCTCACAAAGTACTCTACAGTGGATGCCAGCAAGCCAAAAGTGTGGGAAATAACTTCCTACTAAGGTAGGCAACTACCACAGCTTTATCTGGTGATTCATTTGTCAGACACTAAAAATTAATCTGCTGAGATAATAAAACCCCACTGCAAAGTTTTTATATTGTGATTGCTTACTTACACATGGATGCCACCAGGACCACTCATGTAGATGCCTGACAGCCTCCGGCGTGCCTCTTAACAGTAGCTCATAGAATATCAGGTTAAAATCCAGATATTTTTTCTTGCTCCCTGGTAAAGCTGGATGGTGACTATAAAACCAGCCAAAGCACAAAGTCTCTCTGAGCTGCTGCTTCCCTTTCCCTCTGCTCACAGCCCTCCTACAAGCTTTCTGTGAAAATCCTAACTGAATAAGACTAATTACTCTCCTGTAAAGACATTCCCTTTCAAAACCTCTAGCGAGTGATCCTCGCTTAACTTCAGCGTGCCTTCCTCTCTCTGCCTTGTTCGTTACACTGAGTTAATGCTTCACTGCACAACTATAGGCCCACTTCCCCTCAGAAGTCAGCCCTTGCATTCCCACCAAGCCTCCTGAGTGTCTACGAACAAGTGTAAAAAACTCTCATTAATAGGAGGGTGCAGGTTCTTTGTCCTGTACCTTCTCCACAGCAGTGTGTGGTGTCATATCATGGCAATGGAAGGGGCACACAGAATCCAAGACTTGGCCTCATGCAATGCAGAGTAGGACAACCAATCTCTCACTTAGGGCAGACCTGGGACCACACTTCTCTGCTCTTTTTCAAATGCAGTCATTTTAATCCCTCAATTTCTCCAGCTTCTGCAGCTCAAAATCACTTTAGGGAAAGTGCTAGCAATGGAAAGGAGAAAAAGCAAGGGCATCTGTAACAGCCTTCATCTGAAGGATGTTTGTAAGGACCAGGACTGATTCATGGCACCCACCATCCTGTAAGCATCAGCAGCACGTGGGTATGTGACAACTTTGTGTATCCTTTGAAATCTCAGCTGACTCATCTGATACAAAAGGTTATATGCCCATTTTCAAGATAGAGAGGCCAGGGTGCAAGGAGCTTGTCCTTGCTTTAATTTCCTGATTGAGAAGCACAAGCTGCACACTGGGAGAGGAGGACTCCCCATCTCCTGTGCTGCCCACCCAAAATTTGGGGCTGATGAAGCTTTGTGAAACATACATTTATGTTGTCAAAGGAATAACCTACCCCAGGGTCATGTTAGGAACTGTTTGAAGAGTTACAAAGGTAGAAAGAAGAGAAGGCCCAAGTGTGACCCAGGAGAGGCAGGGGAGCCACTGGCCAAACTAAGGACCTGAGTGAATCCCCCGAATGCAGGGCAGCAAATTGGGGCTGGGCTTGGTGAAGAGCCAGCCCAGAAATCAGCTGTGTGAGAGTCTCGGAGTGAACTGTCATTGTCTACTTAGCTCTATTTTAGGTAAGAGAGCACGAAAAAGAATACGAACTATTCATAGTTTCAGCTAGCATCTCATTTAAAAGAAAAACTTTTTTTTTCCCCAGTGAGTCTGTTACAGTACTAAGATGCTGTGGAAAATGGAGACAATTCTGAATCTACAAGCATAAATGCTCTGATTTCCAGCATTAGGAATGTCATTGCAAGCATTTCATCTGCTGTTAAGAATGTGTGACACATCACTGCATAAACACGGAGGAAATAAACATAGTTCAAGGGCTTACACTGGGAGTAGTTCAATTATTAAAATATGGTAGTGCTGTTATGCCACAAACAACTATTGATGTGTCTAAAGGAGACATCATACTGGCATGATTTGCATTCAAGACTTTTGAAATAAATCTTATTTGGAGAATGTCATAATAGCAGTGGTTTGTAATACAACGTAGCTCTCTGTGTGTGCATGTGTCTGTATTATCATTTCCTGAGGTGTCACTATTGTATGTAAGGAAAAAAATTATTTGTTAATAGTTATTAATATTTATAAGCAAATTTTCTATTAATATTTCACAAAGGAAAGGTTGCTTATATTCTTATTAATTAAGAAAAGGAATAATGTTGCCCTCTGAATGTTTCTTGACATGTGGATACAGGGGAAAGTCAATGCAGTGGGTTTAATTCTGACCTTGCGTACAAAGCCAGTGAGTGTGAGTCCCATTGGGCCAAACAATTACTTAAATGATGTGATGTCACATCCAATACAAGTGAGTCAGATAACAGGCCAAGCTCAGCTCTTACTGAAGGCAGTAGGAGCAAGGGAAAAGTAGTGAGACTCATATCAGTATTGCATTCAGTGGGTGTAACCAAGGAGGCAGCAGAAGAAAATTGACTCCCACTGTGTCTTTCACCTTAATTTATACCTTCCTGGTATTTTCTTTTTTGTGTGCTTCAGGAGGTCATTTTACAGAATATCTTAAAAAAAGTTCTTCGTTCTCCTGTAATTAAATTACACACTGGCTGCAGATGCTGGTCTCTCTTCCACCAACAAGAATAATTTGGTTTTACAAAATTTAATGATTTTGCGTGGCTTAAAAATGTGCAAGAGATGAAAATTAATGTCAACTTTTTGAAGAAGATTCAAGCAATTATACACTCAACACGAAGTCAAAGTGTAGGAATTATGTTGTTTCTCATTCTGTTTTAGCTTAGGCCAGGTTCCCCGTAAGGTTCAACACACAGTCACACTTGCAGGAGGCAATGCGTTGGAGGGCACAGCAGGTCAGGTGCTGGGGAGAACTTTGGTATCTTGCATATGGAGAATGTGAGTAAAAAAATCTATTTCTAGTGCCTATCATTTGGATACTCAAATAATTTCACTAGTATTGAGTTTCTTGATGGCACTGTGACACTCACAGAAGTCTTATCTCCAGTCTACTACTGGGAAAAAATTGAGGCACCAAGTAATTGAGTAACTTGTCAAGACCACATGGAAGGACTATAATGTTGCAGAATATTGAAGGGCTTTTAGTTTTTCTCTTTAACACGATGTCAGACATCAGATTTTATGGGTGAATATTCTTCTCTGCCATTGTAAATGCAGGTTAAGGCCACTGATATTGATGCCGTGAAAAGCTGGAGTTGAAGACTCAATAGTCAGAGGGCGATTAAGCAGGTATTCTTTATTGCAGTGCCAGGCACACGGGGGATCTCTCCTCCAAACATGCGCACCAAATACCCTGTCATTTCAGGTTAAATACAATCACAATATGCATATTCATTATATTTCTGAGAAATGCTTAGCATATTCATGACTTTTCCAAGAACGAATTAGCATATGTTAATATCTTTCACGCATGTCTGTTAGCGTCCTTGGGTGGTCTTTGGGGGTCTCAAGATGAAGGCTTATACTCCTTATCACAGTGTCCACTGGTTGACCTTTGTTTCTGCGCAGACTCAGTTCTAAGATTACATATACCATGTCCTTCTAGGTTGTTTTGCTCCGGTCTTGTTGCCCTCTTGGTGCCTCTTTATCTCTGTAGCTTGGTGCATCTGCCCTCCCAAGGCTGAGCTGTCTGGGGTAGAATTATTTAGGAGCCTCTCTATCTTAAAGCTTTCCTGTCTT
>Ga0065711_1008224_pt1 | contig 13656 bp, 10 predicted proteins | sample Hoacrofraction12_FD_59098 | JGI IMG/M metagenome (GOLD analysis project Ga0065711, IMG submission 59098) | Hoatzin crop microbial communities from Cojedes, Venezuela - Epithelial fraction 12 v2 (version 2) | ecosystem: Host-associated > Birds > Digestive system > Esophagus > Crop | place... | reverse complement strand
GCAGAGGCCTTGAGGCTAAACAAAAAAATCAAAGCCAGATTCGGGCACAGCCTTCCTCCCCGTGCAACACTCCACAGGGAGCTTTGCAGGTCTAGGCAGAAGAGATCCCACAGAAACTTCCGCGTGTTCGGTGTGGGAGCGTAAGAGCACTGCAAGGTCAAGCAACCATGCTGAAGGCACTGGTGTGAAGGGGAATTAGGGAAGTGTGAGGCAGGATCAGTCTCCCTGCAATGAGATTTCCATCTGCATTCCTCTTGGTCTGTCCTTGTCCTGCAAAGGAACGACAGCAGGGATCCCCCAGCAAAGGAGGCTTGAGTACAAAGGGAAGCTGGAGCAATTCCATATCCCGAGCCCTGACTGCCTGGAGATTATGGGGCAGGAAAGTGCTCTGGTGTTTCTCCATATTCCCTTTGCTCAGACTTGAACTTGCCTCTCACTTGAAAGAGCTAATTAAGAAAGGAAATCAAAGCCCAGAGAGGCGGCTATTACAGCAGCCTGGGTGCAGTGCCGGCTGTAATGCTGATTTCTGTGCATGGTATCAAAGCCAGCCGTATACTGACGGGGCCGGCGCAGATTTCTGCAATGACACTTTAGCGAACCGACAGAATAAACCAAGACAAATTCTTAACACCATTTGCAAGTCCGGTAGACTAGCCTCTTTCCCAGTCCTGTCCTTAAATCTTGCAGCATTTAATCCTTGATCTGTAGCCAGGCCTTAATTTTTCAGTGCAGAGACAGCGCAAAGCTGGCTGGAAACCAGAAGATGAGGGACTTCGATGGTTAATGACCAGTGCTTCTCAGCCCTAGAAGAAATGAAGCCCTGGCTTTACAAAGCTCCCTGAATAAATCCTGCTCTTACTCCAGCCCAGGGAAATAAAATTACACCAACAGACACAGAAACCAGCACAAGCCATGGACATTATCTAGGTCCTGTTTTGGTTTAGGTTTGAGCCAAGACTGCACAAGGAAATGTGGTTTCACCTGTAACGAATTGCACAGTGAAGTAACTACAACAGGCAAATCCCTCCTAAAGATTTCAAGGCCCCTTGGCTTAGTTCATCAGCAAACATAGCATGCTTGGGGAGGTCAGAAAGTGCCTTCCTCGGCTCGCACATCAGCAAACTGAGGCATGATATGGTTAAATTAGGTGGTGTGGTGAGCTGGAGGCAGAGTCAGGACGGTGACAAGACAGTCTCAGTTCCTCAGTCCCTATTCTAATCATTGAGCCATGCTCTAAGACCTGTGAGCATATGAGGAGGTTAAGGTTGGGTGCTTAGGGGCTTCACTTACCGCACTGCTACAGGGAATGTCCTTGACTTTGAGCCAGGCCAGGTCCAACGTCCCTTCTCCCCTGTAGCAGGACTGTAGTCTGTCCTTGATGCGATCGTTGATCTTTTTCAGGACAAAGATGCAAAGAGCAGACTCATCCAAGGACTTCATCTTCCTTTTCTGCCCCTTGGAGAAGACTGTGAAGAGGATATCATCCTCAGGGCCAACACCCAAAGACCTCGCTAAGATGGCTCCAGCCTTAGACAAGTAGGCTGCCTGGAGCAACCGGTATTCCACTCCGTTCTTCTCACAGCCAATAGGCACCTCAACATAGGAGTTAAAGGCTGTGTCCTCCTTACAAAGCCGAACCAGCTTGGAGGTATAAACCTGCTCCTTCGTGGTGGAGCCAGGTGGTGAGATCATCTCGGGCTGCAGAGTCAGGAAATAGACAAAGTTACCACTGCTGAAGCCATAGATGTAGTAGATATCAAAGTCAGGAATGATGGTAAAGGTGTCTGAGGGGATCTTGATCATAGAGGCCACAAACTCATCATGAAAGACATATGCAAACATCCCATCTGCCTCTGAATTCTTCGTGAGCTTTCTGCTGGAAATAGTAGGGAAATACTCGGGTTTGCCATCCACGGCAGTGGCAATGAACAACTTGTCATCCATGTTGCTGTAAGAAACAATGACTCCGAAAACAGAGCCACTCTCATTCACCCCAGAGAGATAATGCTCCTTCTTGTGGAAGGGCTCTCCCAGCTTGAAGAGGTCATCCAGCCTCAAAAGCTTGCAGATGCCCTGGTAAAGACTCCCACAGGCTATCAATCGATTCTCCTTGTAGTCTATGAGGAGCATTTTGTTTATGTTGTTAGTGGGCGTCAAGGGTTCATTGCAGGTTTGGACTATCCTGGGAGGATAACACTTGGGATTATCTTCATCAGGACCAGTCTGGTGGGTCACCAGGACCTTCAGGTCACTGGAGAGTTTGTAGATCCTGTTGACAGCTCCCAAGTAAATGTGCCCAGTTCTTTCATCAACCACCAAGTGGTTGAAGTTTCCCTCTGCTTGGTCTCCAGAGAAAGTGATGAAGGGCCTCTTTGGATGGAGTGGCTGCTGCCTACCAAGAGGCGACACTGTAGTGGATAGCAGGAGGTGAGAAACCAGGCAAGTCCATTTCCACATGGCCAGTGACATGATTAGAAAGGTTTGTACTCCCAAGGGAACGAGGATTAAAATCTGTAAGAATCTTCAAAACACCAATTCCCCGGCAGATTTTGTCCTACAAGCAAACAGAAAAGAAAACAAAAGTACATTACCATAGAGCATTCCTTCCTCCTCCCTCCTCCACAACCATGTCATCATCACAGCATATTTAATTGCTAATCCTCCCTTTCTCGTCTCTGAGCTCTCTACTTAAAACCAGCACAAAGGGAGCCCTCCTGAAATAAAAGATGCTCATAGAAAGAGCAGAAATGGCATAGCAGAATAATAAATCAGCACCCTTTTACTCTCCATTACACACACACATGCCCCATGGAGCAGCGCAAAAATTCACTGGAAGCCAGAGCAGTGCGGAAGGCTAATGGCAGAAACATCAAGCAGTGCTGCTGTTTGCTTTGCCAACTTTGACCCAATTGCGTATTTGCTATCTAAGAAGACAGGACTGGAGAAGGATTATTATCCCGCTCTTCTGGATGAGGGACTGAAGCCTAGAGAAGGTCAGGGACCTGCCTATAGGGACAGGTCCAGATGGATACTGCACTCCTTTGCAGCCCTTGAAGTTTGCCAGGAAGAAGCCAGCTCTGGTCTGACATTAACATCCTTTCAGGGAGACTTTGGTCCAGAACGGGCCTGTTTGAACAGGCTCTCTGTGGCTTCCAGATCAAAGCTGCCTCATGCCGGTCCAGCTTGGAGTACAGACGTAGGAGTTGTGGTGTGCCAGCCTTCACAGCCACATCTACAAAGGGCACGTAGCCAAGCACGGAGCAAACTGAGCACCAGGTCTCATTCCTCCCCTGGGCTCTCACCACGAGACTGCTCTCCACCCACTGCACAGCCATGAAAATATTGTCTAAAAGAGAGATACAGTTCCCCCGGCCATGTCATATGACTGAGCATAAAGGGGCTGCCTAACTGTTAGTAGTAATAAAGTCTAAAGGACCACGAAGTAGGAAAATTAACATCCCAGGGACCGGCCTGGTGACTTTCTAATGAGAGGGAAGACGGCCTCCTTGCACCACTCAGTCTCTCAAAACCTCCCAGGTTTTAAGCAGGGTGGTGGGAGCAGTATGGGGTTCAAACAGCTTCTGTAACTTGATGAGCACATCACCAAGCCCCGTCCTCATGCCGTGGAAATGCATCTTCCTGTTCAACACATCCTTCTGTTCCCTGTTCCTCCACCTTTTCATGGCTGCTTCTGTACCAAGAGCAGCTTTGGCCCCCTATAGACCCATAGAGCATGTGGGAGGTGGAGTCCTACCAGCTCAGGTCTCACCACCCAAGTTCCTTGATGAGTGCTGAGTACTCAACCCTTGTTACTGGTGGCCAGCCTGAGGCACACAGGTTTTTCTGCCCGCCATCCCTCTTTAACATCAAGATCAGAATTCCACAGAACTGTTCTTGCTTTTAAAAAGGACACCAGTCAAACCCCAGCTCTGCTCCTGCAGCCCAGCATCCTGTTACCTCTCTCACAGAGTGACTTTGGTGAGATCAGCGGTGTAACTAGCTGAGCAAAGGTGATGACAGCCAGCCCCGTGCAAGCAGGAGGCAAGGGCAAATCACTGTTTGCAGATCCCAGCAGGGAGGAAGATGTGGCGGTGACACAGGTCTGGATTCACAGCTTTTACAAATCTCTGCCACTCTGCAAATGCCAGTGGGACTGAAAAATTTCCTTCAAGTAATAATAAAGAGAATAAATCCTGTCTTCTTTTGACCTGTAGACTGATTAGATCTGATAGTGGAAAGGGTAAGTCTGGGCTTGCAGAGCATCCACCACTTCTATGCCACCCCAAATATTTCATATTTCTCACAGTAGCCAGAATTTCAAAGCTGTTGTGTGATCACCTTCACCTCCCACTGCCCTCCTCACTGCAGCAGCCGCAGGCATTGGATAGATGACGGACAAAGGTCATTTCACATTTACTTTAGGTGTGTTTACCCTGTTCTGCTTTGCCTTTCTGGTCAAGCAAATATTTAATAAAATCAAGCTTATACTGCAGAGTTTGCAAGACTGTCTTGCGAGCAGGAGAGCATTCGCTCTGCAGGGATACGCAGGCTGGTCACGTAGGCTTTTAATAACCTTTATTATGATAGATAGAGTGGGGATGGGATGAGCTCTCCTTGCACAACCATTCCTCTTTCAAAAGAGGCCATCCTTGAGAGAGCAGCAGAAGAGGGAAGCTGTCCCTGTTTGAGTCCTCTGTTCAGAAACATCACGTGGTGACCCTGAACACCGGCTCCCGTCACTTACGAGTTATGATCCATATTTCTAACAGACACTGGTTTGATAGTGCACTAGACAGATCTAGGAAGAAATTATTCTTTTCAAGTACTAAAAAGATATCTATTTTACCCCTATATTTTACTATATTTTGTTCCTCTTAGCCCTGCAGAGTCAGCACAGCTGCAGGACAGGGAAATGTGAACTGCCATGACTCGGAGACAGAAGAGGTAACGAACAACCCTTCTTCTGCAACAGGAGCCATCTGCCCGAAGGTCATCACAACACCCAAGACCAGAGAAGCAATAACAGGAGGCAATCTGCCCATTAAAATAAGTGGTCAACACAACATAAAAAGAGCTACGGTCCAGATATCAAATCTTTGAGGCCCAATCCAGAGAGAACCATGATTGACTTTGAGGTGAGACTGTCACTTGTAGAAGGAGGTGGTGGCAAGGGGAACCTTCCTCCGGCAAAGACAGCAAATTCATTCTGGAAGCCAGAAAGAGTCCAATGAGAGGCTCCAGGATGGTTGGATGAGAAGTCACTTCAGCAGCAGACAAGTGTGCTTCAAAAATAGTGAACCTCATGGGGGAAGATGCTCGCTTGCAGAGGAAGGAGCCTCAGCAGTCTGCCAGCACCGATAGCCATCAAGGAAGCACAGGGAGCAGCCTTTTGGGACAAAGCAGGGAGAGCAGGAGCCTGGGGCTATCTTGCTGTCTTCCATCAGCCATCTGAGTGACCCTAGGAGCAGGATTTTCTCTCTGTGCGCTGCTGGCACTCACTCCTTCTCTCCCATCTGCTCATGTTCTTTGCCCTGCACCCTCTGCCCTGGAGTTCCAACCAGTACTTGAGACTCTGAGGGCTATAATTTATAATTTGGCTTAATTAATAAATAACAGGGGAGGACAGAGGCAAGGAGCACTGGTTGTTTAGCTTGCAGAGTACTGTGGGTTTGGTTTGTACTACCCCTTAGAGGATGCACCAAGGAGAAGGGGGTTATGCATGCCTTTTTATTACCCATGTCTGGACAACAGAAATCATAGCAGCTGGGAAGACAAATCATGCAGTGCCAAAGACGTACCCAGTCTCTTAAGCTGCTCGATATACAAGAGAGCAATTATATTGTAAGAAAAAAGCAAATAAACAAAAGGCCACAGTGAGCAGGTGGTGAGGTCTGGGCTTAGGCTCTGAGGTGGGTTTTTCCAAAATAAACCCAAACCACCTTCCCACAATGACCGGGCTCACTCTCCTTTTCCTGCAGAGATGTGGTCAGCAGTGATGCCACGACCCATCGCGTAGGGCTCCTGTGCGAGACCAGACTGTCCCTCTGAGCAGCTCTACGTGGCTCCCGCCACAACAGCCTCTTCACCAACACATTCAAGGTCCCTAGGAAGGTCCCACGGCCTCTACAACCCCAGGGATCTGTGGGGAAAGACCTTTTGGTAGAAAGCAGCCCTGTTTTTTCTCTCTCTGTCAGGAACAGCTGCCTGCCCTGCTCTGCTGCACCCTTCAAATGCAGTGGTGGTACTGAGGGGATGCCACAGGTCATGACAATACTTTAAAAGCTTTTCTTTGAGACTGGATCTCCTGGGTGAGTCTCTTCATCACCCCACAGCATAAAAAAGCTGAGACCCTGCCTACCTCCTTCTCTGACCATAGTTACGCTGTGGTGTTACACGACATGCAGCGATCCCAAAGGAAGGTATTGTTCTTTTTTTCCAGAAGTAGAGTTACACGAAGTTTGAACCTAGCCTGGACATGGAATTGGAGCAGAGGAAGCCTTCTCACAAATCCAGCTGTTTCAGACAGGGTTTCACTGACGCTTAGATCAAGGTCTCAGCTCCCACATCAGGTCTCACACCACAGTCCTGCCTGTGGAACTAGGGTCTCTACTCTTTGGCTTTCAAATAACACATTCCCCATAAGACTTCTTAAATTCATACAATTTATTTTAGGGATTCATTTCCCCCGAAGGACAGCAAGTTACAATAGTACCCGACAGCATGGTTACGTGTTTACTGTTGTTGAATATTTCCTGTAAAAGTCAGAGAGCGCTGAGCTGGAGGATGCAGCTTGGTTCTTCTCTGGGCTCTCCAGGAAACAATCCAAAGACTCTATAACATGCAAGCCTATGGTCAAGAGAAGGGCACCTGGACAAGATACGTTTGGTTGCAAAAAAACCTAAGAGGAAGAAACTTTCTTCACCTCTTTTAACTCAGATGGTGTCTGTCGTTAGATGGCGAAGCTAGAGAATGCTGAATACATCCTCAAAACCCAGCTGCTTTCAAGGGAAGAAAGTCAAGAAGGATGCGCTACGGCCGAGGAAGTAGGAATAAATCAGGAATAAAGAGGACACAAAGGACTGGTCTGTAAACTGAGAGGGAGGGAAGGACTTGGGAGGAAGTATACAGGGAGAAGGGAAAGAGACAGCTGGGGCATTTCGGTTTTGAGTGACAATCTCACAAAAGCCATGGTCATGTCCCTGTACTGGAGACTGGCACAAATCCAACCCGAATGCAATGAGAGCTCCTGAAAGGAACATGTCACTGGGTGAACATGGGAGATGACAGCATCTCCCTATTTGGCTGGCACACACACACACAACCCTCCTGCCGCCAGAGGTGGCAGACAGATTCATATCACCAGGTCCCATGTCACAGCCACATGTTGGCAGCAGGGACACTGCAAGGTCAGCAGCAAGAGGAGTCACGCGCGACAGCCTGGCTGCAAAGAGCCACGGAATCAAATCCACCCTGGGTCCAGCTCCAGCCTGCGGCTCAGAGCAGAAGTGTGTTAAAATTTAGAATAGGACCAAAACGTGCTGAAAAAACAGACTGGGAAGAGGAAAAAACCCACCACCTCCTGATGCAGAGTGGGTCTGACACCACCCCAGGGTCCCCACGGGGGGATGGGCTCAAGGAGTTCTCCACCAGGCAGCACCTGGCTAGGAGGACGCCAACAGTGCCTAGGGCTCGTGGGCAATGCCAGCAGCACGGGCTGGGTGGTTAACGAAGCCCAGCATTAATTAAGCGGCACGCTCCTCTGTTTACTTTTGCTCCGCTCAGGCACAGCTATTCATTTCCCGGGATGCGGGCGGCCGTCCACAGATGCTGACGAGGCAGACGCCCAGCGATGGAGTCAGCACGGAGCAATTCAGCACCAAGTGCAGCTACACAATCCCTTTAATCGCAGCTAAAGAATTTTTTTCCCCTGGTTTCCTTTAATAAACCCTGATTACCATGGATAGAAGCTTTTCTTTGGGAGCCAACATGTCGAGAAAATTCATACGGAAACATTGTCGACAGCTCCCTCAACAAAGACCGGCTTCTAACTTCAGCTAAATCTTTTCTCTAATCTAAACTTACAACCTGTCCAACGCCTGACAGAAACTGAAAGCAAGTCTCTCTTTGAGGGCATCCCACGCCAGAGCATCTTTTCTTTGGAGCTCACGCCAATGAACAGATCCCAGCGCAAGCTGCAGCTTGTCCCAAATAAAGAGATTAATTTCAGGAGTGGGTTGTTTGCAAGGCACTTAAGGTAAGGTGGGAAAACATGGGCTTTCCTCCTCACTCAGATTATTCTATTCAGGCACTCATATGGTGCCCATCACCTTGTCACCTGTGCATCTGCCAGAAATGTATTAAGTGATGAGATTAACACTTGTCATGAGTGGAACTTTCTTCCTTCTTTCCTGACTCTCCCAGGTGATAAAACTGCATGCGGATGGTGCTTCTGCCTGCATTTCAGTCTTGGTTTCCCATCAGCAAAAGCAGGTCAGAGCTGTGCTCCTCTGTGCTCAGGAGAGAGAGCAGAGAGATTTGTAATGGTTTCTCGGTTCCTCCAGGAATTTGCTACACAGAGACTCGAATGAAAGGAAGCAAATATCGAGCGCCACAGAAACAAGAATGGAGTTTTGAGGTCACGGAAATAACCTACAAATCCAGAGACCGGGGTTAAACTCGCTTTTCTGGAGCAGACTCACCTGAAAGTATCCTGAGGTTAAAGCTATTAAAATTATTCCTCACCACAGCAACTGGGGAAATGTAAACCCCCAGACAAACAAACCACCGTAGCAAGAGCACGCAAAGGAGACCCTGATCACACTGTGGTTCTAGACACGAAGAGGAATAAGCACAGCCCCTGCCCCTAAAGGGATGATGAATATGAAGAAAATGAACTGGGTTTCATCCCAGCAGGTCTCCCCAACCTGCATATCAGTTACAGAATTTTAGGACAGCCTTGAGGAAAAAGATTTTTCCTTCCTCAGAAGCCAAGCTTATGCTCGCAAATTCCCTTCAAGGCTTCGGGGACTCTGAAGAGTACCCAAATGAAGTCTTTAAATTTTCTGGACCTGGTCCAGATGGGAGCCCTAAAACACTATTTTGACCCCCAAGTGGCAAGGAAGGGGCTCTGACCCCAGGTTTCCCCGTGAGTCAGCAGGCAGTTATTTTCTTGTTGGCTGAGGCTGTGTAGCACAGTTTATGTTGCATTGAACGCCAGTGGGTGGATGTTTCCCCCTGCTTTGCAATCTCAGGAAGATCTGAAGTCTTGTAATTAGCACTGTATAAATCCACAAAGAGCCAAATCTCGTAAGACAGAGACCATACTTCAGCTGTCTCCTGAAAGCCTGGCACAGAGAGTAACTCCGTATTCACAGTGACTTCACGATCGCTGGCTATTTCATTCTCAAGATCTACATGAGACACCAGCAAGGATAAAATGTGGGACTTAAAGGAGAAAAACAAAACCTTTAGACCTTTATCTGCTGGTTGTTGGAGCACTGAGACCTATATTTGGAGGTGGGGAAACCGCTTGCAAAGAAGCCAGGAGAGAATCCCCAGTCTTCAAAATCTGAGATTTCACTACATATTCAAAAGGCAGCTGGAGCAGAGCAGCCTGAGAGACACAGGGTAAAAGCAACAGGACTGGGAAAATCAGAGATGATACTGGGATAGGGAATAAGGTTTGGAATGAAAGCTTCAGAGGGACATATTGCTGGTGGATTTGCTGCATGGCATCAGGCTAACTGCAAACCAGATGAGCTTCAGCTGCCAGTGACCAGGACTTGATGGTTCAGAGAGCATGGGAAGTTCTCTCAAACAAAGAGTGTATAACTGGCCAGCCCAATGCGATTAATGCAGAGCATGGCTGCGTGCTCACAAAGATCCAGGATCCTTTACAGTAAGGACCATCGATCCTGCAACTATACCAAACCTTACTGTCGGAAACAGGCTGAACACACAGCAGAAGTAGGAACATCAAGAAAATGCTGCTAGCAATACTATATTACTGGGAGGAAAGAGACAGATAGAGGTGTGACGATTTCTCTTCAGTGATGCAGGGTTTGCAGCAGAGGTGAAAACAGGAGTCTCCCTTTATGCTTTAATCAGCATAAAATTTCCTCCTTTCATTTATGGCAGGTATCCAACCCGTTTTGGAGCAGCAACCACTAGCCACGGATGGGGCCAGTGAAAAGATCTGACACAGCAAATCCTTCATCTTCGGCTTCCCACGTGAGTGGCTAAAGAGAGCAGATGAGTGAGTACAGTGCCATAAAACAGGGATGGCTGGAGCTTCTCAAATCTTCGCCAGATCTCGAGTCCAACATACACATTATCACTAGCGAGAAGGAGTAGTGCTGACTGGCATTTGCTCTCCCAGACTTAAAGGAAACCTTCAGTTTACTGCAACAGTTAGCAATATTTTTATAGTGACATCTGTACTGGAGTTTATGGAAAAAAAAAATGTATTAGACATCTCCTTGTTTCATTTCCTCTGCACTTACTAATTCTGACCAAATTCCTAAATGCTTATGAGTCCGTCTTTCTGTGCCCATGAACCTCCTGGGCAGACACATGCCATTTATTTTAGCACTCTGCCTTGTACATGACAGCTCTTCCAGCAACTGGCCTCTGTCTTTCAGCCCTTGAGCAGCTCAGATGAGGGACAGTCTTCTTCCATGTTTCTGTAGCACCTAAGGAAATTAGGTCCCAATCTGGTTAGCTCATAACTTGCACGTGTTAGCTGAAATAATCTGTTTCTGCTGATTCCATGGGCTTGAAAAGAGGTCTTTAAAGAAGGCTGACAAGTCCATACTTCTGCCGCAAAGTTCACCAGCCCCAAATTCCAGGCACCTTCTGCAGATACGAGATTGCTACAGAGCATGACCTCTTCTTCACAAATGAAACAATACAGCACAAAAGCAACATTTTTTGAATAATACTAATCTACTGCATGCATTACTTGGCTTTCCCTTACAAATATAATAAAAACTACATTAAAATTGTTTATTAGTTTTAACCGTTCTGGCATAAAAGTACTTTTTGTCAAGTTCAAAATGAAGCGAGGTTCAGTGCAGCTCCTGTGTTCATAGCAAGATTCCCCCTGAGAAAAAATACCCAGGATCAGACCAAACACGAGATGTCCTCTTCAGAGGACTTCCACTTCAGAACACTTTGGCTAAAACCTTCTGCCCTCACTTGACTTGGATTTTTTTAACGAGCTGAAGGGTGGTTGAGATGTCACCCGAACCGAAAGACGAACGGAGGGACAGGACTCTGATGGACAGCCCCATGCTTGCAAGAGCAGAGACATCCAGCTGAGACACAATTTCCAGCCCAGTGGCAGCAAAGGGGGTTGACTCGACTCATTCTGCCGATAGCTGTAATGAGGCAGTGTGGACACAGCCCTGATAAGCAGCAGCTTTGCAGGGACTGGGAGGGGGGGGAGAGCAATCTGTCATCTATCCCACCACAGTCCCGTGATGCCCTATTTCAGAGACAACACAGGAAGACCACATCAGTTACTTTCAGCAGAGAATCAGCAGCAAAACTCAACCCTCCATTCCAAAAAACTACCCGGATAAACTATTGCTAATTTACTATTCATTTTCTCTTCCAGTGACTTGGTCACCACAAGGCAGAGGCCAAGCCTGGCTGCTGCCAACACACACAAAGGCCAGTGGGAAGTTATTCTTAGAGCCCTGCCCGGCTGTTGCTGCAGGATAACCAGCTCCAAATCACGCCTGACAGTCTCAGGATACTGCTGAGCTAGACCTATAGCCAGGATCAGATACAGACAAGAGACAGAATTGTGCTAATATGGGTAAAAAGATTATCACATGCTCTGTTTGTTAACAAGAAGATTAGAAGAGGGCTGATGTTGTATACACACGCAGAGGCAGCATTTGCAAGGAGATACACAAATCTAGCCTGTACAGCATACAGACACATTTATTTTTGCACCAAATTATGCAATTCCTGTACTCCCGGTGCAGTGCAGTGCATGCATGCATAATTACACCAAGCATTAGCAGCAACACCTATAGCTCAGGTTGTCTGACATGTTCTGTATTAAGACTCAGTTTTAAGGTCCTCATTACTTTGACAGACCTGAACTGCTCAGGGGACGGTTTCCTCAGCTTGATGTCTGCCTCGGGCTAACACCGCCTTAGAAAGTTGCATTCAGAATGGCTTGGGCAATTCTGAGAAGTAAATTAGGAGAAAAGTTTTTGTAAGTTTTTGATTTTAATTCTTTTTTTTTTTCTGTGTTTGACCTTGGTTATATTCTTTCCACTGTCTTACTGAAAAGCTTCCATGCTTTGGAGCAGGTAGTAAAAACTGGGAAGGTCCTCCCCTGCTGTCATGGAGCTCTTCTGGCCATTCCTGAAAGTGTCTAAATCTGACCAAGTTACAGCATCTAATAATACATACAATGCAAGTAAAATTTTTGCCTTTTCCACTGCTCCCAGGATGGATCAGGCAGCTCCACCGTAGGAGAAGGATCATCAGGGATGAGGGGACTAAGCAGGTTTTCCCTACGCTTATTCACTGTGTCAGCTGGAGGTTTTCGTGGTGCTAAGCTCTGCTGCTGAGGAAAACTCTTCCGTGCTCCCCAATGGACTTTTGCTGCAGCTCAGCTTAACGAACCCGATAGGAAAGCAAAAGAGGAGGACGCTCTGACACAAGGAAGGGAAGGCTGGAAAGCGAAGGAGGGGAAGAAAATTGGGCAGAGACAATTTAGGAAAAGGGATATGAGCAGAGACTGGGAAATGTGGGCAGATTGCAGATTTGCAAGTTTTCTAACAATTGAAACATCCCCTTCTCATGAATGGGGCTTTGACCCCATGGCTTCCGAGTCTCCTGATTCCCCTAAGATGGGTTTCCTCCAGCTGCTGACAAATCTGGAGGTCAAATCAGTTACACAAGGTTAAAGTTCTGGGGAGAAATTTCCATTTTTGCCTTGCTCAAGAGCTTACAAAATGCATATCAAAACAAAAAATTGCAACTGCAGAAAGGAAAAGAAGGAAAAAAGAGCAGGTCGCTGCTGAACTGCTGCAGGCTTATCCAGCATCTTCCGTAACCCTTCTACAGGCATTGAGAGGAGGTTGCAGGAGGTCCTCCCGAGCAAAGGACAACACTACCCCCTTCCAATTCCTTCTCAACACCACTATTCAGTGTCAAGCCTGGAGCAAGTTACCAAATTATGAGACTTCACAGAACCAGGAGCAGCAGCCCTGCTTTACAGACTATTCCTATATAAGTTAAAACCAGACAAATTCTGTGGGAGCATGGGGTGGCACAGTGCCTGAGAGCATGATGCTGCTGTTACTTTGCCGTCCTGCTGTAGCTCACGCCAGCACATCACGCCTTGTCCTCAAGGGCCCTTCCAGCTCCCCCCAGTAAAATAACACATTGCTGTTTGCAAGGGCAGCCAGTGGCTCTAATCCAGATGTTCCTACTAAGAGCAGGTCCCCACCTCCAGAAGTTTTAGCCTACAAACACCCTGGGGAAACAGAGGTCCAGCGAGGTGAAGACTTGGCCAAGGTCACGCAGTGGCAGCATGGCTGAGACAGAGATCACAGAATCACAGAATCACAGAATGGTAGGGGTTGGAAGGGACCTCTGTGGGTCATCTAGTCCAACCCTCCTGCCAAAGCA
>Ga0065711_1045151_pt1 | contig 13658 bp, 7 predicted proteins | sample Hoacrofraction12_FD_59098 | JGI IMG/M metagenome (GOLD analysis project Ga0065711, IMG submission 59098) | Hoatzin crop microbial communities from Cojedes, Venezuela - Epithelial fraction 12 v2 (version 2) | ecosystem: Host-associated > Birds > Digestive system > Esophagus > Crop | place... | reverse complement strand
AAAAAAAAAAAAAAAAAAAAAAAAGTAGGTAAGACGACAAACAGGGGAAGGGGCCCAAAAGGGGTTGGGGGGAAATAGGAGAAGAGTAAAGCAATTCTGACAAATAATCAACTAGAACAACACCTATGCATTTAAGCCAAACTTTCCACTTTCCCAGATGGACTTCATTTCAGGGAGAAAAGGGTTCTTTCTCAGAACAGATCTGGTTCTGCAAACTAAGTAATAAGGGTACAATCCAAACGATACATTTAATGATTCTAATTATTTCCAAGTACTTCACAGCGTAAATCCCTGTTACTCAAATCCAACTACAAACAGAAGTCTATATCCACTACAGACTGTGCATCTTTCTCACCAAATTTCTTCTTTCTTTCAAGTCCAGAACACTTTTTCTGAAGTACAACAAAAGAATCACAGGCGTTTGCTTTAAAATAAATCACCGCCATTGCAGTAAAATCCAAGACTGTGCACTGGAACAGTATCCATCCTTTCAAGGTCAGAACTGTAGGCCTGTACTGCAATCTACTTAGATTTCCCTGTATGCAACAGAGGCCTGAGGGATCTACAAATTTATTAGCACCTTTTTACACTGAGGACATCCCGTCCTGCTATCAGTTTATGGCATACCTATTGATGCTGCCTTCTCAGTCTTGCCCCATTACTGGATTTGGTTACTTAGCTGAGGACTTACTGATCTTCTTTTCCTTCTACCATTATTCACCTTTAAATATCCACCTTATTCTTCTGTCCTTCTGACGTTTCTCAGCTATCTTCACAAGGACCGTCTTCAACTGACTTCCATTTAAGTGCTTTTTCCAACACCAACAGTGCTCAGAATTGTGACTGACACCAACAGCATACTGCTGATAAATTCATCTCACTGAAGCCACATGACCGGCAGCCTGCTTCTACAGCAGCTTTGAAAACCTCTGCACTAGAAAACTGTATAAAACCCAGTACGAGTAGAAAATCTAATCCAATGTTTCAAAGGACCACATTGCAAGGAATTGTACGAAAACAAATAATCAACGATACTGATGAGGCAGGACGAGGAACAGCCATTGCTACAAACTGCAGCAGTGCTCACAACTAAAGGCACAAGAACAAGAAATTTCAGAGCTTAATGTTGTTTCCATCTACCTTTGCTGTTAAAAAGCCCTGCCTTCTTTCTAGTTTCTCCTAATTGTTGGCCCAAATTCAGCACCTGTCCAACCTGCTCTCAGGGTCAGGTGACCCTGCTTCGGCAGGGGGGTTGGACCCAAGCCTAACATTCTGTAATTCTGTGTGCTCTCCATCCTGTTATACACAAGAATGACACCAAGCACTCATGTTCAACTTCATAATAAACAAGTAATTTTCAGACACTATTTTCGAGGACAGAATCCTTTCTTTTCTAACTTACAAAAGTATATGCGTAACACAAACACAGAGAAATGCAAATGGACTTCCTCCTGTCCCCACTTCTGCTTCTTAAGCAGTGGAGGAAGCTCTGACCTCCTTTGGCTATTGGTCTCCTAGGTAAGATCTCAGACCCAACAGTAAGTCTATTCTTACTTCCATGTGGTTGAAAAGATGTTAAATAGTACAAGTTAAGAAGGTAATCTACCTGTATTATTTCATTAGAAACACCAGGGTTTACTGACAACTCCTAAATGAAACCTCAATTTGAAGTCCATTCATTCCCTAGATTTTTAATCTCTTTAGTATCTTCTGTGCTGTTTTTATATTCTTCTCATGCTTTAACCAAAAAGTCATGCAGTATAAACATCTAATACAGAAACCTACCATTATTAGCTAAGTCTATAATGTCATCACGTAGATAATTCATAAACTCCTACAACTCACATCAATCCATCTCCTTCATTTCCTGCACTAACCGTGCTACCAATCTGCTGGACACACACACCAGGTTACCAGCCTGGCATTATCCAGCTGATCCCATTTACCAGTTTAAAATATTAAGAAGTAAGAGTAAGTGAGGGGGAGGGAAATAAAGCATGCATTACAACTACAAAGTAAAATGACTCAAGTTATCATTTGAAAGATTACTGTGATGTTTATTACTTTAAAGTGATGACCATAAACTTCCTAGCAACCGTTGGATAGATGACATTTTCAAGCTCTATTTCCTATCTAAAGTCTGCAGGCTGCCAGGAGACAGACTGCTTCCCCTCTGGTAATTCTGAAATATACAAACAAAACTTTAAAAGTAGCAGCTCTTTTCCACAGTGGCACTGGCTGAGATCCAAAGCTAAAGCCCTTGAAGGATCCAATATACTTAAATAGGCTTTCAGTTAATAGGATGCATGAGATTCCTCCGTTTAAAAATTGGATACTTACCAATTAGGCCCCTAATTCTAAAAATTTCTAAGAACAACAACTGTTCTGAAACTGCCTTTTGCTAGAGCAACTTTACATTTCTAAACATGCATACACAAATCAGCTTCCTCCACGCTCAGAAAATCTTTCGTCGTGTCTTACATCATGCATCTGCCCTTCACAGGTTGCAAAGTATCGTCAAAGGTACAGCAACTAGCAAAGTAGCCTACATAGCTCTGACCTTTCTTGCAAGTTAATGAACAGACATTTATTCTTAAGAGCATCTTTGCAATCAACTGTGTTGACATTAAACAGAATTTTTATGCAGGAAAATTTCCTGAGTAATGAGACCACAAGAACCATTTCATGGCAGTGACCTATAGCAACAGCAGAGCACAGAGCTGGAAAAGGGAGAAGCTCACTTCCTAGCTGTTGACCTAGCTCTTTCAACAAAACCCTATAAACCTAGGTCACAGTAAAAACCACAGCCTCCTCCTTTGCAGGCCTTTCTGTGTTAAGGCTAAGGCAGAAAAGACTGATTACTGTGGGTAACTATCGAAGATGTACTGCCTGTCTGCATTATGCTGTTCACATATTCCCCATACCCGAGACGAAGCTCTTGCGACCATCTCTGATCTTTAGCATTTTGCCTGCTATAAGGTGGCTTTTTCTTTTCTGCCATTTCCTATGCAGAATATGCAATAAGGTTTTCAGCATGCAGCTATCCAAAGAGCTTAGTGTTGTGCCCCCCTCTTCAACCACTTCCAGTCCATGCTTTGCATACTGGCAGAAAGCACCACCAAGATAAACTACAGAAGCTTGTTGTCATTGTTCACATTTGGTGTTGTGTAAACCTGCTCATTAAGAACTCATGTATGCTGTGTAGTTGCGTATTTCCTCAGTGAGTCTGCAGGCAACATAACCCAAAAGATTTCAGACACATTAAAGAGTTCCTGAGCAGTTCTAGTTGATGAGGTCCCATGCATGTCAGCTTGTAAATCTTGACTAAAAGAAAATGTAGGAAACCCTTTAAGAAAGCAGTAGTTTCCACTCAGAGCTCAACCCTTCCTCTCTGATCACAGTGAAGTGTTCATGTAAAGCCCCTCGATTTTTGTATTTTTAGATACAGAATGGACCTGGTAAGTCTACTGGGCAATGTGAAAAAGACGTGTCAGCTCTCAACATGGAGCAGCATACATTCATTACATGAGTACAACTCTTAAAACCAGGAGAGATTCAGTCAATTAAAAGTTTACATATGTGCCCATTCAACAGGTGCTAGATTGCAGAACATAAAATCAAAACCTCACAAAATTCTCTCCTTGACTCAGAGGCAACAAGAAGGAACTCAAATATTACTAGAAAATTTCAAACAAGTACTTAAGACACAGTTACAGCTTTCATGGGTATATCTCAGCAGATGAGTCAACTCTTAATCATACAGCATTTACACATACTGAAACCCCCTGTGTATGGACTGTCACCAAAAAAAGTTTTTTTTCAGATGTCTTAAATAACTAAACCAGAAGAAAGGGAAGAGGGGATTTTACTTTAACTACTGAAAGTAACAAGGATGTCACAATAAGTAAGTGAGACTGGGCTTATTAAGGGTAACATCACAAAAGCACCGAGGAGACACAACTGCAATGCGTAAACTCACTCAAGAGAGTAAATACAACAGAGCGAATACAAGTACTGCAACTAAAAGAAAGCTGTCTCAATCGTAAATGTGTGCGAAACAGATATTAATTCAGGTTTAAAACCACAGGAAGTTTTATAACCCTCTGAGGAGTGATGAGTAGGCTGATCAAGAGCAGTCTGAGAGATGGCAACATGATCCCTGCAAGGAATCAAGGACACGAGGCAGAATGGTGAAGCACTAAAGTAGAGCAAGTTACTGTATTTGTGAAAGGAGACCCACGACAAGAGCACATTTTTTTGCTGCACTGAAGTTGATGAATGTTCTTCAGCTTTCATGAATCAAATCCTTATTTAATTTCTTTTGCTGCAAGCAAGCAGAACAGCAAAAGATTTCCATAGGAAGTGGTTAGTTCCAATATTCAAAGAAAAAAACACAGGCCAAAATTTCCCCCTGAGTATTTTAAAATAGATTTATAAATTTAATATACAATGCACTAGCTGATAAACAGGTACTTCAGAAACTTGATTCCAAAAGTAGGGAAATTCTTTTATAGATACTGTCACCCAAGATCATCTTTCCACTGCATTTTTGTTGCAATATGTTCACAGTTAAAGCTGATAATATTAACTGCCAAAACCAGTTTAATTTCCATAACTCAAAAGAAAAATCACAGAGGGAGGAATACATTTGATAGCAGAAGTAACATAAAACTGTGCAGAGCAAAAACTACATGCAACAAACACAGAAGAAAAGCAATAGATCAACTTGTCAGGGTGGAGTTACATAGATGGGTTCTCAAAACTTTTTTGTGACAGTCTATTAGCATGTCATTAAAAAAATTATGACATACCAGCTATATTGATTGCTCTTTAGACAACACACTGATGATGAATTTGCAATGCTGATACTGGTTCCACAGTTACTGGTTTCTTCTTGCAGCTTTAGTGACAATTTCATATCAAATTAGCCCCAAAATGCAATAATTCTCAGAGTTGAAAGACCATGTAGTTACAGGTCAAACTACATACTTGCTCTGCTTTCACGTTTAATATTGAGCAACTGTCTTCCTATAGCAAAGATATTATTTTTAAGAACTCTATAAAAAGTCAGTTAGCAGCCATATGATGTGTTTTGTTCACTTAATGGAAAAAAATGAAAAAGCCTTACTCTTTGTATCCAGCTGAGCACGATACTTTTCAAATCCCTTGAGTCGAACTCGTTCTCCCAAGAGCTGAAGGAACTCTTCAAAGGCTGGACCTGCTGATTCATTATTATACATTTCCTCTTCTGTGCTTTGCCCAGCTTTGCAGTACATGATACCCACCTTAAGTTGGTAACTTAACTGCAAGGGGAAAAAGATGAAAATTTTACATGTATAGCATATGATGCAGCAACTTATTTATTGAATTCACTTCAGGTTTTTTATTGAACTCCTAATTCACACCGCCTCCACTCGTCAGTCTAATTTCAAAGTTTAATATAGTTCCAAATACTCTCATTGTTTTCCACTGTAATTGCTTCGATGACGGCATATTTCATCTGAAGACATCAAAATGCTTTCTGAGGGGAAACAAACATTAATGTTCCTTCTTTTCAGGAGGACAACAGTGCAGATTGCAAATGGTGAACGCCTTTCACCGAGCCACGTGGCAAGTGTTGGCTGAGAAATGTCAGGAACTCAACTCTCACTCTTAGGCTGGTACCATGGTTACTGTCCTATACTAAACCTTCCACTCAGAATGGTAGGGCACAACATGTGCTGATTCCTATAAGTGACAAAATTAACATTCCTTCACTTCAGAGAGAAGATAAAAATTTTTCACCTATTAGTGCATTCACCTGTTAGCAATGTTGAAAAAGTCCACAGCATTCAGTTGGCCTTCTCTGACTTTTAAAAATGCAGTAACAAAGAAAACAGCTAAATTGAGAAATGCTGATAATAATTTAAAGATACTATTTAGTAACATAGACCTTCAAATGTATTTGTGGTTCTCAGTTCCATTGTTCCTCTAATTTGGTGTTTGATGTTCCTAACGCAGCAGAAACTGAAGATGTGAATAAAAGTACTTTTTTAATCCAACCATAACTGTGAATCTTCAAAGCAAACCGTTCCCACCAATTCCAAATTGATAAACACACAAAAAGGACCACATCTGTGCCCCCTTTATGCCTGGACTACAGAAACAGAAGTTACAGAAGGGAAGAAAGCAGCACCCGTAGCCATTTACTGCTGTCTCCAAAACCAGTTTCACCAATAGGAACTCTGACTGACAAAGCACAAAGGAGAGCCTTGCAGTTTACGCATGTATTCATCCAATAAACATGCATACTTACTGCAGGGGAAATAACCTTTCCTCCCACCCACAAATCTCTGTAGAGGCTCCATCTTAAATAAATACCATGCAGATCTGCCAGAGCAAAATCACAAGAAAGGCTATGGAAACTAACATGAGATTTACAAGTTTGGGCTACAGGTTAGTGGGAAGTGAAAACAGTTATTTGCAAGGGCACTGGAAGCAAAGTCATCCAAATACACTATCATTTACTCTCCAAGCTTCTATCACAGGTCATGAGACAAACTGTTTTGGAACTTGCTGGGATGATGGGGACACATAATTAACCTGAAATTTGTTCATTTTAACTTGCATTTATGGTGGGATACTTTAAAAGCCCTCAGAAGTGGTCCTACTCTGCCTCTAATTAAAGTAAATTTTAAAATTTAAAAAATGCTGAAAATTGCAACTGTACTGTATTCTTCTTTTACTACTAAGGATGAACAGTGACAGTGATAATGTATTACCAGTAGGAAAACAAAGAGGGGAAAAAAGAAGGGTAAAGATCAACCTGGCTTGATTACTGTCACTAAACAAGTTAAGCATGTAATGAATCACAGTTCTAGGCTGCTTCTTTTTTCCCCTCCAGAATGTCCCTTATTTTATCACCTGACACAATGACTACCTGACTTGCATTTACTAAGTATGTCCAAATTTCTTATTATAAAATACGAATACGGCATAGAATCACAGAATGGTTCAGGTTGGAAGAGACCTCAAACATTGCCTAGTTCCAACCCCCCTGCCATGGGCAGGGACACCTTCCACCAGACCAGGTTGCTCAGAGCCCCATCCAGCCTGGCCTTGAACACTGCCAGGGAAGGGGCAGCCACAGCCTCTCTGGGCAACCTGTGCCAGTGCCTCACCACCCTCACTGTAAAAAAAAAAAAAAAGTCTTTCTTATATCTAATCTAAATCTATCCTCTTTCAGTTTAAAACTGTTACCCCTTGTCCTGCCACTATACTCCCTGATAATGAGTCCCTCTCCATCCTTCCTGTAGGCCCCTTCATGTACTGGAAGGCTGATGTAAAATCTCCCCGGAGCCTTCTCTCCTCTAGGCTGAACAGCCCCAGCTCTCTCAGCCTGTCCTCATCTCAATCTATTTCTTATGAAAGAAACATTCAGAGGCCAATCTCCAAAATTACAACTGAAAGGAAAAAAAAAATAAATTTTGTGCCTTGAAGTAGTGTTTCTATTTCCTTTTGTCTCATTGTTCACTATTTGAAGTGCTTTCTGTGTAACTATAAAGGAAATACGTTCTTTCAGCACTAGAGACCTAACCAAAAACATTCACCTTTAAGAATGAAGACTGCATATTTTGGTCTCTGAAGCATCAAGACTTGAAGCAAAGATATTTATTAGTAAACAAATACCAAGCACATGCAAATTAATGTTACAATTTATTATTATGATTATTTATTTCAACACTCCATTCACAAAAAAAATTTCAAAACAACCATCAGTGTATGCAATGCTCAAAACAATACAGACACAGATGGATGGCACAAGCTTTTCTTTTTTTTTAAAAAAAAACCCACATTCTACACAATGACTGTTTAATTAAGATTTAAATTTTTTTAGGAAACATGGGAGCTAGATGAGGTTTGTGGGTACATTTCTGTGATCTCTGCTTAGCTAGTGAAGTACATGATTCCACTCACTGCAAGTTTATTGCCTTACAGCAGCCAAACTTAACTCCTCCTGCTGAGAAGGCTATATGCTCTCAGAGAGAACCTGGATGAGCTACTGCTGATATGTGGGAAGGGAGGAGAGAGGAGGGGAGAGGAAGGGTGGTGAGAGGTGGCACTGCTGCTGCTCCTGCCAGAAGGAATGCCATCACCTTCAGTATCACCAGTAGCTGGTCCTGTCCTGGACCACTCAGGCAACACTTGCTGCCCAGAATGCTCTCTGTCCTCTCCCAGGGAAATATGATGGATGGAAGAGTTTCATGGGACCACAATGCTTTAGCTGCACTGCTAATTACAACAGTTTCTAGTAATTTTACTTGAACAAGTTAGGACAAAGCAAACCATTCTCACCAAGCACACCTACACTACTCAACCTTCAATTCTGGGTGAAGGAAAGATTTAAGGGCATAAACATAAATGGGATCTGCAGCATCAACAAGCAACCAAACAACTGTTCTTTATTGCTGTGAAAATGTCAGCCTAAGAAACTAAATAAGGACTATGCAAAGAGCAGGATATGCCTTCTATCTGTGTTCTTAGAATTGCTGAACTTCAAAAAAAGAGTTTCTGAAGAAAACATAAGCTGGTATTTCTGAATCAAGAAAAAGTGTATCTGGGGGAAGAAGGGCATGCAGTCCCCATTACTACACCTCCTTCTGACAAATCTAGGATCCTTAGAAGTGTATAACTTGAAGTAAAAGCTAAAAAAGGAGCTGAAGAATGAAGTCAGCTGTGGTAAAACTCCTGAAGTAGCAGCTTCATTTTAATAATCTAAAAGTATTTACATATGTGGGAAAAGTGCACTTCAAGTATTTATCTAGCACCCAGTGAAAGACAGCAAAAAGCTTATCTTGGATTTAACCAGTCAGCAAGTTTATATTATAAACATGGAATTGTATTAAAACCCGACTGACATTTCACAGTATTTCTGTGAATGAGGAACTGTCATGAAGATAAACTTCTACAGGAGTAAGTCAGTAATTGCACTGATATTCAAATTTTAAAATCGTATTTGGAAGTAAACCTAAAGTAAGTTACTATTCAAGGCAAAGATTAGTAGATGGTAATTAGCCAGGAAGCTAGCACAGCCATATAGAACGATTGGATTGCTTTTTAGCAAGAAGACATTCAAACGAATGCATTTCAATAAAGCCAACACAAGGACAGCAAGGTGACAAGCAATGTGGGCCGTATGTACCAAACAGCAGATGTTACCATGACTCTAGCAATCTAAAGCAAAGTAAAGGAACATGCAACTTGACATACAACAGCAGTACAAAATTGGGGCAAGAAGAACATTCCCATTCTGACACTGGATCTCACATGCAGCTATTGAAAGAGTAGGAGAGACAGATCTCAGCCATAAAAGTGATATGAAATTCAGAGAAAATATGTTGCAGTGAAAGACTTGAAAAGTGCAGTCTGTTTATCATAAACAAGACCAATAGATGATTTAATCACTGCATACAAAAACCTTTGCTGGAAAAAAATCTCACATCAAAATGGCTCTTAAGATGTAGCAGAGATAGATATCAGAAGTATGGAATCCGAAAGCAGATAAATTAAAATAAAGAACAGCAAATTCTTAAATATGAAAACAACCAACTGCTTTAAAACCTCACTCAAATCTATTAAAACATATAGCCTATCTTAATCAAAACTGGTGCATGCAAATTTGGCTCAAAGAAGGGGTTACTGGGTGAAATTTAATGGCTAAGTCAGGCTAAGGTCACTTTACAGTCTTACAAAACATCTTATTTGCTACATCAAACAGGCACCTGTTTCTGCTATAATGAAACAGTTCGACACTCAGCAAGAAGGGGTAAACATTCTGTGTTCCTAATTAGTAGAGCAGCTGTTACCCAAATTTTTCCGTTAGCTTGGATTTGATAAAAAATGCAGCTTCCAATTAGTACAGAGTGTGCTTATCTTTTTCTGTTAGAAGTGTCAAACTGTTTAATTACCACAAAACCAGAAAATACTTTGATGTAGGTAATACAATTTTAACTATTACTTGCCCTTAATGATTTTCAAAAATTTAAGTAGTAACAGAAAACCATACTATCCACCATATTGCAGGAGCTTAATGACATATAGGATATGAAATAAGGATAATTTAACCTCACAGTTTTTTTAGACATAAACAATTTCTGAAGCAAATTATGCTAAATTACTGTTCAAATTAGGTATTTACTAGAAATACTTTTGGAATTTATTTTTTTTAATAGAACTTTGATAGATTTTCTTTTTTCTTTTTGTGAAAATTTTCGTATCAACACTATCGAGATTGCAGGTTCTTGATGGGCATATCTGGCGGGTACTGATCTTTGAATCCCAAGGCTCACTTACGGAGCCATGTTGAATTTAATTCCATTTTCTCCACTGCTGAAACAGAAAACTTGGGAAAGAGATCAAAGATTATCCTAGAGTCTTCAAGTGCCTGACAAACTTGATGCTGGATGAAGGGCAGATTAGGTTTAGACCCAGGTAATGAATCATAAAGACTGAATGTGTGAATATGTGGAAACACTGCTCTAATCATCTAAGGAAAACACTCAGGCCTCCAACTTATTAGGATCTCATCATGTGAAAGTGAATAGTTATACTGTGCAGTACAACCATCTAAAGATTCCCTCCCTCGTTAGCAGGCTACACAGTGAACCGATCTCCCTTCAACCTCATATGTTTGCCTGCTCATCACAGTGGTGTTCTCTGCAGGAGCCAATAAGCACATGCAGGAGATACTGCTGATGGAGAGTCCACCTGAATTTCCAAGAGACATTTAACAAAGCTTTTTCTTCTTCAAAAAGTCTTAAAAAACCTAAATAGCCAGGGTACAGAAAAAGGAACTCACTCAGACATATAACAGCTAAAAGACAAAAAAGAGCTGAAGAAAATGGTCAGCAGAGTAAGGCAGGGATCTGAACTTGGACTTAGAGTATTCAATGCAGACTTCAGCCATCTGGTAAGAGGTGATGAATAGTAAGGTAACTAAGTTTGCTAATATTACTGAATTATTACTCTACAGTATTGGAGTTGAAGACTGGCTATGAGAGTTACCAAAGAAACTTATGACAGCAGACCACTGGGCAAAAGAAAGGCAGATGAACCTCAGTACAATTAAACCTTGTACCACGTGGATCAGGTCAAAGATCCCCAACTTTATACCTACAGCAATGAGCTCTGACTTACACCCCAAGGAACAGGATCATGAAAAGATATTTTCAGTGTTTGTTAGTAGCCATAAAGCAAACAAAATATGAGTAACTATTAGAGAGGGAAGAGAGAAGAAAGCATCCTAAACCAAAATTTTTCCCCCATTTTCAAAACTGCACTGTTTTAAAATACATGTGGGAGAGGAGGGGGATAACTGGAAAAACTCTAGAGAGGTAAAAGCATGATCAGAAGTACAGAACAGCTTCTACAAGAGAAATGACTAAACTAGGACTCATCAAACCGGTAAAGCAGAGGGGTAGGATAGAGCGCTCTAAAAAATAAAAAACCTACAAAAGCTCCTATGAGGAGTTAGGAAAGTATCACTCCATGCTCATCCTGTTCTCATATTCTTAGCCAGGCATCCACTGTTGGTCATGGTCAGTGACAATACTAGGTGCACCTACCTTGGGCTGACCACACAACCACTCCTGATGATTTCCTCATTCTCTTGTATCATGTTTGTGTACTTACTGAAGTAGGTGAGGTTCTCAAACTAACTAGAGGACAAAGTATTTTGCTCAAGTTTTGGTTCTGGTAGGTATTTATCCGGGGATTCTCCATCTTGCCTGTTTTAATAACCAAGGCACAAGAAAGCTGATGAAATCTTCATGATACTCACATATAAACCTGTTTAGAATAGCTATATTCTCTCCCTTGTGGGACAGATAACGATTAGATCTTTCTCAATTTTATAATGGCAATGTTAGACTGATAGCAAGAAGAAACAGTAACATAGATGTTAATTCTGTGCTGGGAAGACTGATCACAAGAAGCAAAAAAAAACCAGGAGAAAGAGTCAGTCTTCGCACTCAGAGCTGTTATACGTCACTGTCCAAGTTTCTAATCACAAAATTCACTTTACTAATAGACTTAGAATATTTTGCCATGTAGCCTGTTTCAGGGAAAAAAAAAAAAAAAGAAAAAAAGATAGACAGACAGCACCATGGTAATGGTTGTGCCAATACAAAATTACAACAAAACATTTCGTAACATGGGAGATCTCTGTTCTAATTCTAATAGCAATAAGAAAACCAGAAAAGAACTCCCTCCTCCCCTACAATTTTTTAAAAATTATCACTTAGTCTCTTTTAAAGTAAATTAAAATGGACAATTGCCATAATATTAATCTAAAACTTTAGACTACTTAGAGCAATGAACTTGATTTCATACACACCAAATATTCTGCAAAACTTCAGGGAAAGACACGCAACATACCTCTGCCTACAGATGACAAGCTTTAGCTTAAATGAGGCTTTTTAACAGACTGACTGACCACTTAAAGCTAAAAGGTAATTTTGCAGTTCATGGCAGTAATCTGACAGTTTAAGACAATTTGTCTCATTCTACAACTCTGCACTTACCCCTTGTTCATCCAGCTTCATAAGCTGTTCTGTGACTTTTGGAGTGTTGAAGGCCAGCCTGAGGCAATGGATATTCAGCTCAGGAACCACATACTCCAGCACTTCTTTTAGGGGAAGTCCCCTGGCTGTGCAATGCTTTGCAGTTGAAGGGATAGCATCTTCTAGCACAGAGCCTCTTAATGTCATAAGCTAAGCATACAAAACAAAAATAGCTTCTGTATTGAATTATGCACTGAGAAAAGGTTGATTAGCAACAGCAGTGGAGCAAAACATACTATTTTTCCAATTCTCAGTAGAGATTGAGGACATTAAGCAACTTGCATCGCATGAAACAGACACCGATACAAAAATGTCACTCTGATAGCAAACAGCAGTCAGAATATTTCAAATCATTCAACAGATGTAAGTTTTACAGGAAACTAATACTTGGAAAAGATGAGTAGTAGTATTCCTAGCAGAGAATTACGTATAGAAGTACGCTTCTCGGGTCTACCCACTTTCACATACAGAAGTGGAAGCAGTAATTTTCCTCCTCTTTGCTTGCTTCTAGCTAGTATAGCTCCTGTAAGTTTCTCAAGCTTTAACCAAAGCAACCTTCACAGTTACATCTGTATTGGATGTTATGGAATAACACGCTGTGTAATATAAACATGTGGCATAACTTTTCAGGAGATTCCTGGATTATACATATGTAGAGGAGACAGAAATTATTATCAATGCTGAAAAGCACACAAACCCCACACATACCACCTGGTCTTGCCTGCTCACTTCTAGCTTCTTTTACTATCATTCCTGAACTGCTTACCTCACTGGTTCTGAATATGATCCGGTAGTTGTATTGAGGTCCATTTTCTTTGATTTCCTCTGGCTTCTCTCTTCTTATACTCACAGCTACTGGACCCAGGTTCTCATCTGCCCCAAAATAGTTCCAGTGTTCTTGCATACAAAAAAAAAAAAAATTGAACACACAAATAAAAGTTCATCTTACTCCTTACACTTCAACTATAGAATCACAGAATCACGGAATGGTAGGGGTTGGAAGGGACCTCTGTGGGTCATCTAGTCCACCCCCCCTGCCGAAGCAGGGTCACCTACAGC
>Ga0065711_1045149_pt1 | contig 13658 bp, 9 predicted proteins | sample Hoacrofraction12_FD_59098 | JGI IMG/M metagenome (GOLD analysis project Ga0065711, IMG submission 59098) | Hoatzin crop microbial communities from Cojedes, Venezuela - Epithelial fraction 12 v2 (version 2) | ecosystem: Host-associated > Birds > Digestive system > Esophagus > Crop | place... | reverse complement strand
CTGAAAAGAGCTTGGCCCCATCCTCCTGACACCCACCCTTCAGATATTTGTAAGCATATATTAGGTCCCCTCGCAGCCTTCTCTTCTTCAGGCTGAACAAGCCCAGCTCCCTCAGCCTGTCCTCGTCGGAGAGATGCTCCAGTCCCCTCACCATCCTCGTAGCCCTCCGCTGGACACTCTCCAGCAGCTCCTCATCTTTCTTGAGCTGGGGAGCCCAGAACTGGACAGAGTACTAGATCACAACCACCCAAGCTTCTCAGACCCTAGTTTTTATGAAAATCAGGATTTCAGGCAGATGAAATATATTAAATTCAGAGATTTCCTCCATGATTCACAGTAGGAAAATGATACCATTTGCATAGTATTGCTGTGTCTATTATATAAGCCTGAAATATATTCTCCTGTTTCTCAACAGAGTGTCGCTGTCACAACCACGCCGATAGCTGCCATTTTGATCTGAGTGTTTGGCTGGCATCAGGAAAGCGTAGTGGTGGAGTCTGCGACAACTGTAAGCATAACACAGAGGGACATCGGTGTCAAAGGTGCAAACCGGGGTATTACCGAGATAGAGGGAAACCCATGTCTTCTCCAGAGGTCTGCAAACGTAAGTGACTGTTGTTACACACGGTGAAGGCAATTGAATGGTGGAAGAATTATTAAAAGAATGATTAAAAGAAAGAAATCAATAACTCCTACAGAATCAATAACTCCTACAGAAGTAACTCATAAGTATTACTATCCTTTCGTTGTATTTTGTTCCTAAAATACAGTTTTCTGATCAAAGGTCATCTTCATGGTTATCTGTGTCTATTTCTCCCCCTGGTATCACACATTATTTTTGTGATAACTGCTACAGTTCCCCAAATGCATTGCATTCTGGGGAAGAGTACATTCTTCTTGTGCTTGCATTTAAAATAATATGTTCCCTTTCTTCTTGAGGCACATGTTATCTAGCTGTTTTTTTCTGTATCTCTCAAGACTGTGTGTGCCTATGTGTGAGCTATTGTTAAATTCCATTTGACAGTGCAACACCTGTGCACATAAATGTATATAATAATGTCTATAGGAGGTATAGGAAGCATGTGACCATGCATATCCACTTGGGAACAAATAGATCGGAGCTCACTCAGTCTTGTCTCTGGATTCTACAGCTGTATTACGGGGTGCTCTGCCCAAATTAATTGCCTCATTAACACTTCAGCAGGATGTGTTAGGAAGTAACTCGGGCATAGAGGCACTAATGTGGGTACACAACCTCTGGATCAAGGTAGTTTGCACCTAGCCAGTGTGGAAAATAGCCCAGATCTCCCTTACTTAGTGTAAACCTTTCCTGAGTATCCTGCCAGGCTTCACACATCTGATTCCATCTGGCATCTATTTGGGAGGTTGCTATTTCCAACAATATACATAATTTCATTTGTTCCTTTGGATAGTTTTCCTTCCCCATAACTCAGACATCAGTTGCCAGCACAGAGAACTTCATCCACTGTCATCTATACTCATGCTCATCGGCATCATGTGCTTTTGAATTTTTCCTGACCCTTTGATGGTCTTCATCAAGATTCCTCTTACAAACACTCCACTCCCTGGGATTCTACAGCCTGTGATATTGCTTAAACTTTCTATGCACAACACTTCCTATATTTCTGCTCTTCTGTGTTCTTTCCACTGGATCTTAGTGCCAGCACAGGCTGCTTCCACACGACTCCTTCTTTTTGATTTTGCAGCCTTCCTCACAGAACCCTAATCAGCAGACAGGGCCAGGGGTGAGCTTGTCTAAACTCACCCTGCATCCCGTAGTGTTCCATGGTAGCCCCTTTCTAGTCCTGTTTCTACTCAGAGCAGATTTGTTACAGAGAAATATTGTAATGAAAATAAAATGTTATGCCAGAAGATTAGTTTCCAGTCTCATAGTACCTGAAAGGATCTGTGTATGAACTCTTGCATTTAACAGCAGGGTGATGGTGTAGTAACCAACATCATGTGTAATACTAGATAACCGCTAAAGTCAAGGAGCACTGGAGAGCAGAAAAGAGGAAAAAACATTGTTTGAAAATACAGTCTATCTGTGTGGAAACCCTAGAACAGTCTGCCTGGGTGAAATCAGACCTTGACTCTACCTCTGCCTCTTTTGTCTGGTCTGGTTACAGGCCTCTCGGTACCTCCTGCCAATACTCTGCATAGCAAAAGAAAAACTGTTCAGAAATTTACCTTGTTGAAAGAGCTTTACTGCTATCGTGCCAGTCGAGAACAATAATGTTCTTTTCACCTGGGAACATGCTGCTGCCAGCAGAAGGGCCCCCAAATGCAATTGTTTCCACTCTGACTTGCACGCTCAGGCCTCGGTCGCTGCCGTCCCACTTTAGCCACCTGAAAGTTATATGTCTTCTCTGAGCTCCCTGTACAGTCAGTGAAGAAACAGTGAGACCTCTAGGGAATGACTTACTGCAGTCTAATGTAGATGCCCAAGACAGATGAACTGAATTTCCCTCTAGAGGATATCTATTTCTCTTCCTCGACTTAAGAGGTATTCTGGATCACTGGCCTGCACTAGAGTTTCTGTTGGCTGAGGAGAATCTAGCGGGTTTGATTCAGCATTATTGCAAAGATGTAAGCATAACCCTATCTATGCAATATTCAAGTCAACAGGAACTTTCACAGGCATGTTAAGGCATGCATGAATGCTTGCCACGTCAAGATATAAGGAAAGGGTATTGCAGTTCACTCTAGAAAGCCTCAGCTTTTATAGCAGACTGATGTGTGTGCACGATGCTTGTACCTGTGTGGAAACAGAAGAGGCACTGCAGATATAACTACAGAGTTAAGAGAAACCTGCGATGAGGTTGGTTAGTCTGTGCCTTTTTCCCTTTATTTAAGGTGAGGAAGAGAATTCCCACAGTGACATGTGATAAATTACTTTAATAGGGTAGTGTCTTGAATGATGAAAGAACTGACCCCCAAACACTTCCCCATGTGGTTCGTGGACAGTGTACAAGTGTGCACTTCATGTTATGCTGTACCTCTGCAGAGAATTTTCAGAGAACGTTTCACTACTTTGGTAGTGACAGAAAATCCAGAAACACCAGTGCAGACAGGGAGAGTTGTTTTGGCTAGAACAGACTCCGTTTGATAGAGGGAATATTTCACCTCCAGGACCACCATCAGCTCCTTATGCCTAGAGCTGATATTAAACTGACAGGTCTCATGCAGGATGTAAGATAGAGGCCCTCTTCTCCATCCTTTAGGTTGCAAAATTTGCATTGCTATTAAACTTAAGCTGGTGTGGTCTGAGTAAATTGTTCAGGTTCTGTGACCCTAAAACCAACTCTGGTTATTCAGTAAAAAACAGTTACTGTTCTGAGTATTGCTCATATGTAATGAATCAGACAATTAGACCACCGAGTACACTGCTGGCATACCTCAGCCTGCTGATCATAAACTGAAGAGCTACCACTTCTGGATTAGCATGTTTGTGAGGATTTAAATGTACCAATTCCAAGGCATCGTCTCACTTTGAGAAAAACCAAATGAAAAACCCACCCACTGGGCAAGTGCTGAAAAGCAGTAATAAACTGCAAACAGTAGACTGAATGGATGACTTTAGTGAGAGCAACCTGGTCCTCAGCTTCCCGTTTTGAACTCAGAAGAAAAAAAAAAACACCTCAATGGGAGATCAAAACTTGACCCTTGTGTACAGTAGATACTGAGCTGGGAAAGGAAATCTGATGAAAAAGCTGAATGAAATGCTGTGCTAATCCCTTTGAGAAAGCACGCTTGAAGAGTGCTCTGCCATCCAGAGCAAAGTCTAGGTTCAGCTGTGACATCCCCCTCAGGCTCCCAGAAAGTTAACAGGACACTGCCCAGGCCCAGGAAGAGTTTTTAAGCATTAGTCATAATAATGAACAGCATTCTCTCTTAATCACTGCTAGGAAAAAAAAGTTGTATAACAATTGGATGTCCCGGCACTATCCAAACCACCCTTTGCTGACCCTCCAGTGTGAGACTGCAAAGACATTCCCTTGAAAAAAAATCTGTTGAAATTTGACATGTAAGTGTGAATCTGTTATTCCTTTTTGTCTGCAGAGGTAGCCTGCCTCTGATCCCTTTGCTTCTTCTGTTCCTAGCAGCTGGGGATGAATGAGAGCTAGTTTGTGCACAGAGCCTTGTTTTGACACCGCTTAGATCTATATTAAAAATAAAAAAAAAAAGGAAGGCATGAAAAGAGTCCCAGAGCAAAGCACACACCTGCCTTTTATTGGGGGTGATGACACAGGATTAAGTAGTTTGGATATAGACTTGTATGTGAGCTTTGACTCGGAAGCCTAATCGTTTCCTAACCAATGGTTAGAAAAGCTGCTGTATACTTGGTTCTTTCCTGTGGCTTATTTGGAGGCTTAAAGGATCCTTCTGAAATTGCACCATCTTTTGTACTCAACCTTTGCTTAGTTTAAAAAATAATGCAGGCATGTAGACCCATTAAAACAGGTCTCCAGGAAAATAAGCTTTTTTACTCTAAGCCCAAGGGTTGAAAATTAATATGTGCCCAGATGCACGTGCGCACACACACACACACTCTGAAAAGCTCTGCTTCTCATCCTTTTACTTCTGAGCAGAGGGAGTGAACTTTTAATTGTAATATCACAAAAGCCTGATCACGTCTTGGTTCAAAGTCTGTCTTAACCAGCTCTGACCACACACATAGCTGTCTATCTTATTTTCTTCATTTAAGAAACATCGTTGACTGAGTCAATCCCCACAACTGACATACTTTAAAAATTGCCCTGTTTTGGTCATGTGCTCCAAAGATGAACATGTATATATTTCAGATTCAAAAGACTTTGATTTTTAGTTTTGCATGTTTTTCATCAAATAGCCAGAGTCTGCTCATAGCTGTATCTTATGTGGTATTCTTGGACAGAAGTTTAAGGCAAGATACCTCAAAGCCCACTGAATTACTTGGCGCATTTGCTATTTTCCTGTAAGTTGGGACCATATTGTTGCAACCAGTATTATATTTTACATCTGTGTATAATTACACGGGAAAGACAGCTGTGCTGAGGGCAGACAGATTTATTGAGGACTTAAGTGGAGACTGCTGTATGAATTATTCATTTTTCATTATGCCTTGTCTCCTCCTTTTTACAGTAGTTTCTGACAAAAAAAAACTTACTGTAGGAGTGAGACTAAAAGGCAAGAGGATACTTTCTGGTACTTTGTGACTGATAGCCCATTCTAAAGTACAATGATGAAATTTTTCATTACACTGCTGTCAAGGGGAGAACGAAAACAAACCAGCCATCTCTGAGCCAGAACTGTCTGCACACCGTCCCTAACACAATTGATGACGCCTTTGACAAACAAGGCCATTGTCATGTCGGCTGGTGTTTTGTTAGACAGGGAGGTGGATGGAGAGAAAAATAGAGTTTGCCAAGAGAAAAGAAGCAAAAATCAGCAGGGAAAGGTGCTGTGTTGCGAAATATTGGGAAATGTAAAAGGGTGAGGTTTTGGAAACTTACTTTTATGTTCCTTTAATCGTGAGGTTTATCTGCAAATCTGTGGTCCTATTTAACAGATTAAACCTAGTCATCAACAGCTGCCCCTTCAGCATGTGATATGTGGGCTCTTATTTTGGGAGTTACCTTAGATGCACGACTGGGATTTTGGCCGTAATACTCTGGAAGCCAGACAATGTACACACCCAAGCTGAAATGCTAAATAAACACAGACTGAGTCAAGCATTCGCAAGCCACTTGTATAACTCATCTGAAAGTGTTGTACATTTATTTATTCAGCTTGTTTTCTGATCCACCAGAAGATGTCCCAGTTTCTGATTGGGGAATATGCCCCACAGTTCATTTGGGAACATGAGTTTTCCTGAAATGTAGCCCCAAAATGAGGGGAAAAAAAAAAGCACTTTTTCCCCCACGTCCTCCTCAGCTCCTGCCAATGCTGTCAGTCCTGTAATACTTTCCCTTAGGGATAGCATGGGAGAAGGCCTCATCTTCCTGAATCAGGATCTAGTCTCACTTGGAGATACGTAGTCTCGACAGGCAGTCTAATGATGCTAGTGATCTACCCATCTGTTATGTGACCATAAATGATGAAACCTGAAAACTGGTACTAAGATGGAAATAAAGATGGACTCAGAAGTTGCAGAAATACAAGAAAATTCAGGTGAAAACTCCAAAGGTAGGTCTGACATACAGAGATATTACAATGAAAGCAGAAACCTGGATTCAAGCCAACCCAGATGTTGGCAACCTCTTACTTCTTATAGCTCAGACCTGCCTGCAGTAATGGAAGTGTGTTTCCCCTCCTTATCCCCAAATCTATGATATCCACTTTTTTCAGTGACAGACAGAGCTATGTGTCTCCTCTTTTAGGGTGATGTAGTCAGCCCTGCAAAAATCTGGGCAAAAATAATTCAAGTTGAGCAGCAACAAATCAGAACTTGCCTTTGAAACTGTCAGTGCTAATGAGCCCTTCATTGTCACACCTGCTCTCCAGAACTGACAGCAAAATCCCTGGGTTTGCTCCCAAAGTCAAGACTGCTTTGTGACAAACAGGCAAGCCTGCTGCCATCCGCCAACCAGCTCATTGTGTTGAGTACATTGCCCATGACAGCACGCTTATTTTCTGTCCTTAGGCTATTGTGCTAGTGTCCCTTGAAAACAACGGACTGAGATCCGTCTACAGCAGAGTGTAATAATATTATTAAAAATATTGGCATAAAGAACACAGGCCATGGTGAAAAAAATGACTATGTAGTAAGCAGATCATAAGAGAAATGCCCTTTAAACAAAATTGCTCACCCTTTTTCTTCTACTATTTTCAAAACATATCTTCTTTTCTTGAGCATCAAATATGAGGTTGCAGATGAAAGTGAATCTGTCCCTGCTACACTTAACACTCTTTATGGTCAAATACTTGCCCCTTCCCCTTGGAAAAGGATGTGTGGAATCAATGTGTTCCTTTGGTCTCTTCTCTGTGAGCTCATGAAGAAAAGTAGTTGGATTAGCAGCAATGATGGGCAGACTTCAAAAGCTTTGGAGATCATGTTTGGTTCAGATAAGCATCCAAAATCTGTCCCCTGATCCAAGCTATCTAAACACCTTGGGTGTCCAACATTTAATTGAAAATCTCTGTTAAAGAGGGTCTTAGCCACAAGGTTTTTATTTCTGCCCCCTTCCAGATGGATGAAGTAGTGATGCATTTGCTTCTCAGCCTCTGCTACAAGCAAAAGCCAGGGCACGTTGCTTTGTTAATACAAAAAAAGAGCTGAAATATGAAGGCCTGCAGTTCAGCTCAGTTCTCATTTTAATCAAACTTGTTTGAATATCAGAAATGAGTGGGTATATTTATTGCTTGTATTTTACCTCTGCAGAGCTGTTGGCACAAGCCTGGACCATCTCAGCTACCCTCTGCCCTGATGGAGTGGAGTCAGCTGTGTTGGCTTTGCACCACTATATATGACTTCCCACCTCATCCCCTGATGCTGTCTCATTGGGAATGTACTGGTTGCAGGGGATCGTGACAATTTACTGTCTGTGAAGGCAGAGCTGCCTACAGGAGCTGTACCTATCTGTTTTATTGCCCAGTCGACTTGATTTGCCAGGCTGATGTCAAACTGGCAACAGCATTAGAAAGATCTGTGTTATTTTCCTCCCATTTGCTCATCTCCAGCTACACGTAAAATACGTCTAGTGCGTTTAGAAATCTTCTTTGATTCTGTCCTCCTTCATTATAACAAATCTGCTCATGTATTTGTACAAAAAAATTTCATCAGCTTCCACACAGACATAAAGTACTGCATGGTGAGATGTGCTCCCTAGAACTCGCACTGAAGGAAATTTGTGGACTCTTTGGAGACAGAAATCAAAAAATGTCTCAGGTCATCTGAACCACCTGCATAAGCTGCATCTAGACCCAGAGGAAACAGTAGTTTTGTGATCTCTGCCTTCATAGGAAAGACAACAGAGACAATAGCTATCATTTTTTACCTTGTCCATGCTAGTGAATATTTTCGCAGAACACTTTAAAAGTGAATCACATGCAAGCCCCTTCAAAAAATACATAGTGGAGGCTTCCTGCCACCGCTTCAAAATCATATATGGTCAAGATTTGTGTAGCAGGGAAGAACTGACTTTCAGACATAAATGGGTCCCAGATGTACTTGGTTTTCTGTGCTTAATGAGTTAAAAAGAAACAACAATAACATTGCAAATGTAAGCTGATGATGTAATGTTTACCTGTTCTGTCTTAAAACTGCTGAGCATATAAGGAAGAGGGCATGAGCTTATCAATCTTGCAAAAATGTCACTTAACCATATGACCCCTGGGCACATCATCTCAGTCACCTCTTACCGTATCTCCGTAGCTTGCGACTGCCAGCCAATGGGTTCAGCCAACGCAACTTTCAGCAGAAGCTGGCGATGCCACCCCAAGACGGGATTCTGCTACTGCAAGCCAGGTGTGGCGGGCCCCAACTGCGACAGATGTCTCATGGGCTACTGGGGCTTTGGAGAAAATGGCTGTCGCCCTTGTGACTGTGCCAGAGACTGCGACCAGCACACTGGAAACTGTTTCAACGGGTAAAGAAGCCCTCCTTCGGGTTCACTTTGAGATGGGATTCTGTGAAATGAAACAAAGATTAACTGAAATACTGCAGCAACGACAGTAATTGGAGGGTGTACAATCATTTGAAAAGGTGTCTGTAAATCATAAAAGGTTTCTTAGATTCCATTTGGTGACTGGCATACTTTTAAGTCTATTGGATTATCCAAGGCAACCATGAAATTATGACTTTTTGCAGTAATAATAGGCAACTCCACAACCCCATGGAAATATGTACAGCATCTTTAAATGCACCTGTTTGCCTTGGAAATAGATGGAAGCGTCTGGAGAGCTTGCCACTCATCTGTGCCCAGGGTAAAATGAATTACAAGGTCTCCCTCTTTTTTTGAGAGGGCAGGCATCTATACCCCAAACATGCATTAATCAGTACAGAAATCCTATGATTTGCTGAGCGACTGCAGTTTTATAGGTCCTGCAGGTGTCCTCAGTTCCTAGTGACATCAACAAGTGGTCATTAACTTTGAGTTACTTAACTCCATAAAAACAAACAAACAAAAGCAAAAAAGGCCCAATATAGTTACTTTAAAAATGCTAAGTCAGCAGTAGTAAGGCCCAAATAAAAGCCTAGATTTTGTGATCTCTCTATATGGCATGAAGTCTTGCTCTTCTTTGCACTCCCAGCCTGAAGAAAGCAAGCTCATCTGTCTGGATACAGCCACGTTACAAACATCTTCTTCCCACTCTCTCACGTCCTAACCACATCTTCTGTTTTCTGTGTCCCATCAGCTATGACAATGAGCCATTCTTTAACATCCCCATTGGGGGACGAATCCCTGACCTTGTGCAAATGCCTACCAACGAGAGCGAAGAGGAGTGGAAATGGAATGACCATGAGCAGGGATTTTCTGCGCTGAGGCACCCAGGTACAGCCCAGAGTCTGGGAACATTTAGTAACTTCACTCAGTGCCAGTTCTCACTCCTCTCCACCCTGACTTAAATTCCCCTACTCAGCTCTACCTTGTCGGTCCCTCATCTGCTGGCAACTTCTGCTAATCTGAACTATATAGGTTTATCATCACACTGACATTACTATTTTCCAAACCAACTGTACTCTCTGACTTTGGTTTTGGAAATTGATAAGTCATGAATAAGATTGTGTGGAAAAAATACTCTCCTTTTGTGGTTGTAATTATAGTCACAATGCTTATGATTTTACACAGCTCCTTCTCAAACGTTCAGTTGCTCTTCAGAACCTGAAACGCGATTTGTAAAAAGATCTTGTCAGCCACCACTGAAATGCACCACCGCTGGCGTGCGATGCAAGTGATTTTAAGAGTAAGATATTCCTGGTGGCACAACAGCTCAGGAGAGGAAGTAAAATATACTGTATCCAGCTACAGTTACAAAGTAGCTAGGCTCATAGAATGAGGTGGAGCCTTCAATATTTCAGTAGTTCTCAGTTTTGCTTGCATAGATGAAGGTCAGCACTTACCAGCACCAATGGCTTTGTAAGACCCGGAGGTAATAGTGCCACCTATTGCATATCTTCACTTTTCTGAGAGTGATAGTACCTTAATACCAGCATTTCTTAGTTTATGGGATCGAATAAGGATATTATTACTTACATGATTTACACCTGGATCTGATTCTTACAAATCTCTTTATTAGTACCAGCTTATTGACTTAGAATAGACACCACGAGGGCTGCATTTTACTTGACAGTACCGATCAGATTTCAGAACAATTACTGTATCATCTAACAAGAAACAGATATGCAAATAACTGAGCTCACTCTCAAACCTACTCTTAAGGTCCATACAGATTATAGGATTTATATACATATAACTTTATAACTGAGTATCATTTGTTCTTCTCATGTCCTGGCTCTGCTCCAACCCTTTGTGTTCTGCGTTTCCCCTGCTAGAGAAGTGTGTGTGCAAAGAAAAGGTGCTTGGAAGCGTCACTGACTTCTGTCAAATGAAATATGCTTATGGTAAGTGGGTAACATGCCCTCAAGGTAGGATAATTTCACAGTGTTCCCTCTATGCATGTTATTAGCTGATAGCTATGAAAAATGACAGGGCTGGCTAAGTAATGAAACAAGAGGTAGGATTTCTTCTGCCTTTTTTGTCTAGTGTCTTCTGATCAGAACTGAATAGCATTTTTCATGCAAGGCTCCGTGGTGTCTCCTTTCTGCCCAGTTTCCCTCTTTACAGCAGAAGGAGTGATAGAATTGTAACTCAGTGGAATGGCTGGCCTCTACACAAAGAATAAATGATAAAAACCTTGCATCTAAATTGCCATTGGTTTTGCACTCACTATGCAGGTTCAAATAACCATGCTTGTTTACCAAGAATGTATTTAATGCTGCCATTTATGAACACCTGGTTCATGCCATCACATGAAGCCAGAAAGGAAGTCTCTGGGATCCAAAGGTTTGATGTGCTTGTGTCATGACAAAACAAAGCTTGCTTGTGAGGCTGATTTAGATGAGACGACCCTGCCAAAAAGTTATGGGATCCTATTAAATTAAAGGAACTGAAATTTATCATGGCAACCAGGTGCTGGGCCACAAAACAAAAATGCTTTTTCTGGTTTGTTGTGCAATCATGGAATTTCAGCCATGTGACATGCCTGCAGTCTGCTGGGAAACTTCCCCACTTCCTTCTTGCAGAGTAGACTGTCCTTCCCACAGGACAAAAATTTTGAGGCGCCAGTGTAAACCTCAACACAACTTTTCAAATTGCAAAAATCTGAAGCCTATAATCAATGCACTTAAAATCTGACTGTTAGCTGCTGATTCCACCTTTCCTATGTATACGTATCATTCCTATGATCTCCAAGTGTTTGACAACAGCCCATTAAAAAGTAGTTGCTAAATAACATGATGAAAGGATTAGTTAACTACTTCAATAGAAAAATTGTAATTTTTCTTCTCTAAATTTAGTTAGAAGAACCACGACTGAAGTTGACCAGCATTGGAATACACTTTCTGTACAACTGCAGTCTTTTTTTCATGTCTTCTTTCAAGGTGTTTAAAATCTACCTTTTAGCAGCATAAAACAAAATTCATTTAGAAACTCATTGTGGTCTCTTCTATCTTGATATGTTTTCTGGCAGTGATAAAAGCAAGAATCCTATCAGCTCATGACAAAGGGACCCATGCAGAAGTTGTTGTGAAAGTGAAGAAGGTCCTGAAATCAGGCAAAGTGAAAATTGCTCGGAGCAACAGAAGCATTTACCCAGAATCTTGGACCAACAGGGGATGTACATGTCCCATTCTCAATCCTGGTAAGGACAAAATGCATACCAAGTATTTTCCTTTCCCTGTAAGCAGGGGTGACAATTCTTTATGAACTTTAGCTTGCTTTCATATCACTGGAAGTTGGTGGTCCTTGGGACCATGTCCTGGGATCAAATCCCACTAAGACGAAGACTTATGGGCATCATCAGGGTGATGAGTAGTGTACGCTGGGGATCACGTTTCATTATTCAACCTTACACCACAGAAAACGGTGACTTGCCATCACTCTAAAAGCAGCACCTGACAGAAAAATTACCCCATGTATTTTCTTCTGACTAGATTAAAAACATATCCACTAAGTGAAAGGAATTCCCTCTGCTTCACTTAAAATGTAAGGTTTACTCTAACCTTTAAGACAAGTTCTCAGCTGAAATTAACCACATACAAGAGAAAGCTGTTTTAGGAAAGGCTGTGTCAAATCGAACTCTGTATGAATTTTTCCTGTTAGGACAAAATGAACTGTACTGTCTCAAAACCAAATTCTGTCACCCATTATTTGTATCAAGTGAAAGATTCCATCTGAATTTGCATTCAAGTGTAATATGGACCCCAAGCTCTCTTTTTGGGTGTAGTTCTTGAATTTGCACATAAAACTTTTGGCTTAATGTAGTCCAAACGGATAAGGTGTTTTCCTTTACTTAAACTCCAGTGGCACAGTTCTGCATAAGTAAGAATTTACCAGTGCTCCCTATGAAACTGTGGGAGCCCTGAATCAGGCATGAATAAAACATATTGCTTAAATATGATGAGAGTACATCTGACCCCACACAGACATTCAAAGAGGGAAAATATCACAGGACATTTATCTCCTTTGTACGTCTCCAGCTTTACTTTGCACCTCTTTGGAAACATAGGGCTGAAGAGCTACAGCTCAGAAATTCTGATGCTAGAGATACAGGTCTTATGCCATTGCCTCTTGATAAAAGCTATGGACAGGTCCCCATCACTGCAGTTCTGCAGATTTCAACATATTGTTTGACTGAACCCCTGCCCCAAGATCACTGTATGCCCTGACTCATGATAGAAACCTTACTTTTTCCCTCTTCTTGGGGCTTTGACACCCTCATTTCTATACAAACATCAGCAGTTGCTTCCCAGTACACAACTTGCAAGGAGGAGGGCAGCAGTGGCAGGAGGGGACAAAGGTGTAAATAGCAGCCACCAGATCCCTGCAGATCTGCGTGCAGAACCTCACACATAACTTGCCCTGGGTGCACCTGTTTCTCTAAATTCTCATCAATGAGGTAATTTTACTTTCTACAGATAGTACAACACAAAGAGTGCTTACACATCTACTAAGGCAGTGACATGACTATTCATAGTACTTGTTTCTTGTCTCTATGTGTAGTTACCCACTTTTTTGTTCACAGACCTCTTTTTTGAGGCTCTGCTACCTGTATCTTAAGGTTATAATCTAGGAAGTCTGGCATACTATTTTCACGTATAATACCAGCTTCCACATCTGTTCAGATCAAATTCTGCTACTTGTCACACCTACACAAGCCAGGAGTAATGCTACTGAAGCACACGAAGTTACAATGGCTTAAAACAAGGGCCAGACAGACCAGACTGAAACCTGGCCCTTTGCACATGGAGGTGTTGAATTTGCAAGCAGTAAAGCCACTGGAACTAATTCAATTTGTAGCTGTAATTCCTGAGCATAATCATATCACAGAATCACAGAATAGTAGGGGTTGGAAGGGACCTCTGTGGGTCATCTAGTCCAACCCCCCTGCCGAAGCAGGGTCACCTACAGCAGGCTGTAGAGGACCTTGTCCAG
>Ga0065711_1009843_pt1 | contig 13658 bp, 13 predicted proteins | sample Hoacrofraction12_FD_59098 | JGI IMG/M metagenome (GOLD analysis project Ga0065711, IMG submission 59098) | Hoatzin crop microbial communities from Cojedes, Venezuela - Epithelial fraction 12 v2 (version 2) | ecosystem: Host-associated > Birds > Digestive system > Esophagus > Crop | place... | reverse complement strand
CAACTAGACTCAGCGCCGCTGATGACAACCCTCTGAGTTCTGCCATTCAGCCAGTTCTCAATCCACCTCACCGACCACTCATCCAGCCCACACTTCCTGAGTTTCCCTAGGAAGATTTTATGGGAGACTGTGTCAAAAGCCTTGCTGAAGTCGAGGTAGACAACATCCATGGCTCTCCCTTCGTCTACCCAGCCAGTCATGCATGATAGAAAGCTATCAGATTGGTCAAGCATGATCTCCCCTTGGTGAATCCATGTTGACTACTCCTGATAACCTTCTTTTCCTTCACTTGCTTGATGATGAGCTCTAGAATGAGCTGCTCCATCATCCTTCCCAGGATGGACGTGAGTCTGACCAGCCTGTAGTTCCCTGGATCCTTCTTCTTTTTGAAAATTGGAGTGCCACGGGCTTTTCTCCAGTCCTCGGGCACCTCTCCTGTCCTAAAGGACTCATCAAAGATGATGGAGAGTGGCTCAGCAACGACATGCTCCAGCTCCCTCAGCACTCGTGGGTGCATTCCATCGGGGCCCATGGATTTGTGGACATCCAGATTGGTTAAGTGATCCCTCACACAGTCCTCCTCAACCAAGGGAAAGTTATCCTCTCTGTGGGCTACCTCTCTTGCCTCCAGGGCCTGGGATTCCTGAGGGCCTGCCTTGGCACTGAAGACTGAAGCAAAGAAGACATTCAGTAGCTCTGCCTTCTCTGCATCCTCCATCACCAGGACACCCGCCTCATTCAGCAGCGACCCCACATTGTCCATAGTCTTCCTTTTTCTGCTGATGTATTTGAAGAAGCCCTTCTTGTTGTTTTTGACATTCCTTGCCAGCTTCAATTCCAGGTGAGCTTTGGCCTTCCTCGTTGCATCCCTGCATGCTCTGACCACATTCCTGTACTCCTCTCAAGTAGCTCCTCCCTCTTTCCACATTCCATGGACCTTTCTCTTCCACCTGATCTCCACTAGAAGCTCCTTGCTCATCCATGCAGGTCTTCTGTCTCCTTTTCTAGATTTCTTTCTCAGGGGTATGCACCGCTCCTGAGCATAGAGGAAGTGATTTTTAAACAAGTGACCAGCACTCTTGGACCCCCCTGCCTTTGAGAGCCCTGTCCCACGGGATTCCTCCCAGTAGCTCCTTGAAGAGGCCATAGATAGCTCCCTTGAAGTCCAAGGTTTTGTTGCTGTTTATCACCCTGCTTCCTCTATACAGGATCCTGAAGTTCACCATTTCATGGTCACTGCAGCCGAGGCTACCTCCAGCCTTCACATCCTCAACCAGTCCCTCCTTGTTCGTTAGTACAAGGTCCAGCAGAGCACACTTCCTTGTTGGTTCCTCCACCACTTGCATCACAATGTTATCATTGATGCTCTGTAAGACTATATATGGAGTACATATATATGGAGTTCCTCTAGAAGAGGGACAACTGGTTGAGTTAACTTGTGTGCGTGTGGGTGAGAGGAGGAGTCAGTAAGGGTGACAGCACCTTGGCAGTTCTAAACTACTACATCAGGGATAGCAGGCATAAGAAGTCTCCTGACAGCAACCCAAGGAAGTCTCCAGGTCATCGAGCAGGTTCCTAAGGGGACTATAATTCCCCTGGCATTCACTGTCCAGGCAAAGTAACAGAGTGCCAATAGCCTGTACCCTGGGATAGCTTCTTAGCAGAGCTGCCAGCTGGGCTAAGAAGGGTGATAGTCACCTGGACCTGGTCCTGACCAGCAAGGGAGAGCTGCTCAGGGATGTGATCATCAGTGTCAGCCCTGGCTGTCATGGCCATGAAATAGTGTGGTCCCAAGTTCAAAGGGCAATGAGGAAGACCAGCAGCAGAACACAGGCCAGGGGAACCCAAAGCAGAAGACTTTGATGTACTTGGGAGACGGATACTAGTGGTGCCATGCGATGCAGCTCTGACGGGTGAAAGAGCACGGGAATTTTTATAGGCCTTAGAAAACAACCTCCACAAAGGACAAGAATGATCTCTCCGAATACCCATGATGAGGAGCAGCCATCTCAGGATTCTGCTTGTCTGAATCGACTGATCTCCAGGACAAATAGGCAGGATGCATGAAGTGGAAGCTGGGGAAGCATCAAAGGAGGAATTTGGAAACCTTGTCCCAGAATGTAGAGATGATGCCAAAGACAAAGTTCATGTAATCTTGATACTTGCAGCAAGATGACCTTGAGTACAATCAGTCTGGTAAGCAGAAATTTTACATTTACGGGTATCAAGCTGATACGGCTTAATCATTATTAGCAGAAGAACAGACCAGGATAACATGGTCCTACTGCTGAACTTTCTGAGAGTAGGAGCAGACAGGGCAGAGCAACAGGCTGCCCAGTGGAGTGGTTGAGTCACCATTCCTGGAGCTGATTAAAAGACGTGTATACAGGGTGCTTAGGGACATGGTTTAGTGATGGACATTGCAGTGCTGGGTTTAGAGTTGAACTCGATAGTCTTACAGGTCTTTTCCAACCTGACTGATTCTATGATTCTACTTATGGGCATCTTTGCATCTGTCTTCTCCCAGACCTTGATGGCTGGCCGCATGACTATGGAGGTGAACAAGCAGCAGTGGATGGGGCTCAAGTCAGGGGTTAATTGAGCAAACTCAGCCTTTAACAGCCCATGGGAACAGAGGGGAATCCTCCAAGGATGGGGAACGTGCAAGCCAATTTAATAGCGAGGTCACTCAACATCATTTTAGAAAGGTCAAAGATCAGGGTAAGTCCCTGATGACTGGCTAAAAATGTCTCCAGCTATCTTCCAACACAGCCCAATGGATTTGAGGAGAACAAAAGGCTGTTTACCCTCATATTGGAGAGGATTGTGTCCCAGAGCATGTTCCCTTGAATGACATTTCTGGACAGATGAAAGGGAAAGCAACTGGGAACAGCCAGCATGGATTTATCCAGGGTGGACCATGACAGACCAACCTCTCTGCCTTATAGGATGAAAGGGCTGGATTTCTGGGTGAGGGCTGACCAGTGGGTGTCCGTTATTATATTGCTGTATTCAGGACATTTGGACGGATGGATGGATGGATGGATGGATAGGTGGATGGATGGATGGATGGATAAGAACATGGACATGAACTGGGATAGACGGTAAGGCTCAGAGGGACCTGAAAAATGGGTCACACTGTGCCTGGAGGCCTGTAACAAGGAGGCACTGCAGATGTTTGCAACTTGAATGCACACCTCAGCTTGGGAGATAAGGATTCCCCCTGCTGCATGTCACTGAGCCAGTCCATCCCTACAAGTCTAGATGTCACAGACTTTACTTAAAGATGTTCCTGTAACCGAAATACACTGGGATTAGTGCAGAACTGGCTATTCAATATCAAGCATTTCATTCACTTGGTCTCTTTGCTTTGACATTTTTTCACTTTGACAACACTCCTGAAGTCTCTCCAATTAACCACATGAGAATAGAAGCCTAAAGGCAAATTATGCCCAGGCTTGGCTCCTTAGTGTGTTTTGCAAGTCAACAAGCCCTCTGGTGCTGACTTCCTGAACTACAGATCCTTAAAGACGGACCAAGCCACTGGAGAAGTCAAAGCCAGAAGCAAACCTCCGGGTTTCGCGGGTGTTAACAGGCCCTGCTGAAGTCCATCACTGAAGAGATGTTGCAAGGAATGGTCAGAGAAGGTTCCTGTTGCTGGAGGCTGGTGAAGCAGGAAGTCAGAGACACTTGGTACAGGAAGAAATTGAAATGTGGAGCTCACTGTGAAAGCCCTTGATGTGCTTCACCAAGAAGGATAGCCAAGCCCTGACCCTCATCCCCCCTGGGAATCTGTATCCTTTGCCTGATGGGCTGCTCAGGGATATTCCTGGGAGCAATGTGATGTGGGAGTGTGGGATGCCAAGTGCAGCTCAGCGGTAGGACACGTCCCAGGCTCTCTGAAGGGTGGGTGAGTAGGCTATGAGGCACTGAAGCTATATGGACCTGATGTCCTCTCGTGGGTCTCAGTGGAAGAGACAGAAGCCATAGCTGAGAGGACAAGGGCCTCAGTTCTGTTGGGGCGTCAAAGCCCCACCAAGACCCATGCCATGGCTCACCACAGCTACACTGTCCTGTGCCTGCTTCCTTGCTTCCAACGCAAAGCTGTGGTTCTCTGAGGATTTGCTGATGTGAGTCCCCCACATCCCATCCTGTTTCTTTCAAAGCCTTGCTAATGCTCTTTTGTCACTGCAGATTTCCAAGCCCCAGACATGGTAGAATCCTCTGTCAGCTCCACATCCCAGCACTGAACTGCAAACCCTTTTCTCTGATGCTTCATAATCAAAATTCAACCTGAAACTCAACTGCTTCAGCATGAATCCCCCTGATCTTTCATTTTTTCTTCCTGCCTTTTTGAACACTCACTGCCACACGTACACTGCTCTCTCCCTGAACAACCGTGGGTCTCACAAACCCTTCCTCTTACCTCGCAGTGATGGATCCTCACCCCAGGAGGACTATGCAACCTCCAGGCTCATGGTCATTTCCTGAGGTCCATCCAAGAGTGTGGAGGAAAGGAAGAAAAGAACAAGGTCGTGTCATCGGGCGTTACTGAGCACATTCACCTCCAGCAGTGGGCGTATCCCATCTGCCAGGCTGAGCCACACACACCAGACGAAACTTTCCTATATCATCCCTAATTTGCACAGGAGGGCGTCTACCTTCCTGCCATCATCCCAGGAAAACCCTGTTCCTCCTCCTCACCTACAGACATCAACAGCTTTCCATTGCTGGTTTCAGACAAGGTTGTAAGGATTTACTAAAGCCAACAGCCATCTCCTTCTTTCTCACGGACATCCCTTGACCCTCTGTCCCAGACCTACACAGGGCCAATCAGTGCTCCTCAGGGCCACTTATTCTTCAGAAGAGGCCCTGCATGTTTTGGATCCTCTGGGTGCTATTTATAATTTTCCTCACTGCCTCCAGAGCTCATGGTGAGCTTTCTTGACCCGTAACAGAGCCTTTTTCACCATCTCCTATAAAATGGTTGTCTTTTTATGATTGTCCGTACGAAAAGAGTAGTCACAGAAAAGTGACAAATACATTGAAGCAGATGCTGAGTGCAGTGCCAGTAAGAACCAGGTGAGCTACCCTCATGCCTGTGGCTTCCTGGCAAGGAGTCTGTCCTGAGAAGGAGATCCAGCCTGGGCCACTCTCTAGAGAGGGAAACCAGCAGTGTCCATGCCAGCTGGGGACACAAGGGGTGACCTTAGCAAGACCGTCCTTCATCTGAACAGATATCCTGCAGATATTTATACTTAGGCAAATAAACTTTTTTTTCATTTTCATTTCTTTTTTCCATAGATATTGATATTCTTAGAGAAATCACATGAACACCTGAAGGACTACTGAGGGGATGCTGCCTTGGTGGTCCTCCAGTGAACTGGCTCCAGTTTGTCAGTGCCTCACTGTCATTGCAAGGAGCTTTAAACCTGGGGAAGCATTCTGGATGTCATTTCAAAAGTGTTGAGCAAAAAAGGATATTCACTTCCCCTGGCTGTGGTCTTGCTTGTAGAACCCAGGATGCTCATAGCCTGTGCCACAGAGCTTCAACCCACCCACGCAGGACCTGGACTCTGTTGCTGCAGCCAATAATTTCCCTGCTCACTCCTTGGGCCTTTCTAGAAGATGTAGGCAAGGTTTGCTTTTTGCTTGCTTCAGTCATGGTGACCTTCCAAAGCGTATCAGAGCAGCTTTGCTATAACATTGGCCTGGTCTCTCAAACTCATTGGATTCTTCCTGTCTGGTTCTATGAACTACTAAGGGCTGAGTTTACCTACATAGCCCCTGACTTGATATCCATTCACACCTGTTTTTTTTCCTGGGATTCTGTCTCTTAAGCACAAGGACCTGGGAGACCATGGTAGTGAAGACAAAGGCCAAGAGCATAGAGAGTACATCTGGCCAATCTATATCTACTCTTACTAATTCCAGCAGTGGCCACGCATTTTCTACATTTCTTTTTAAACTGTTCCTGAAGTACCAGCAGCTCATTGTCATGCCCTTCAACTTCTGCTTTAGTGCCAACCCTAAGGCAGCTGACCCAAAAACTAACAGTATTTCTGAATTCTTCCTTTGTTTCAAGTCCTTGCATCCATCTCCTACCTGCTTGACTTATTGTATGGAGAGTCCTCATGAGTTTGCTATTTTGCCAAAATGCTTTCCTCAGATGTCTGCTTCTTTTCCAGAGTGTTGGTATGGACAGTCTCATACTTGAAAGATGCTTTCCTTCAGGACCAGCTGTACTGAACTCTGCTGCCCTTCTCATTGTCATGGGACCCCTATTAAAAGTCCCCTTAATAGGCTAAAGTCTGCTCCTATGTGGTCTGGCATCTTCTGTTCTCCTTCCTTATTCCCCTCGGGAGGTGAGACCTTGCTATTTCATGGTCATGACAGTCAAGGCTGATTCTGGTTTTCACATCCATGACCAGCTCTTCCTTCTTTGCTAGAAACAGACTCACGCATGTGACACATTAGTTGGCACATCTGGCAGCTGTGCTATGAATATCTGTGTCCTCAGCTGTTTCCAAGACCCTCCAGAAACCTCCAGGATTATTTGCATGCTGTTTTGGTCTCCTTCCATGTAATGCCACAGCTATTCAAGTCCCCAAGAGGAATTTGGGGGGATTGAGCTGGAAAAAGCACTGAGTTGCCTAAGTAAGATTATGTCTCTGTCCGTGTCACAACTGCAGGTTCTTTAGCTGCCATTCTGATTTCACCCTGACCAACCTTACCTCCGACCCTCACCCAAAAAGTCTCACCCAATTTCTTCATCCCATAGAGGAGTTCCATGCGTATAAGCAGCTCCTTCACACTGAGGTCACTTCTCTCCTGATCTTTCTGGCCTCTGTCTCTTTACCATCTATTACCCACTCATCCCAACAGTCCAGTCATGTGAGCTGTCCCAACAGGCCTCAGCTGTAATTTCCTTCAAAGTAGAATGAAGAGATGGCACGCAGGGCTCCAGATCCTCCTGTCTGTGCCCCAGGCTGAGAGCATCGGTGCATGTCTGGCCTGTTACGTACTTCAGCTGTGACAGTTTTGGGCTGAGAGAAGACCTGCAATGGGGAAACCTACTACCAAGCACCCAGTACCCCAAATGTGCAAAAGGCTTTGCTTCAGAGCAGAGACAGGCTGGAGTGGATGGCAGATGGCAATGTAAAGAAGAAATGAGATGCCCACAAAGAGAGCAAACCCTGCTCTTCCCAAGGCTGCAGAGAAACAGAGCTGGGCTCTGCATACCAAGCAGGAGCAGGTGTTGCGGCGGCATCAAGGACTCGACCAATATGATCCATAACAGTCAACTTTATTAGCAAAGAATCTGGATTATATAGACAGCACTCAGTTTTGATTAGTCACTATACATAAACACTCGGTACAATACTCAGCTATGATTGGTCAGTATACGTAAAAACATCTATCAATAAAACACCCCGGTTACATAAGCAATACTCGAACTATGATTGGTCAGTAATCATAGAATGACTTTACCTGCAGCTGGCCTGAGAAAGGTTTGTTTTCCCACAGTCGGCCTGAGAAAGGCCTTGAGGCCTGTGCTGCTTGAAGCCTGTGCTACTACAAACCGATCGAGTCCTTATTCAGAGTGTCTGGGTTGCTCACAGTATGTCCCTGTTCTTCCAGAAACCCTACACAGAAAAGTGTCCCAAGCACAAACGCTCTGCGGCACAGCCATTGGTTTCTCTTTTAACCGTTTCTGAAGTACTCAACACTCATTGTGGTTCCCTGGAATTGCCTTACAGGTTTAGACTGGTTTGTCATTTGGACTGTCCCTGTGCTTGGAGGGTGCTGTCCTTGAAGGCCAGCTGTACCAACCTCTGCCACCACACCTTGGCAATTGATTCCGACAGTGCCACAGCTCTGTCTCTGACATGAACGGCTCCAGCTCATCCTGTCTGTGCCTCTGGCTGAGGGCATTGCTGCACATTTGGGCTGAAACACAGATGCTGTCCAACCAGGCATGCTCATATTTGGCAAAAGAAAACCTGGTACCAAGGGTCCAAGACCCCATGTGTGTAAAGGTTTAGTTTCAGAGCAGAGACATGGCATGGACAGAAGAGAGCTGAATGTGTTTCTAGCCCTAAGAATACAAACCCAATATCAAATGCCTAAATTCACTCAAGTGAAGTCATCCCCCTCTAGCTTGGAAGAAGAGATATTTCAATGTCACCTTTCTGTTGCCCTGCTTAAATAGGAGAGAGAAAAAGTCATTCTCATGCCCAGCTCCTTTTCTCGTGGCGTAATGACTCTGCTGGTAGTAAGATTCTCTACCCAGCTGAGAGAGGGAAAATCAGTTATTCCTTCAGGCTGTTTCACAGCAGGTTCCCCTGGAGACCAAAAAACACTTTGAGGGAGTCCAAAGGGAGCAGAGAGAGAGATGTATTGTGCTGGTCCTCTGCTGCTGAGCTGGGCTGGGCTCCTAGGGTGGAGGCAGTTCATGACAAGCGGGCAGTGCTGCAGAGAGACAGCTCTGCCCAGGAGAAGCTCCTCTGCAAAGCCCAGCAGGGCTGAGGACACTGCCTGCAGGCACCGAGGGGAGAGCAGTGAGGCAGAGGCAGGTTATAGGCAGTCGGGAGTGAGAAGACCTTGAGCTGAGACCTCTCTAGGGGAGAGCTCTTCACAGCCCTCTACACGGTAAGTCACTGCATGCAGATCAATGCAGCTCATGTTCCTGAAGGCGTCTCCAAAAGCTGGCACACCCTACAGACTGTGAAACCTGTCAGGAGGACTCTCACAGTGACTCCAGAGTAGAGGAGGAGGCTGTGCTCCTGAGCAGGGCTTCCCTGCTGCACCATCAGAGGGACAGGACATGACTGCTGCCTTCTCCTGGGGAAGGCTCTAGGGCTGTGAAGATGGGTGTTCAGCCAGTGGTGCCCAGGGCTGTCCTTCAGAGCAGGGTCCCTGCACCCCAGGGGCTGTGTGCTAAGGCAGGGAATCTTCTCCCTGCCAAGGTCAGCACTCAGCCTGCCCAGGGAACTCCCCATGGCATTGCAGGCAGAAGCTGCGGGTGGAAGGATTGACCCCTGGCAGAGCAGGGTCCTTCAGCTGTGGAGAGGGTGCTGCATGGGTCAGGGCTGCTCACAGAGCCAGCTCATGCCCAGGTCATTTCCAAAGGGACTTTCCACGAGTACGTTCAGCGCAGGGCTATCCTACATGAATCTGTGCTTTCTTGAATCTGCGCTTCCACTTTTCTCTGGCTCAGCTTGGTGGCAATGGGAACCCAGGTGTGCAGGCCACAGCAGGGGCTGGTGTGCAGAGCTGGGTAAGTTTTCCTGAGTGCCCACCGGTGTCTCATCTGCCCTTGCTGAGATGCTCTTGGAATTGCTGTCAGGGTCTCTGGGAATGGGAGTTTCAGCTGCAGAGTTGGGCAGAGACCCTGTGAGTCCTCCTATGCAGGTGTGTCCACAGCAGTGAGGTGTGCCAGCTTTCCTCTAACCTGTGAAGCTCTGGGCAACGCAGTCTGTGAGGCCTGCAAATAAGCTGACTCTCCTTTAATAAGTTGCCATGGTTAGTACCCTTTGCTATCTCCTTGGAGTGTCCATCCAAGTGGCATGCAACTTCGGGGGGACACTATGACCCATGTGAGTCCTTGGCTTGAAGTGGGGTGCTGAGATTTTGAAAAAGGGTGAGACATTTATGGTCTGCAGTGCATCCCTCTGCTCTCAGCAGTGTCTGGTTGCTTTTCAGGGTAACATGACAGTGTAATCACCCTCGATCTTAGAAAGTCCAGGGCAGCTGGGAAGAAGACAGAGGGACAGACCAGCTCCCCTTTCGATACCTGAAATCCTTTTACTGGTAGGACTTGCTATGTTCTCCCTTAATGCAGCAGAAAATGTTTTTCAACTGCCTCTTGCCATCCCTGTTCCTTAGCAACCATTGCTGCAGAGCAGGGCTGACTCCTCAGCACCCAGCAGGCAGCACCCCTGCTCATCACGGCACACTCAGCCAGCACAGACCAGAGCTCCAGCCACGGAGCTGAAGGCAGGTCTGCTAGAAAAGGAAAATAATATGACCTGTATCTCTGGGGGTGGGTCTAGGAGAAAGGGCTTTGACTTTTCTCAGAGAATTCTTCCCTAACTTGTCACTGTCTCTTTCTTTTCCGACAGTGCTCCATGCCGTGTAGAAGCAAATGTCCAACAGCAGCTCCATCACTGAATTCCTCCTCCTGGCATTCGCAGACACACGGGAGCTGCAGCTCTTGACCTTCTGGCTCTTCCTGGGCATCTACCTGGCTGCCCTCCTGGGCAACGGCCTCATCATCACTGCCATTGCCTGTGACCACCGCCTCCACAACCCCATGTACTTTTTCCTGCTCAACCTCGCCCTCCTTGACTTGGGCTGCATCTCCACCACTGTCCCAAAAACCATGGCCAATTCCCTGTGGGATATTAGGGCTATCTCCTACATGGGATGTGCTGCCCAGGCCTTTTTCTTTCTCTTCTTTATCTCCTCTGAGTATTGTCTGCTCACTGTCATGGCCTATGACCGCTACGTTGCCATCTGCAAACCCCTGCACTACGGGACCCTCCTGGGCAGCAGAGCTTGTGTCTACATTACAGCAGCTGCCTGGGGCGGGTGGGTTCCTCAATTCTCTTCTGCATTCCATGAATACATTTTCAGTCCCTCTCTGCCATGGCAATATTGTGGACCAGTTCTTCTGTGAACTTCCCCAGATCATCAAGCTCTCCTGCTCAGACTCAGACTACCTCAGGGAAGCTGAACATATTATGTTTAGTGCCTGTTTAGCACTTGGTTGTTTTATTTTCATTGTGCTGTCCTATGTGCAGATCTTCAGGGCCGTGCTGAGGATCCCCTCTGAGCAGGGAAGGCACAAAGCCTTTTCCACTTGCCTCTCTCACCTGGCCGTGGTCTCCCTGTTTCTCAGCACTGGCATTTTTGCCCATCTGAAGCCTCCCTCCACATCTTCCCCATCTCTGGATCTGTGTGTGGCGGTCCTGTACTCGGTTCTGCCTCCAGCAATGAACCCCCTCATCTACAGCATGAGGAACCAGGAGCTTAAGGACGCACTGAAGAAGCTGATTCAGTCAATTATCCCTCTGCAGAAATAAGCTGCTCTTGTTTTTTCAGAAGTGATTTTCTAATTCATCTCTGAAACATTCTATGAATTGAGCATTTTATCTGGGACAATCCTATTTGTCCAGGAATGTCTGCATCTACTCAGCTTCTCCAGAGGCACGAACCCAGCCTGTCTGACCAAGAGGACTTTGTAGATTGCTCTGGCAGGACGGTACAGCTGGTTTGCTTTATTGCATCTCTGTAATAAAAGAGGATTTTCTCAGTATCAGTGTCTGGGTGTTGGGCTCCTCTTCCAAAGCTGAGATCAGGAACAGGATGAAGTAATTTCCCCTATGAGCGCACTGCTGTGCTTTGCTTCTCCATTGGTTCAACATAGTTGTGCATGGGGCGATGTGTTAGGGACTGAGCCTGTGCAGATCCTTCACATGTGGGTGGCCCATTGCCAATGGAAATGATGGGTGATCCACAGGAATCTGCCTGGGACCGTGTCCCTCTGTCTTTCAGGAACCACTGGCCTACAGGAAGCACTGTCACCTCAGGGCAATGCCCAAGATGACATCCCTGGACATGAGCAGAGCTAATTCTGCTTGCACCAGTTTGGTCAGGTTTTTCTCTTACTGGTGTAGCAGGAGCTGCCTGGGGAACCTTCAGGGCAGGAGCCTTGTGCTCGGGAAAGGGACTGGTACAGAGGGGCTGCCAGCATAGAAGCACAGAGTCATAGAATCATAGAATCGTGAAGGTTGGAAAAGACCTCTAAGAGCATAAAGGCTAACCGTTATCCCAACACCACCATGCCTGCTAAACCATGTCCTGAAGTGCCACATCCACATGTTTTTTGAACCCCTGCACAGATGGTGACTCCACCACTGTCCTGGGCAACTTGTTCCAATGCCCGACCTCTCTTTCAATAAAGAAACTTTTCCTAATATCCACTCATGATGCAATCTGAGGCCATTGACACAACTTGAGGCCACTAGGCAATAAGATTCTCTTTGAGACAAGGCCAGCAGACACAGGGAGACGACGGCCTCTGTCTCCTCATGCCGTGGCTGGTGCCAGCCCTGGGACTGATGGGGAGCCTGAGACTCCTCTCTGTTCCTCAGGACCTGCTGTGCCCATCCGAGGGGCAGTGGCTGTGGGGTGAGTACCCAGAGCTCTGCAGCACTCTGTGCTGGACACTGCTATGGTGCCAGCCTGACTGGGCTGCTCTGCTGGGCTGGAGATGGGGCAGTGGAGATGGGGAGAGCTGGAGAGGAGCTCGACTGGGCTGTAAAGTGTCTGCTAAACACCAGTGTAAAACTTGTACTGCATGAACATGCAGGGTGAGCACTCGCACCAGGGACTTGTGGTGCAGAACCAGGGCTTGCACAATGGGGTCAAATGCCATGGGATGCCATTCTGTGCTTTCCATTTCATGGACAAACTGTGAAGGCGGCCAAGGACCTTTGTCAACCCCCCAGCCTCTCTCAGCAGCTATTTCCAGCACTGGCTGCTCACTTCATCTTTATGAGTAAGTCTTGTTGCAAAGTCACCTCCAGCCTCCTGGTGGGCTCAGGGGCAGCATGGGGGGAAGAGCCAGCCCTGCCCAGCCTCTCTCCTGGCCAATGCCTCATCAGACCCCAGAGAAGGGCAGTCTGTAAAGCCCCACATGGGACATAGCTGAGACTGGGAAAGGTTCAGGTACAGGGGGAGGTTGCAGAAGCTAAATTGTGGGGTGTGTCTTGTTGGGGTTATGGGGAAACATTGCACCTCACCCCTCAAGTGCTGTGTTCAGTTTTGGGCCCCTCACTACAAGAAGGACATTGAGGTGCTAGACCATGTCCAGAGAAGGGCAACGAGACTGGTGAAGGGTCTACAGAACAAGTCTTATTAGGAGTGGCTGAGGGAACTGGGATTTTTTTTAATCTGGAGAAGAGGAGGCTGAGGCGAGACCTTATCATTTTCTAAAAATACCGGAAAGGCGTTCAGGTCCCTCTAATGCAGACCACAAGCTCACAGGAGTGGGGATGTTCTTGTGCCAGTTAAGTGTGCATAAAATAGGCACCAGCATGAGAGCTCCTTGTCTCAGCTCCCACACTGATTAATGGAGATGAAGGGAAGGAGTGGGCTGTTCAGACAAAATGCCTGGACACATCTGAGGTGTCAGCAGTGGGTGAAGATCTGTGCAGGCAGCTGCAAAGTCAAATGGAGCAGTTCACAGAGACAGGGCAGGATCTTGGGGCACCCTCTTGGAGACTGTTGGGTATTTTATTTGGCCAACTGAAATGACAGCTGCTGCCCAAATTCAAGGAAACTGAACCTGTCCCCACTCATTATGTCCAGGGCAGCCCATAGAGTTATTCCTCTGAACAACTGCAGTCATGTGCCAGTGGGAGAGCTCGGGCTCTCTCTCTCCTCCACCAGTTGTATGTACGAGGTTTCGACTGACTGCATTGGCAGGCCCTTCATGTTCATCCCCACATCACCTCATAGAATTTAGGGTCTCTTCTCACTTATTTTTCAAGTGCAGGCCCATCGAACTACCTGAGATGCCAAGGCTTGCAGGGACAGCACAGGACCTACAGCAAAGCTATTCCTGTATATGTTTGACTATTCTGCTGAAA
>Ga0065711_1045148_pt1 | contig 13659 bp, 7 predicted proteins | sample Hoacrofraction12_FD_59098 | JGI IMG/M metagenome (GOLD analysis project Ga0065711, IMG submission 59098) | Hoatzin crop microbial communities from Cojedes, Venezuela - Epithelial fraction 12 v2 (version 2) | ecosystem: Host-associated > Birds > Digestive system > Esophagus > Crop | place... | reverse complement strand
GGTATTAGGTATGCAAGTACCAGGCAATTCCCATTGTATCGTTTGGAAAAGGAAGTGTTAATCCGGGCAAAGAAAGGTTACTGTCACTTTTCCAAACAGATTACTCTGTTTGAACGTATCCAGTGTCAGGTTTCAGTGTTGATTCTTGTTTGATAAGCAAGTGTTGCCTAAGTTTTTTGTTCTGAGAAAATGCATTTGTTAATGTCAACAGCTCTGAACTTTTGGAGAAGCTGAATGGGCTAAACTCCTCGGATCTCTCACTGGAAAGCTTTGCTCTGCACTGGCCTGCAGCCATTTCCTCTCTTCATTCCGTGTGTGTGTGTGCACGTACATACAGACTTACCCCTACACATTTTAGTGTGACATTCAGAACTGCATGCCTTACTAACACTATACATTATATGAATTGCATCATATACCTACTTTGTGCTCTTTTATGCATCTAAAGGCTAAAAGATTAGATGGTCCTTATGATATGCACTACTAGCATGGAGAAGCTGTAGTCTTTTTGGCTGGTTGGTTACCGTTGCTAAATCCTTTGGAATCATGCTTTCCAAAGAGCTCCCAAATGTGCGTCCACATTCCTTATTCCTATTCTTGCTTTTCATGTTAATTCCCTTGTTTCCAGCTACTGTCTTGCCAGAAAAAATAGATACAGGATAGTAGGTTGGATGAGCGTATTGCAGACAAGACAATTTCTTTAATAAAGTCTAACACAGTCTGAGAGGCTCTGTCACTGGCAAACAACTGCTTATCAAAGATGAGATTGCCAAGCTTTAGAGGAGATAGCTGTATTTTGGCAAAGTACTGGAGCACATAAGGAACATATTACATATCTCTTTTTTGGCCCTTCACAAACAACAGTTTTATTAAACCTCATCAGCTGTGCTTTATGGAAGATTGTAGGTGTAGAGCTGAATGAATAGCAGGAGACAGGCAGTATTTGAAAATGGCCCCAGTCAGTTCCAAAGTGTTTGTAATAGTAAAATTTACTGTGCATGGAGAAGGTCAGCCGCAAATCCAGCTGCAGCAGGGCTATGAGTCTGTGTGCCAGAGTCCTCTGCCATTATGCATGGGGGCACTGCTGATTGTAAAGTGAGGCCCCAGGTTCATGTTCTGCTAACAAGTGTTAAATAGTTATACCCTGACTCTCAGCTGGGAAGCGTGCGTCTTCACCTGTTTATGTTCCTGCTGGTAGTGCTTTTCAGAGATTTGTTTCTGACTTTGGGAAACTTGGCACTGTAATTGGTATGTGCTCAAGAAATAATGGCAAATCTAAACATCAGTATCAGTTGTCCTGGAGTGGCCAAGTTGGTGACCTTGTAAACATGGGAGGAAAATCTGCATAGGACAGAATCCCCAAGACAGACAGCATGCCTTGCAGAGAGGAGTAGTGTACAGGCAGGAGACTGTATAGGAGCCACTGCTTTGTAGACTAGAGTTACCTTGCCAAAGAGTGGGCTTTTAGCTTGCTCCCAAGGGAGGTTGACTGTAGCAGCAAGCCGACTGGAGCTTTCACACCTTTAGCCTAGAGAGTGAATTATGTAGTGGTGTGGTAAGCCATGCTGTTTGAACAATCCGCTGTTAAATGGCTTGCGCAAAGGATCTGTGTGATATCATGGAGCTGTGTTTGGGTTAGAATGGGTCTCCCCCCATCCCAGCCTCGCCCTGTCTTGTATATCTGTTACGCAGAGGTGCCATGAAGATAGTGATGCCTGATGCAACTGGGACACTGTCTCTCTTTTCATTATCACCTTCACTGCAGAGGGATTCTCTCCTTTGTATGCTTCCTGCACAAGACCTGCAGATCCCGAACGTGAGTGTCAGCAGTACAGTATATTATTATTGGGTCTCCAGCTGTTCTCCCTGTCGCTGGGCAGCATGCAGTGGGACCTGTTGTTCATAATGGAGTGGTACTGGTTGAGAAGCAGTGCTAAGTATTGAGTTAGGGTTTTGTCATCTTATAGATCTAAGGTCAGTAGAGGTTTTACTGGAGTACATTGGTTCATCATTGTACGTCTTTGAGCTACATCAGCTCTGCTGCTGATTGTGATCAAGTCCCCTTGTAAAAAGTGTGCGTATAAGGTCTGGCAAGGCTTGTGCTGTTGCTGTGTGTGTCTTCGGCGTGGCTTGGGCCATCACTTCTTTTCCAGCTGGCTGCTGCTCTTATGTTTTGTCCACTTCTTTGTAACCTGGTTTATGGCATTTGAGTGGTAGTGAAATTGTACTTATTGGTCCCTTCAGTCATTAGCTCACTGTGTTAATGATAATATGTTTCTGGCAGAAGCAAGGTGCATTATATTTTAAAATGGTTTTGTACATGTAATGTATCCAAAATGGAAATTTTGTGAAAGAAGGCTTGAAAACCCAATTAAGTGGTAGAATAATAATCAGCATGTTGAATGCGCTGACATTTTAAGCAATTAAACGTTTTCAGGAGAAGAAAGAAAAACTATTGGTTTGGAGTCATCTAGCACTTTTTATTATTTCTAATAGCTAGTGTTTTGTTAGCTTGCTAGTATTGAGAAATTTTTAACAAAGTCTTTTAGAGTGTATCCAAGAGACATGTCTTTTAACTTATACAAGAATTGCCTTTTCTATTAATTAGATATTGATCTGTTCTCCCCAGTTGTTAATTGCAAAAGACTATTTAAAAATTTGTATTTAGTTCAGTTGTTTGTCACTGCATGCATTGGCTTTTCAGCAGTGCAAGATGTAAATAAATTTAACAGTTAAATAGTGTGATCACATACTTTTTGGTTTTTATAGTGTTGTCTTTTGGGGTTTTTTGACCAGATTTTGTAACAGGGTAGTATCTCTGTCTGGATGAACTTCAGTGTTTTGGAGAAAGTTATTCTATCTGCAGTGGCTTGCAGTATAATTCCTTTGTAATTATATATTGGTTTGTGTTTGTGCTATGTATTGCAATTGAAAGCTTCTGCTTCAGCTAAGAGTAGAATTGAATAAACAACTAAGGGAGCGTTTTAAATGACATGTGAATAGATCACTTGTATTTGAAAAATACAGAAACGTTTGGAGAAAAAGTCTTAAGTCAATGTATGGTTCTTTTCAAAAGGATGAATTTTTTTTTAAGGTGAATTGAAATCTTTGTATTCCTAGATGTGAGAACATTTGAACACTGCATCAGCTGGTCCTTGTTTGTTGTGCCTTTAGACAATGTCTGTGGATTATTTGCTTTTGGACAGCTGCTTGCATTGTGCCTTGTACCTCAGCACATGCTCCTTCTCACATAGATTTTAAATATACTATTGTTGAATGTAGGTTGTTGATTCTTATGATCTGGAGCAGATTGTAAACTTTGAAAGAAGTGGTGCACAACTTGACTTTCAGAGGTTTTAAGGGCTGTGTTGTAACTGAATGGCTTTGTGCTAATAAAGGCTCTTGAAGTATTTTTGGTGGTGAAGTAAGAAAGGATGAGGGCACATTTGAACAAAATGGGTTTGTTACCTTTGATATATGGCTGAAAAGTGGTACTCTAAGTGCTCTGTCTCCCAGTTCCCTGTAATTTAAGCCTGATCATTTAAGTGTTAAACAGCTGTTAAGGTGATCTTTCCTTTTTCTACAATGTTTAGGCAACTTCCAAAGATTGCGGAGGCTTATATGTACATGGCGTGTATATTTTGATTGTGGGAAAATGGATAGTTAAACTAGTGAGGTTCATGTGAGTTCTCCAGGTGCATGCAGCATATGAATTCTGACATTGACAGATGGCTCCATATGAAATCTAAAGCATGATGCATAGCCTTCAAATCACAGTTCTCAAGTTTCTGGCTCAACAAACCTTGTATAAAAGTACTGGGTTTTCACTTTGATCTTGGCTATCTTCTTCTTCCTCTTGTTCCTTTTTTCCTTAATCCTTTACCAGAACAAAACCAGTGAAAACTCACAGCTCTCTGTTGTTGAATGGTTCTAGTAAGATTTTAAGTTTTCCATCATCAGCTTTCTGAATGAGCTGTTCTGTTGGGTACTGTGAGCATTGGTTGGAGCAAAACTAACTAAAAAAACAGTCTTTAAACACTTTTGTAAATGCGTGATTTTAGTCTGTTTTGTAGGAGTTTGAAGGAGCAATGAGGTTCCTGTGCATCCTTTAGCTCGGACTCTGCTGTATTCCATCACAGGGTCCTTGTGGGCTGTGGAATGGCTGCCTTGTACCGACACAGGCAAGGGACAAACTGAGCTAGGACTTTTCTTGTTGTTTTGTCTCAAGCACAGTGTTTGGTTCTATGTTATTCTTTCTTGAGAGAAGGGAAAAGGACAGAAGCAGAGGGAGAGGAAAGTTTCATTGTGTCTAAACCTCCTTACAGTTTTACGGTGTCCTCATGATAAGCACATAAGTGAGCAATTTTGAGTATGTTTTGTGTTTTTTTTCTTTAAAAATCTGATGAAAAATGAAAGAAGTGTTTAAGAAGCTATATTTTAATTTGATATTCACTTGATAGCTCTGTACTGGACTGCTTCTGTCATTGATTTCACTTTTTAAAACACTGTGTTACAGCCTACTCAAAAATGATTTTCCTACATGTGGGAAATAGTGAAGTAATTAAACACATTTGGGTCTGTGCATAAATTTTCTAAAATTAACTGTCTCTTTCACACTAATCTTTCTTGTCTTTAATTGGGTTGAAATGTGTGAAAGGGAAAAAGGTTTGATAGAGAACTATTTTTCAGAGACTAGTTTAACTACAGAGCACAGAATGGAGTTGTTAGATACTCTTGGGCCAGGGATGCAAGAACCTTCTGTTGAAAGGGGAAATATTTTTGTATTGGTTTCTGCTGCATTGTTTTTGAGTAAATCGTGTGCTATTTCCATGCTCTTACACCTGCCATTCCACTGGAGAAATTCAGGTGTGCTGCAGTTAGGAACAAAATATTCTGTCACTTCAAGAATTACAAATCCTTCCTCATGAAATTGTGGTTGTCACCGCATTGTTATGGATACATTTAATGTTAATTAGTTTACATTTTCCTTTTTTCCTTTTTTGTTTCCCCAGCAAAGTTTGCTAACCTATTCACTAACAGCAGTGCTGGCTAACCTCTTGAGTCTTCAGAGGTGTCTAGGGAGTAAACTAATGCATGACCCATTTGCACAAAACCTGAGAAATCATTCTGAAAGGTGCCCAATGGTAGGGCACATTTCAGGGGGAAATGGAGATGTGATGGAAACAGAGGTGAAAAGTATTTAGGTGTATATCCTGCTGTAGTAGAGTTCATGTAAAATAGTGGAGTAAACAGTTGAAATACTTTGATTGTGACCATGACTTTTTTTGATTTTATATACAGCTGATTTCTTGCCACATCCTTTCATCTCAGTAGCAATGTTTCCTGTTTGGAAGTTCTTTTCCAGTGCTGAGTAGGAAGCTAACATGTTTCAGGTGTATGTATATAAGTTTTAACCCCAAAGCAAATGTTTTTGCCTTAGGGAACTTTTAACCTTCAACTCAATCATCTTTGTTTTCAAAGTAGGTTTGCTGTTACGGTAAACTAATTTTTTCAGTTTATGAAGCATATCTTGGGATCAGCATTCAGTCTTTCACCTGCTATAACAAATTTGAGACACATGGTTATGCGTTTTGTATTCAACTTTTCACTTTTGAATAAGTGATTAATCTTTCTTCTTGTCATGTTTCATGTCACAGTAGCACTGTCCTTTTCGCCTTCTGACAGCCTGACACTGTTCAAACATCAGTCTAATTTTGCACATAAGCCAGTTTAAGGGAAGGCAAAAGAAAAAAAAAAATCACGTGAAGCATGTCACAATAACTTATTTTCAGAAGCAGCAGGCTTGCAGAAGGCACAACTTGCTCTGTTCTGTCTTGATTTCTACTGACAGCAGGCTGTGGTGTTAAGCACATACAACAAAAATCAGGAGTATTTCAGACAACAGAAGTATGGCAGAGTACATATCTTACTGTGAAATGAAAAGGCGGAGCTTGTTGGAGGAGAAGGTGATGAAGCCCATATATAATTGATTCATACTCGTATCCCTATCTTTTTAGGGGAAAAGGCTGCTTTATGCCATGTGTTTTAAGAATTACAGTTTTCCTAATATGCTGTACTTCTTGATACGAGTCTTGCCCCTCACCAGCACTTGAGTCTTCACCTTTAGAATGATATTCAAATATGCTGATTTTACACTTCTGTTTTGCAAGTTCACAGTCAGTCGTATGGAGGTCATGTCTAAAATAGGAGTGGTCAGTTAGGAATGGCTTCTGTCTCCTGTGTATGAAATCTTTTACGTACTATTCCTTACTCTGTCATCTTAGGTACATTTGTATAGCCAATTCTTCCTTTTTTTCATTCTTCTTTCATTCATCCTTCTTTCCATTTCTATTTGCTCCCCGACTTTTGAACGTTGAGTTGCAATGGAAAGCCACAATATAGGATTTTTTTTTTTAGTTTATTATAATCACAAACAGAGTTTTTGGTTGTTTTCCATGTGTCTGTCTTGTCTGTGCTTGAAGAGAGATCTCAAAAAAGTGCATGTGTTCAGAAAGGAAGGAATTAATGCTTAATGGGCCCAGTTTTCCAAACACTTACCAGGATAGGTGTGGAAAACTTGATTTGGGTTGGAGGATATTTGCCAAAAAACTGCTACGGTATTAAATCTGGCTACAGTGAGAGTTTTCTGCTGTGAGAACAGTATATGTGAATAATGAAATTCCCGGTGAATTTAGCAATGTTTTTTTTCCACAGGGATGATAACATTATGTACTGTATCTATAAACACATTTTCTTTATTTTTTTTTAATGTAAGAATACATGAGTGAAAGGTGCTTATCATTTAAAGGTTTTACTCTAGAAACTAAATAGCAGGAAGTTTATTTTAATGTTTAGTGAGAATTCTGTAACAGTGAAAACTTCTGTTAACTCGATGTTACTTTTAAGGATAGGAGTGAGAAAAAGAGAATTAGGAGAGCAATGCACATGGAGAGTGGAACAGTGACTTCATTTTTCATAGGATAAGTTCTTTTGTGGTATCTTGTCAGCTGTTGCCTATACAGTTGTCTTATGCTCATTCCAATTTTTATTCAGTTTTGAGGTGGTGAACTGGGAAAAGTAGTGAACTGTCATGTATGTGTTCTTTTCTCTTGGAAGAAATTAAAGGTGTAAAGGCTAAATAACTTAATGTCAAAGTTTACACTTTTTTCCTTTAAACAGATTTTGCTCTGTATCTGTGCTGAAGAAGACATGATCAAATTCATCCTTCACTGGGAGCAGGAATTTGTTAAAACTGGTTTTCTTAGGGAGCAGGAATTTATTAAAACTGGTTTTCTTAGCTCCCAAAGGTTTTAGTTAGTAATTTCCATTCTGGCATAGAGGAGATGCTTCCTTGTGATGAAGACATCTGTTGTTAGGTCCAAAGTTATGCTGCCCTCTAACAATTGTCTGTCTTCACTAGAAAGAATAGGGTTAAACAACCTTTACCTGCTTTACCAAATTCCACTAAAGGAGGAAAAAAGAGAAGAAACTCACTTGGGTGTCTTCACCAGGTTGACATACGGGGTCGGAAGTGTTCATAACGTCCAGGGGCTTATCAGTCTGCCGTAGACCTTGGTGTCTTTTTGTAGCATAATAGCTTACAGGCTGTTATGATTTTCTTCTTCTCTCAGTAGTGGCACAAATGTGCACTTACTATGGAAATTACTTACCCTACTCAATGTCAAGTGGTAATACCATTAAAGTCTGAGAATTGGGTCTCAGGGATAATTATTGCTGTGTCTACCTGAAAGACTCTACATGCACAAAACACATTATTTCAAGGTTTATTTTGAGTTTTGGTGTATCAGATAACATTTCTGGGACTTGAAATATTCTCATCTCTCCCGTGCTCCTCCCCTGAACAAAGAAACCAACTGATCAGACAGAAGTACTACAGTTGTTTTGAAATATTAACTCAAGCACGCTTGTTAAAAATATTACCTCTCCTTTTTGCTCTGACTTCTAAGGATGGAAGAGAGTTTCTTGTGTTGTTCCCAGAGCACTGTGATGCACCAGGTTCTGCGTTTCCCTGCGTGGCCTGGCCTTCCCCTGTGTTCCCCTGCCTTCTCATTTGTTGTAGTTGGCCTTTCACAAGGTGCATGGTGGTGTAAACATCACTGCCTACAAGATCAGAATGTCAGAAATGTTTTTATTACACAGACTTACTAGAATGTCTGTAAAAAGAAATAGTATTCAGTCACTGAGAGTAGCTTTGTCACTCTTACCTTCTTCCTCATGTAATGCAAATTTCAATGTGCAACCATCACCCAGGGAGCAAAATTCTGACAGCTTGAAAACATTCTGCTTACCTGCGAACTAGGAGGAGTAGAGAGCTGTCTTGTGGGGTTATACTTCAAGTTCTGTGTAGTCAAGGTTAGCAAAATGAAATAGCTTGTCTAATTCTTTGCCTTTTTTTGATAGGTGGGAAGTTGAAAATCAAATAGTAACTTACCTAGAGCACGTCTTCCTGTATCACGTGAAATGGGCCAGGCAATTAGCTGGAAGCAAATGTTAATACCTATTTTTACATTAATTTGTAGACAAAGTAATATATGTCAGAATTGGTATGTCAGCTGCAAATGACAACAGACTGTCAAAGTGTAAGTCATTGGACTGCAGGACACGCTTTCTGTGCTTTCAGAGACTTCTGAACTGGTTTATTGCAGTCTTGAAAATCGTCAGGGCAACAACAGGAGTTTCTCTCATTAGCTGTGCAGCAGCGAGACAAGTATGCTGGTCCCATTGTTCGAAGGCGTCAGTGGGTAAAGAGGGGAACGCTGCTTGTTGAACAAGGTCTGTTTTATCAGTCGATGTGTTATTGGCAGGGCAGGAAGCCTTTGTCTGGCTAGGATACATCACAGGAATACTCTGTCTTGCTGGAACTTTTTCAATTGAAAAAAAAACCTCACAAACACAACCAAACACAAACTCCCAACCCTAGCAACAACAACATTGATTTCTGTGGGCTGAAGTTTACCTTGTGGACCATCGCTGTACTGTCATGAGCAGGCTAAGCTTTTCTTCTGAGTTTGAGCTAGTATTTTCCCTTTCTCATATGACAGAATGAGCACTTCTTGTCTTAGAGTCACAATTGTGTGTTGCCAAGCCTGGAGAATGGAGTAGTTTCTTGCAGGATCACCTAATTCGAATAGATGCTTGAAGAAAATTGTTTGTAAATTCAGTTTTTCCCCCCTTCTGGATTTCTTTCTTCTATATATACGCTCTCCTTTCATCTGCAGATCAGAGGAAGAAAGTGTTGCCACTGAGGAAGGGCACACCAACTCCTTTGAATTTAGAAATAATCTTCTTCCTTCTCTCAGCCTCCTTAGTGTCAGGTGATTTCTCTTTCTGCCACTCCTTTGGGTTGTCACGTGCTGTTGCCCTGACGCAGTCTGGTACTCTGTCCACTCAACACTTGTAATACAGCCCTAACTGAAAGTGTCATCGGGAGGAACTTTGGACCCTTAATTGGAGTTTCTTGTGAAAGCAGGTTTGTATTATGCTGAACTTGGGTTATTTGCTGGAGGAAAATCAGCGAGCTAATGAAGATCTTTGATCTCTTCTGTACAAAAACTAACTGATGTTTGGGTTGCTTGTAATTAATTTCATCCTTCAAATTATTTTTCACAAGCTTTAGACGTAACCAGTGAAGTAGTGGTTTGTAGCTCTGGTCTTTCCAGTGGGTGTTGGGCTTAATTGTAGCTTTGGGAAATTCTGTTGATGATAGAGGGCAGCATGCTGCTGTTGGGTGGAAGAGTTGGCTGGCTTGCTAACAGCATTACATTCCTACTGTTAACCTGTTTAGTGTCCCTGTCTCCTGGTGGCTTCATTGAGCAGTTCGCTTTTCTCCTCATGTCCACTCACAAAGATACTGTCTAGCTTATCACAGCATATATGTGGATATGTCTAAAGAACACTTGCTTAAAAAGGAACTTTTTGGTTTGTACAGCTTTTGCTGATTCAGTTTATAGATGAAGTGACTTAAAACACTTGCGGAATGGTGGGTGAGAAGAGCATTGGACTCACTTAGCTTTAAGACTACGATCACTATGCTATGAGTCATCAGTTTCTTCCTGTAGAGCCTTACAGTAACGGCAAAAGATCCTGCAAGTTCCACATAGGCCTTTTTTGCAAGAAACCCAGAGAAGTCAGTTGCTGTTTACATGAGCTTCAATGCAGGTGCTTATAAAATCATAAGATTTAAATCTAGGATCATATTTTAAATAACAAGATGAAAGGAGTTTTAAAAGCTCTTCTGTTACTGTCACGCTAACTCTTCTGCTTGTCTTGAGTCAGCATCTTGGGATGCTGGGCAAAATTATTTGGTGTTCTTTGCTGTCCCTGAGGAGGCTTTCTCGTGAGCTTTGGTACTACCTGTCTAAAACTGCCTAACTGTGAATTGTGCTCTTCTCTGTTTAATATACCTCTGTGTGTGGTTGTACTTTATATGAGTCATTTGGATCGCTTACAATTAATTAAACTTATCATAAAGAAAGGCCTGGTAGGAACCAGTTTTGGACCAAGCCTCTTGCAATAGTGGACCAATGAGTCAGCATTTGTGTAACTAATGCTTAAAACTAGTTTTATTACAATAACTCCCTTTTCAGTTGAATAGTTCTGTGAAACAAAGCAGTTGATTGCTTTTGTTTCATGTAGGATTTCGACACCTTTGAAATATCTGTTGAAAAGCCTGGAAATGTTTCATATTATATTTATATTAAAAAAAAATTCCTATGATGGAAAGGACTTTTACTATTGGATAACCTGGAGCTGCAGGTTCGCTTGCACTGAAATCACATTGTTCTCTAATTCCTTGTGGAGAAAATTGAAAGAAGAGTTTGTCTGCTGTACCAGGTGGAAATATTTCCTATTGAATGAAGCAGCGAACTGTTCCATAGGAGATTTCTTCTGTATGTAGGGCTTTGAAGTACAGTGTTAGCGGAGGAAGAATAGGAACATGGGAGATGTGTTTTACCTGTTGTAGTGCAGTGAATCTCTTACGCTAGTGACGGACCAGAAAGCTGCATTGCATGTAGTCTCATCTTCTCTACCCAGGCTGCTTCAAGATGACAGCAGTGATGTTCTCCTTTGTATTTTCCCATTTTTCGTAGACTCCCATTCTGTTGGAAATAAAAGCACTGAAAGGTTGTATTTACTTCTAGAAGTAGTAGTGAGAGGTGGAAAGAACTCTTGACAGTTGTCCTGAGGCAGCAGAAAGACTAATAATGAAAGAAATATTTCAATATCTGTAAAATGTCTGTTCTAAAATGAATACATTTCTTTGCCCTGCTTGGAGATATGCTGGTTAATGGCATTTCAGCAGGCTGGTGAGTATTGGGGATGATGTCTGTTACGTAAGAATACTAGAAACTACTGCAGTGTGAACGATTGATATGAGTGTTATCCCTAGGCATCATTTACACATACAGTAAGTAATGAACTTGGGAGCAAAAAGACTAAATATCTCAAGTGCTTCACATCTTTTCCTTTCCTTTGTATAAAATGCATAAAATGTGCTGCCACAGTGTGACCCAGAACTTTGCAAGTCACTTGAAGACACCAGGTCTTTTCTCAGAACTTCAAATGCTGCTTAGGCAGACATAAAAGGCAATGATTTAGATGTAACAGTGCAGCAGGACAGAGATTGCAGGGAGATAAATGTTACTGGAATTTAGAATTGTTTCCGTATTGCTTTATGGAAGACTTCTGGATCTGTTCCTCTCTCCAAACTAGCAAACTAGAAATCATTTGTTGGATTGTGTTTCAAGATCCAGTATTTGCTTTATGTACATCTTCAGACAGTAGCAAAAGAGAAGGCAGGCTCATCTTCAAAACAAGCACGTTAGTGTTAGAAACAAAGCTATCTGGAGCTGTCTGAGTGTAGTGTGTGCTCAGTATAATCAGGCAATAAAAAATGTGGGCTTGATGTCTAATTCCACAGCCTCTCTAGCTTGCATTTAATAATTTATATTTTTTTTGTCACTGCTAGTCTGTAGAGTAAAAACAGTAAAGACTAATGAGGCAGGTAAACTTCCAAGAGCAGATTGAGAGTTTTTTAAGCTTCATGATGCATCAGACTGTTAGGATGATAAAATACAATCAGACATTAGATGACATACTTGGATTATAACATACACGATGAATTTTGGTAGGAGCTGGGTGAACCTCGGTTCAGATCGGAGGACAGGGTTGTTTGCAGATGGGTGTCTGCAGCCCCGGCCTTGGATGACTGATGATGCATAGATTTTGGAAAGCCTGGAGTTTACTGAAATATTTATGCTTCCCTGAACTGCCTTGTTCCATTGCGTACGTGGAAACTGCAAGGCTAGTCTGAGAAGCTTGCCAAACTACAAATGCATGTTAGCTGTAACTCCTGCTTTCTACAGGCGAGTGGGACAAGGGGCTGCTATTTCAATATCCTTGAAATAAGAGTGCAATAGAAAATGTTTTTAACATTTTAGGCAAATTCCTTGTATATGGACAAGATTGCTGTATTTTGGTGGATTTAATGCTTATTGTATGGCTATTAGATGCTTGGTCCTCCAACGTTTTCCTAAAGTAATGCATGTGATGATTTCATTAACACAGTCTACTATGAGAAGCAGCGGATGATGATGTTCCACTTGTTGAATGATGCTAATTTAAGCAAAATCACAGAAAACATGAAAATTCTAGTTTTAAAAAAGCCACTTTACAATTTTTGGCACTGTGTAGTTCACTTCAATAAAGATGTGAATTGTAATGTTTTTGTTGAGGAATGGGGGAAAAACATGCAATAGATAAAAAAAGAAATAATGTAAAATAGATTTATTGTTAAATAAATAACTAGAATGAGGTAGGATTTGTAGATGAGAGCCAGCCATAGTGCTCATAAGGAGTAGCATGTTGGGTGTTCCTTGTGCCCCCTCACGCCCTTCTCCACCTTTTAGGTGGAATGTGTAACCATTTTGACATTGCTCTTCCCCTCTCTCACTAGTTGGTACAAGGATTTTTTTCTTTGTTTTACAATGATTGTAAAGAAGATGTAATAATACACTTATGGCTATATTTGGGGAAAAAAGTGTGTAAATGTTTTGTATTTTATAAATATTGGAGAGGGGAAAAAAAATGAACCTCTCAGGGATTTGGGAGCATGAGCCTTGTTTTTCTGAAATTGCTTGAGTGTAAATCTGTATTTTTCTGTGTTGTGTAAATGCCAGTAGTGCTTTGCTGTTTTCTGCAGGCTTTCCATTGGTATTTTGAGGGTTAAATAACTTTTCTGATTTTTCTTGATCCATCACTGTAACCACAGTAACCATTTTAACTCTGATTTAGTCCCAGTAGGCAAGCAAAAATTAATATTTAGAGTAATTCATAGGCAAAATGAACTTACCTCTTCATCGCAGAGGATTTAAGAAATGAATTACTTAGCTATTGTTGGCTTCAGAATGGGTGTAGTATTGACAGGTTAAAAGTTGTTTTGTTGTGTTTTCAGCTTTTTAACTAGCTCTGTATTCTTTCAGCTTAAGAAAGAAATAAACAAAAAAACAAATCTCGCACTCATTGAAACTACTGTTGTAAAAATACCAAACAAAACAAAGAGCAGAAAACCTCCAAAGCTGAAAACAAACCAACATTTCCCACCCCTCCTCCCAGCAAAAGCCGAACAACCGCCCCCCC
>Ga0065711_1045146_pt1 | contig 13660 bp, 9 predicted proteins | sample Hoacrofraction12_FD_59098 | JGI IMG/M metagenome (GOLD analysis project Ga0065711, IMG submission 59098) | Hoatzin crop microbial communities from Cojedes, Venezuela - Epithelial fraction 12 v2 (version 2) | ecosystem: Host-associated > Birds > Digestive system > Esophagus > Crop | place... | reverse complement strand
GAGCCACGGTCCCCTCTGCCCCTGCCAGCCCAGCCGCCCCTCCGCAGCTCTGCACGGGAAGGTGAATTAGCACCACAGAGAGTTGTTCTATCAAAGGCGATGTATTCCTGGGGGGGTTGCATATCTCAACCTTGGCAGAGACTGCCCGAACAAAATCCCTGATATTAGCCTCCCTGAATGGAGGGAACAATCTGAGCAGGATAAAAACCATCAGAGCTTTCTCCCGTCTTTAATTTCAAGGCTTAAAAAATTGACAAGTGTATTTCCTGCGGTGATGCTGGTATACCCTATACCTGAGCCATAAATACGACTGTAGTGGTATTCAATCATCAGAAAAGAAAAAAGAAAGTGGAGAACTAAGATCTTATATTGACCTAAGCCTCAGACTTAGATAAACTTGTCAGGAATATCACTTTGTGGTGACTTTATTTTTGTTAAACTTGTGCAAGGGGAAGAGGTATTCTCACAGCTCACAGGGGCCACTGTGACCGGAGGAAACCCACTTGCTGCATTGCCACAATGCCACGCTCTTCTTGGAAAATAACACCTTGGCTCACGGGTGCAATGAAATTTCCACATCAGGATAATAACTACAATCATGTGCTTCCTTCGAGAAAAATATTTGCAACTGATAATTGCAAAAGGAGGGTAGAGGAACTACAGACCAGATCCCAGTCCTGCCCACGTCCCGAGTGCGTTCAGAGGAGGTGATGCCCGGCTCTCACTGCCGTCCCACCGGCCAAAACATGTTACAGTTTGTACAGCGGCGCAGGGTGCGACGTGGTATCTCACCCTCACAGGGCTCCTGTAAGCAGGCAGCTCTAGTAAAGAAGCAAGTTTCCTAGCAGCGCAATATTATTGATGCTTTCAAGACTCTGTACTTGGCTTTTAACTAAGGTCATTTGAAAACGGTCTTCAACACCCATCTCATTTGCTTTTTTATGCTTGCCAATTTAGTGTTGTATTCACAGTGATTAATTAGTTTGTGGTGAAGGTTTATTAGGTAATCTTTCTGTCAATCAAAATCCCTGAGGTTTCTGAGCAAAGAACATCCAGAGATTTTATAAAGATACGGAACCGATATTGTTACCTTTGTGTGCGGAAAGTGGGAGCTCAGCCTCGACATGTGACCAAGTACAAAAGACTTTAAAGCATGATTTTTCTTCACATTCAACATAACAGCAGCTTGATTCCCTCAGATTCTATTTACATTTTTAACAAGATTCTAGAACCCCCTTCACCTTGCTTGCCTACAGCCCGCGTTACTGTCTGAGGAACTTGTAGGGCTATTTTAAAAGACCAAGCAATAGACTTCAACAAAGAAAACACTGCTGTAGCTGATCATTTGGGAAATTTGCTATGTAGTTCACTCCTCTCAGTACGACCCAAAGTGAGATAACATTTTATGAATATAAAAGCATCTTCACCAGATTATTCTTTCAAGTGTTCATATTTCAGAACAAAATTTTTATTTAAAAAACCCCCATGCACAACTATAAAAAGAGATTTCTGGTTTTATCCCTTTCTTTCTGGAAAGAAAATGAAGATTCCTTTTAGGGAGGGATGAAGGATTACACTAAATTAACTGTTTCTAAAAATGAGGAATCAGCGGCATATTGCATAAGAAACATAGAAGAGTATCATCTGTCTGCCTTCTTTATGCATGTTTTTACTGTCCTTTTATATTGTTCCCAGCATTGTGTGAAAATTTACTGCTATCTGTACTGCACTATTTTCTATTTACAAGGTTTCTTATTAATGGACATACCTCAAAAAACACCCCAAAACAAAAAAAAAATTAAGGCAGAAAACTGCAAGATTCTTCTTATCCTTTTAGATAGGTCACTTAACTCATCTACATGAACCTGCTGTTTTCCAGTAGATCTTGAACCTTACTGTGAAAAATATAGTTAAGGCAAACGGATTTCTCGACCAGAAAAGGTATTATATTGAAGAGGTTGGGAAGAGGGCTTGAAGATATTAGCCAACTAAATTGCACACTACTTAAATGTATGTCACATTATGATTTTTACAGTATTAAGGTAACGTGAAAAGATACAGATTAATACTAAGAATTTGATTAGCTTACCACTTTTCAGAGCCTTTACTGTTTTAAATTACACTGGTCTGTCTAAAAATGTAAAATTGTATATACCACTGTGAGAATAAGTAGTAAGTTAACTGGACTCCTTCCTCTGTCATCTCCTTGAGAAAGCTGTGGGTTATTTCTATCACTCAGAGGTGATGAACAGGCAGCAGCAAAATCAGATGACAAATTCCGATGAAATTATACAGATGTACCATTTTTTTCTCCCCTAGCTAAATTCAGGAGTTCTTTTTGTGGGCTTTGGGATTATAGATCTGGAGCTGGAACAGGAGAAGATAAAGAGCACACAGGGACGCAAATTGGATAACTTTGACATAAGGACAGATAATATAAAACTATAATCTGTTGAATATATAATCAGAGTATTTAAAAGCAGATTTTCCAAATTAAAAAAGAAATAGGCAAGTATATGTCTGTGATAAAATAATTACAGCACATGTTCTACAGCTTTGACAAACACCCCTTCCCCACACCCACTCTTATAAACAAACCCAGTATAGTTGGACTCCAACTGATTAACGTGAATAGAGACACACAGGTTTTAGGTGAGAATTCCCTCACAGACTGAGCTTGACTATCCAAATGAAATAATAGTTCCAGAGTGTATATTTGAACAGTACAAATCTAGTGGCTCTATGAAAATATGTTCAAAATAATTCTGGAAGCCAGAACAATGTAATTTCAGCAAATCTTTATGAATAGTCATTTTTGATTTTATTCTTTCTGTTGTAGTTAGGCTGCATTTTATTGAATTTGCTTTTGAAAAAGCTTTCATGGCTCTATAGAAAGTGGTAAGGCTCCTCTCGGAGGTTTCCTTTCATGCCTGAGACATGAAATCGGAGTAACCAACAAATTGCACGCGTAATTCCAGCATACTGAATGAGGAACAAAGAGAGAGGCAAAAATTGAATCCGCTGTCTTCCTGGCCTTATTGCAGGAGACCACTGAAAAAAAAAAAGAGGAAAAAAAAAGAGGAAAATTAGCTGTTTTCATGCGATTCCCCCGGAAAACTGTACCACCAGCATTTTGTCTATGGGTATGCAGGAGAGGCCGGCGCGCCTCGCATGCCTGTGGTAGATGGATGATACTGATGGCAATCTAACTGGAACATCCTGCCTGAATATGAACAACAGATTTGTCAGTGTGTGACAGGCTGACAGCCCAGCTCCCAGCTGCTTGTCCACTGTTGTTAAATCAGTACCTTGTCTAAGTGTTCAGCAAAGAGGCAATCTGCTTCCTCCATCCGTGCAGGCAGGTTGCCAGTTAAGAAACAAGTATTGGCTTTAGGCTGCAGTGCCATAATGCATTGAAAAGATGCAATCTAAACCTTCGTACGCTCCTTAGGCAACAAAGAGCAGGACTTGGAAGTGCAGGCCCAGACTCGAGACTATCCTTTACAAAACAACAAGAATAACTCCACGGGGGAATCATGAAAGAAACACATGAAGAACTGAAAGCTGTGGACGACTTAATAGAACGTATTTAAGGAGGAAAATATGGTTTATTTTGGTACCAGGGAAGCAAGTTCATGCTACTATAGTCAAGAACGTGCCAGAAATTCCTTTACAACCCTATTTTTAAGCCATTTATAATTCATCAACAGTAACAATTAGCTCTAGGCTGAAATTTCATATGCAAAGATGAAATCCACAAGCACTTGTGGGGGGGGGGAGGAAAAAAAAGAGAAAAACAGGAAAGAAAAAAGCCCTGCTAATGTACATAGCCACACTATGTCACAGCACACAAATAAACAGCTTACTGGTTTCAGGAGATATTTTTTTCTGTGACAAGAAGTTTCCAGCTGGTTTTGGTTCTTTAATTTGGTTGCTACTGGTTGACCATATGAAAAAGGTTTAAAAACCTGTGATGAGAATGAAATGAACTAAGGAAATCACAAATCCTAACATCAGTACTAATATTTTCAGCTTTTGGGTGTGGTGTGCATGCGAGACAACCTCTGAGATGATGCCCAGTTACCCAAGAACCGAGAAGGATTTACACCACCAACCACAACATCTCTTTTGAAACAGTTTTGGTCTGTCAGGTATTTCACGAGGTATATTTAAGAGTCTCTAAACACAGATCTGTACACGAGACCTCTATGGGCTGAGAAAGAGCCATTATGTTCTATCAGATCAATAATCATCACAGTCTCATTTATGTCCTCCGTGTGAGCAAGGCTTCCCAGAGGTGTCACCAGGCACTGTTGTCCTAGGTCAATGTGCAGTCTAGGAGGTTTTACTAAGCCTCACGTTTTGCTCCTGTCCTTGGCTGGAAGCCTTGCCTGGCCTTTCCAACCACTGCTTCTCCCTCAGGGAGAAACGTCATCCGTTGTTTCCCGCACCACGAGGAGCCAGCTGCACCTTCCCACCACCGCTGCCCTTCAGATGCTGCTTACCTTGGGCCAATAAATCATATTCCAGTCCCAAGTATGCAGTCGCATAAACACCGGAGGTTCTTTATGCATCTGTATCTTCTGAAGCATCCTTTCTACCCGGCCCTAGGCCAGGTAAGTATTCCTGTCCAGTGCAATGTTTATAAGCACACATTTCATCTGAAGTCACTGAGATTTAAACACTTTCCCAGTGACAGCCCATCTCTATTTAAAAATTTCTCTAAAAATAAGGAGAATTGTATGCATGTACGCATTTACATATATTCTTGAAAATTACCCATTCCAAAATAATCATACAGGCTTCTAAAATACATTAGTTATAAATTTATCTTGTTCAAAACCCACAATACGGTCTTTAGAAAATAAGGCAAACTGGAGGATGAAAAGATATGTTTAAAAAAAAGCCACTCCAACAGAATAATTGGCTTGTGGAATAATATTTTGCAACCTGTGTGGCCTACGTGGAATAAATAATGGTTCAGAATAAAAGACACAGTTGGCAGGTTTAAGTCTGAATTCTCCTGTTAGTGAGAAAACCATGTCTAATGAATGCTGAAAGAAACTTTAGGTCACATCACACCATCAAGCACGCTGATAGCTAATAAAACAACTACATCTTATGAATAAAAGGAGAAGAAAGTTAAGTTAATATTCTGTTATCACTCCCCCCTCCAATTCCATTATAATTACGAAGTATCCAGTGTATTACGATGCTTCCCATTTCTCTAGCAGATGTGTAAGATTAAGCTCAAAGGCAAGGTACTCAAATTACAACGTTTAAAGTGAGAGCACATCAATTTGTGGTTTCCAAGTGTACTATGGCTGGAGTCATTTTTACGGTTTGCCACAATCTAAAAGGGAAAGGGGGCAAAATATTTATGTAGGAAATGCCCGCTCTGCATCTCATGTCACTGTTGTTGGGATGTGTCATAAAATTCAAACACAATTCTGTGACAATTAGCTTCATAGTAACATATTCGAAATACAGTGCTGCATCCTATGCCAGAAACTATTTTCTGCTTCAGTGTTTTACTATGGATGTACTTTTTAAAGGAGCCAACTACTTTAAACCAAAGCTGCTTTATTTATTCCCCCCCCCACCCCGTGGAAAAGTAGGACATCAATGTACTCAGTTGCTACCCACTAGTATTTTCCCATTTGTGGAAAAAGAGATGTATTATGAAACAGAATCACCAAAGCACTGCTAAAAAGTTCCATTTCTTCATACGCTTCATGTTAGGACTTCCATAAAATACTTGTTTGTTTTACCAGCCTTCTTGATGATTACCTTTAATTAAATTTGTAATTTAATTCTCTTTTTTCTCCTTTTGTCCATCTTTGTAACCTGGCTAGTGGCAGTGAACATCTAAATTGCAGCTTTATTTACAGCTACTTTCATGTTTGTTTCTCAAGGATAATGAAATGAAATGCCTTCAGCAGCTCTGCTTTCACAAGAATTTTTTAAAGCAACTGTGTAAAAAATCATAATATGGTAATTAAATTAGAGGCATTATCTTACTTCTTTATCATGATGCTGATGCTAATGAACAAGTTACTGCAATGTTACTTGCTTGGCCAAAAAATAATAATGGCAAAAATTTTTGACTGAATATTAACCTGACACAACATTTACAGAAATCAGTGGAAAATTTCTTTTGAATCAAATGAGCTTTGGCTATTTTTTTAGGCAGCATATAGTTAAGAATACATAAAATATTTGCATTATTTTATGGAATTGTTTTTTTCCAATTGCCAATCACACACTAAAGCATTAATTTCAACAGCCTGAGACCTGGGGAAAGGAAGAATTCATCAACGGGTCAGATCTGTATCACCAGTAAACCTGTGGCTCCGACCCTGGAGTTTCCTCTCTTCAATACACACATAATCAGGCATAGCAATGTACACCCAGAGAAAACATTCTCCCTTTCCCTCTTGTTGTATTTTTAAATTCAGAGGGAAGAGGGCTTTGTGTGTGGATAACTATTTTTGCCTTCATATTCCCCATCTCAAGATGATTTTCAGTCAGCACGATATTACAAATCCTATTTAACTATGCTTAAGATCTCTCATTTAGAGCTAAGTGGAAGAAGAAAAGGCAAAATTGTCTTTGCAGATGTTAAGAAGAAATTCATTGCAAGCAATCATCATTTAATATCCAGTGCTGACTTTCTGAACAAGTGATTTCTCTAAATAATAAATCAAATGAGTTGGCACTAGCAATAATATCTTCGAATATGAATGAGGAAAACAAGAATATTAAAACAATAGAAACATTAACATACAAACTCCTGCTATTTACGGGAGGGAATGGCAGAGAACAGTGTGAAAAATAGCTGTTGCTTTTATTCAGTGTTGTTGCGATCTGTCAGCAGCAGAGATGACTGCTGTTATGGAAAGAGAGCCAGGTCCTTCCAGACGCCAGGTACCCAGTCCCTTACATCTCAGCCTGCGGCCTTTATTCCTTAAAGAAGAGTCAGCGATGCTGCTGAGCGGTGCATCGGACCGGGCTGTTTTCCTACCCTGCCACCGCCAGCAAGTGCTCACTGCCGTGGCAGGGTGGGCCAGCGGGACGTCCCCACCACAAGCCCCCTCTGTCCCCTTCACCCCGGAGTCTTGCCCCAAGCTCTGCCGGCGCTTCCCGAGAGGATGTTCCTCTGCCTCATGGCCGTGTGGATAAAAATCTGCAACCTGCAACAGAGCCGCGAGCGCATATGGACCCCGGGAGCGGTGTATGTTATTTTGTCACTAACACGCGCCGGCGAGATCACCTGGCAAGTATCGAGACCTCTGAAGGTTTATTTTATCTTTGTCTGCTGTTGCTGCAGGGTATTAGATCTCGTACTACACAGTTGGTTACCCTGTTAACCAAAAGGTGCCACATAAGAAACAAGATCTGGGTGCAGGTTTAGCAAACGAATTCAGGTCATAGATGTGAAGTCCACACCGGGGGAGAAAAAACAGCTGTCTCCTCGCTATTCAAAGCTGATGATGGTACTTTCCAGGTGTCTGCATGCTGGTATAAGCTACGCAGAACTTGGGAAATAGGCAGTGCTTTGGTCTAGCTGGATTTTAACAGCACTGCTATTTCTTTGGTCTGTTTTGTATTTTACATGTGTATTTTGTATATTACATTCTAGATTAATCACATAACTTATGAAAATGGCATTGCCTTAATACATCTGCCATATTGACTAGCTGCATAAATATCAGAGGAAATGACAAATGACAGGTGAATTTGCAGGTCGAAGACACAAGTTCCAAACAAAATGATCAGCAACTTCTAGACTAGCCATCAACCATTTAACTGGTTGAACTACCTGTTATGATCAGTGTAGCCAATTCCTTCAGAACACCATGCTCCTGTGTGCCTTGACTTTCACAAAGATACCTGTTACGTCTTCTGCTACGCATCTGGATGCCAGCAAATGTAAAGAAAGATATTACGGGGACACTGGTAGCCGGGGTTGACCTAAACTCATTGACTGCTCTTGTGTTTGGGCTAGATTGAGGTTACACCTTGAAGCCATCGCAGAAAAGGAAACACAAAGTGATGTGCAGACAACCACCGCATAGGAACAATCTGGGTTTTCTCTGGGAGAACAGCGTTACAGAAAGACAAAATGACTTCACGGAGGTCCCAGTGAAAGCCTGGTGTCACCTCTAACGAAATCTTCAAAACAGTCCTTGGAACACCACGTTACCCATGCAAAAATGCGGTGGCTTTGAGAATAGGAACAAAACCCCTTACTTACTACTTGGGCGTCAAGAAGTGAGAAACTGTTCCGCAGATAAGTGCCGTTTACCTGAGCCGACCGACACGTCCCTGATGCGCTGCAGGAAAAGGGCCGGAGGGCACCCAGGCAGCCCTGCCCCGCTGCAGAGGCTACGCAGCAGCAGCAGCGATGGTGCTTCCCAGCTCTGGGGGCCGCGCCAGCCTCGCATTTCTTTCTGACTGACCCAGACCTCTCTGCTGGAGCTAGCACAGGTGGGGAAGCTGACTACTGCCTACTCTATCGCTAACATGAAGGTGGTGTAGTTTTAATTCCTGTTGTTGAGCTCTGTTTTAGTGACCTTATAGCAGTTCCTGGTACAAGAGCATTTTTTTTTATTATCAACAAGTGATTTTAAGGACCCTTGAGATAACCGCACTTCATCTTAATTACATATGAAGTACATCCACATCCTTGCTATGCTTCCAGCTTTATTGGAATTTGCTGTGGCTTTCTCCTTGCCTTCTTGGGGTATTGCCTACACAATTCCACCTAATATGGATATGTCTAAAAGATAAAAAATGTAGGACTTTTGAGTAAACCGCAACATCCTAACTTTATTCAGCATCAGACAGTAAGGGAAGATGTTTTATAGCAGCACATTCCTACAGGCTGATGTTCCGGACCCTACAATCAAATGTGAGGCTGTATTTGGAAGCAATTGTACCAGATGGCTGCATATTATGGAAGGTTCAGTGCCACTAAGAAATTCAGGATGATAATAATAATTAAAGAAGGACTTCTTCATAATTTCGCTCACGGCAAAAATATGGTCTTTTTAAAGGTGATGACCAAGTATTATTCAGATTTTAACAGCCACTTGGGAAGCTTGTTTAAAGTCAGGCTACAGCAGCATGCGGCTACATCTAACACTCTGCCTTGTGTGTGTAAAGCAGCAGGAAATCTTCAGTCTGAACGGGATGGAGGGCAAACAAGGCAGTGATTCGCCAAAGCTGAAATCTTTGCTTTGTTGTACACTGTTCTTCTGAGTGTGCACAGATCATCATACTGAGTAGCTGCTGAAGGCTGAAATAAAAAATTCTTCTGGATGGCATTCCAGTTTAAACGCTGCTTTTTCAGTATGCACACATGCACACACAGGCAGAGAAAATACAGCAAGTCCATTTTTGGAACACCCCCCACATCATTTCAAGACAACTGGGACAACAACGGTTTTGTTGGTGAGTCACATGAGAAAGTCTGCTCAGGAGGGACACAGCAGCCCTGCCACAACGAACAGAGAGGAGGGCTCACTTCTTGTGGGGCAGATGTTGCCGTAGCCATAGATGTGGACACAAGTGAGTGCAGAGGAGAGGGTGGTGGTGGATGGATATGTCATCTCGTAGGCTGTGCACACGCCCTTCACTCTGGGAAAAAGCAAGCACCAGCACTGGGATTTCCAAATCCTACTATGTACCTACACATATTGTTGAAGACTTTGAATACTTGCACAGGGGATGTTCCTTCCGTGGCAGAGGAACAAGTGTTCCTCGTCTGCTGTTCACAAGCACTGTGTTACGATATTCAGAAGGGATTTAGAAGGTAAATTAACAAAAAATTGCACATACTTCATGCTCCGAGATTGAACTGAGCGTTCAAAACCTTAGCAAATGCACTTACTGCATCTGAACTTCAGCCAAACTGCAGCAATTTATCTTGCAGATACATCTCCCAAGATGTGCTTCTTGTAGCCATTTTGCATACTTACCACCGCTTTACCCAGAAGCACATGAAAACACCTTTTAGGAGAAAGTTAGTCAATGCTAAAGTGATAACAAAACTCAGTTAGGGGCAGAGAACTAGGAAAGTGACTTCATGACAATAACATGGAAAGGGTATTTTAGACTCTTCCAAGACACCTGCTGTAAAACCACAGAAGAATATAATTCAGATCATGTCATGCAGTTCCCTCTGAAATCTTGAGCAACAGCTCTTCCACTCATCACCCCACTTGAAGTCACTGCACCACTCACTGGCCACCTCCATGCAGTGATGCCTAACAAACTCGAAGTTCATCTTCAAACATCCAAAGTAGCAGAGCATCTATCACTGCCTCCCAGAGATTTGCCTTTTTACGTATTTGCTCTCCCACTACCAGAAAGTTTGACCCACACTAAAGTTTCCTTTTGAAATCTTTCATTGGTACCAGTCTTATCAACAGCTATTATATACATTCAGGACTTACCAACAAGGAGGAGAAAAGTGAAATAAATACAGTGCAAGGTTGAGGAAGAGAACAATACCAGTCATTTAAGTAATATTTACATGTGATAGTATCAGGCTTGTTGTAGCCATAAACTGAACAACTGATCCCAAAGTGTAAACCTTTAAATGATTACATGACGGAGAAGTGCAGGCAGATACAATTTAATCAGCTGAGACTAGATCCAGCTGAGGTCTGGTTGCTTAGATTGCTGGTACCTACTTACATTTATGATGTATTTGAATAAAAACGGCTGAAAAAAAATCAGGCTAGATTTTGCCACAGGTAGATGTTTAGTAGGGGCCTAATTATCTTCCTTTGTGAGAGAATTTCGATTAACCGCCTTCATTAACTCTCTCCTCCAGAACACAGTGTCTAACGTGAAGGCTGGCCTAGCACCATGCGGCACCATACTGAGGCATATCCAGAGGTGGAGCTTTCAAACCTTTCTTCCCTCGGAGGCACGTGCAATCTGTAGGTGGCCATTTCTGCAACCAAGGTAGTTAAATGCAGTTCAGGGAGCCTGCGCCACGTCTGGTAGGGCCCCCTTCGGGGATAGAGACGTCTGCTCGTGGGGGCTCCATGCAAACTTCCCAGGTGCTCCCTTCTCTGCCCCCGCCCCCGCCTGAAGCAGCGGCAAACCCACCCTAAAGTTGAGAAGACAACATCTCGTGAAAACAATTTGGACACCAAGGCTTTATGAAGCAGACAGGTTTACAAAGCCGTTTCTTTTCACCTCTGTAACGATCAGGAATCAATTGCACAGCGTTCTGCTAATAAATGGATGTATTTTCACATCACTCCTTTCCTTGTGCCTTCCCACTGAGGAAGATGGAGCTTCCCATATTTTAGAAAATGCTTCATGTATGAAACCCATTGTCAAAATTGCAGCTACCTGGGGTTTCGTCAGAACTTGCTTCTTAAATTCATCACCTGCCCCCAAACTTTTTAAAAAACTTTTAAGAAGGTGTAACAGTTGCAACTCACAGTTTACATGTGGTACTGACCACCTTTTTCTTTGTTGCACCAGATCTCCAGTAAGCAAAGCTTCTTCTATTTCTCATAAATGTACAGCTTGCAATAGGGTACAGCTGTGAGATATCTTTCTCAGCAATATTGATGGGTTGATGTCCTTTTACAAACAAGTACTTCAGAAAAGACTTAGCTGAACAGTCCCAAATGTTTATATTTAAAATACAGAAATTCTTGAACTGTATTTACTTCATATATATTTTTATGGAAAACCTGCTTATTTAAATACACTGCACACACTGAATTTCCTGGTTATGAAAAAAGTGAAGAAAAATACTATTTGCTTTTAGGTAATCGGATTCTGTGGGATCTAATCCTATATCCTATTTATGGCTGTGCTAGCTATTCAAAATTAAAATGAACCTTTCATCCGTGTGTATCATAAATGGGCATTTATCAGGATTATATGATTTTGCAATCCATCTGAATATGTAACCAGAATTTGTTTTCTTTCTGTTTCACTATGTAATTACCATGCAACAATAACAAAAGTGACATGTTTGAAGAACAGATAAAATGCTGTAAATTGGCCAGTAATGGTGATATTTCCTCATCTTCTGAAAAACCCATTTATTCTCTCTCTCAACAAATCAAGGCATTGTCAGCCCATACTCATCTTGTGGCCAGAGGGGCCCTACCAATTTCTAGATGTAAGTGAATACTGGAATGCAGATGAGGGCTACTAACTAAGGCTTTCAACCCAGGCAGCTGGTCTTAGCTTGCCTCAATTTCTAAATCATCCATAATGGGGCCAAGACCTCCGAAGCACTAAAAAGAGCGAGCTGACATGCTGGACAAACTGTTAATTTTTTCCTGAAGAAGCTATATTGCACATCTGTCACTGCTGTGCAGACAATTACTCACCGAGTCGAAAAAAATCTGCTGCTTGTTTCTAGTGTAGTTGTTAACAGGCGTAATGGAGAAACACAAGAGCGTGAGAGCCGTGACAGGAAGGCTTCTCGGCCTTCTCCCTCGTTTTGTAAAGTTGTATTTAGAAATTAAAACATTTGAAAGCATTCACGGTCCGTGGAGTGCAGGGTCTGAACTGCTGCCATTAAACCCGTATGTTAGGTCACCTGATATTCTATTGCTGTATTAGAGGTGCAAGTTGCAAAAAAAATTTTGTACTTCAACTACTAACTGCCTTGGAAATCTGCCTTTCTAAATTCTTGCTTTGCTCTGGAACACACACGGGTAAGATTTTCAGACACCGTCATTGCAAAAAGAAAAACACAACATGCAAGACAGATGAGAACAAACCTACTGAACGTGCTATTTTTCATGCTACATTTCTTAAATACCTATTGAAATTAACATGAAAAAATGCCCAATTGTAAAACATCCATAAATTTTAGCCCAAGAGGTGCTCAAACCATAATTAATAATTGTTCTGAGCCAAGTGCGGAAAATGGTTGCCAGAGGTCCAAAGCTGGGGCAGCCAGTCAGCCAGCGCTTGGCCCTGGAGAGCACGGGGAGTAGAGCACAGGACGACCCAATGGGTATGAGAACTATTCTGGTGGGGGCTCATAATAATATTGATCAAAGTTGGTAAAGGAATCCATAAAAATCACAACCTTCAACCACAATAGCTACACCGGTCATTACAAGTTTAGCGTAAATTTGCATAAAATATCAACCACAAAGAGGCTGACCGAGGGAATGAGTTTACTATTTTAATTGCTAAATCAACATACAGAATGATGAAAACATCAGCAAGCGCTATACCAAACCTTCCTGGTGGCAGGAAAACCTTGGGACGGTACCTGCTGCTGGTCTGCAAGCTTCTTCACACTGGTTTAAGAGGTTAGGTGACTCAGGCGCCGACCAAAGCACGGTTCCAGGCCCAGTTCTGCCAGCCCCAAACTTTCAGAAGTCTTGACTCAGAACTCCCAATCCATCAATTCATAATTTCAATTTGAAATAATTAAACACATTAAGAAAATAAAATATTACCTTCATGGTTCTTGTTCCCTTGCTCTGGCACAGGAACATCAGGCATGGGTGATGTACTCCAGGTGAAGCTTTGCAAGATAATCACAGAATCACAGAATGGTAGGGGTTGGAAGGGACCTCTGTGGGTCATCTAGTCCAACCCTCCTGCCGAAGCAGGGTCACCTACAGCAGGCTGCACAGGACCTTGTCCAGGCGGG
>Ga0065711_1010463_pt1 | contig 13660 bp, 5 predicted proteins | sample Hoacrofraction12_FD_59098 | JGI IMG/M metagenome (GOLD analysis project Ga0065711, IMG submission 59098) | Hoatzin crop microbial communities from Cojedes, Venezuela - Epithelial fraction 12 v2 (version 2) | ecosystem: Host-associated > Birds > Digestive system > Esophagus > Crop | place... | reverse complement strand
TTCTTTCTTTCTTTCTTTCTTTCTTTCTTTCTTTCTTTCTTTCTTTCTTTCTTTCTTTCTTTCTTTCTTTCTTTCTTTCTTTCTTTCTTCTTTCTTTTCTTTCTCTCTTTCTTTCTTTCTTTTTCTTTCTTTCTTTTCTTTCCTTTCTTTCTTTCTTTTCTTTCTTTCTTTCTTTCGCCTGCCTGCCTGCCTGCCTGCCTTCCTATCTCTCTCTTGTCTTCCCATACAAACCTATGTCTTCAGGCTAGCCATTTCTCCTTCAGAGTTCTCAATCTTTGGCCCTTCTGAAACTTTACCACTATCTCGATAAGACTGTATTTCCTTTTAGCCTTATCAATTCACATTATGCTTTTGCAAAATTAATTGTCTGACTGCTCTAGTCCACCCACTCAATCCATTCTCTGCTCTGTAGGCATCATCGGTCTTTTGGTCCTTAACCACCTTCATCAAACTGCTGTTCCCACAGCACTCCACTTTGATTGGCTTTTTCCTTAACTGCCAAGTCCACTCACTTGATCTTTGGGTAAAAATACCTGTCCTTAACCAAATGACCTTTAGTCTTAGAGTTTGTTGAGCTGGGTGGCCCCTCGTCTTGCCACAAACAACAGATTTTCTGCCTCCCTGCAGTGCTTCTTCCCTCTTACTACTTTGCTGTTTGCATCTTTGGCAGGTAACACTGTACTATATTTCTCCAGATTACTTCCAAATCCTTTGTAGTCCCAACTAGACTCTGACTATGCAGATAGAGATGCCACCCTTTAAAATCTGGGAGGAACCCTTTTTACTCAAGACAAAGTCATTGAATTATCTGCTCTGTAAGTCTTGCATGGCACGTGCAGAGCAATAAACCTGGGGGTGGGCGGACTAGGCTGATTGTTCTCCTGTCTCTCTTGTTTGTGACTTTAGGGCAGCTAGTGCTGTAGAGGCACTGCAGCAAATCAGCCCACTGACTCAAAGGGCTTCAACTCCACAAGAGGAGCTGAGGAGGAGGAAGCTGGTTCAGGGCTCTACCCTTCCCCATACCAGTAAGCAGGCATGTAACCACGCTATAGTGTATTTCTTTTAAAGAAAACTAGAATAGCAAAACATGCAGTTTGGAAGGCTTCATTAGCAGAATTTAAAAACTTGCATTGATGATATTTCTTGTAGGTCACTCTGCAACACACTTTTCTCTGTGCTTTTAACTGCATCTGGCAAAACCTTCAATGGAAGGTGAAAACAAAGGATTTCAAGGGAAGTGTGTATGTTGGTGCTTTAAAGGAGGGGGTTTGTATGAGCTGTGGAATTTCCTAAAGGAGGAACAAAAAGTGCATTGTTCTCATGCTTTTCCAAGTATTTACGTATAACAGATTTTCTTGGGCAGAAGTACAGGAGCAGTAGTAACTTTTCAGGCTTAGTTGTTGTTGTGTTGGTAAAAAATATTTTGCACTAGATCATAGATGCCTGTACGGGATACATAGATATGTAGATAGATGTGAACCTCATGAAATTCAACAAGGCCAAGTGCAAGGTCCTGCACATGGGTTGGGGGCAACCCCTGGTATTGATACAGGCTGGGGGATGAAGCGATTGAGAGCAGCCCTGAGGAGAAGGACTTGGGACTACTGGTGGATGAAGAGCTGGACATGAGCCAACAACGTGTGCTCACAGCCCAGAAGGCCAACTGTATCCTGGGCTGCATCAAAAGCAGCATGGCCAGCAGGTCGAGGGAGGTGATTCTGGCCCTCTACTCCACTCTCGTGAGACCCCACCTGGAGTCCTGCGTCCAGCTCTGGAGACCCCAGCACAAGAATGACATGGACCTGTTGGAGCGGGTCCAGAGGAGGGCCACAAAGGTGATCAGAGGGCTGGAACACCTCTCTATGAGGAAAGGCTGAGAGAGTTGGGGCTGTTCAGCCTGGAGAAGAGAAGGCTGCAGGGAGACCTTACAAGCAGCCTTCCAGTACCTGAAGGGGGCCTATAAGAGAGCTCAGGAGGGACTTTTTACAAGGACATGTAGTGATAGGGCAAGGGGTAATGGCTTTAAACTGAAAGAAGGTAGATTTAGCTTAGATATAAGAAAGAAATTCTGTACTGTGAGGGTGGTGAGACACTGGAGCGGGTTGCCCAGAGAAGCTGTGGCTGCCCCCTCCCTGACAGTGTTCAAGGCCAGGTTGGATGGGGCTCTTAGCAACCTGGTCTAGTGGAAGGTGCCCTTGCCCATTGCAAGGCGATTGGACTAGATAATCTGTAGAGGTCTCTGCTAATCCAAACCATTCTATAGTTCTGTAATTCTGTGGTATACTGGATAGCCTTCCCAGTCAAACTGAGAATTTTCACTATATTGTAGTCTTCATATATGAGCAAAGAATAATATCTGAATTTTTTCCTATTTTTCCTTTAATAGAGCAGTTCATCTCCACAGTTGTGCTGTTTGTCCCCTTCTCACATTTTCTAGGCTCAGACATTTCATACAGAATGGCAAAAGAGGAAAAAAAAGTTTTGAAGAAAAGTGGTGTAAACCAAATTTTAATTCAAACATTACTTTTGCGGTAATCATTGAAATATAAAGGTTCCCGTATTCTGCAGTGACGGTATGTTGTATATTTATTTGTTGATAAAGTTAAAAGTATTGCAAACCTGATCATATGGTAGTATTATATAGTCTATATTTGGCATTGCCTTCAAAGTCCCTTGACAGCACTCCAGCGATCCTCAGTGACATTCCTCTTGCAGCACTGGGTTGTATAACAGGCACTTAAGTCTGAAGTAGCCCTTTGAAGTGGTGTTTTGAACTGAGTCAGTTACTGAGTGCTACTGCGTTTCCAGCAGTAGTGATGCAGTGCTGTACCTGCCAAATCATTGTGCCCAAGACGTATTAATTTCAGGTCAGTGGAACTCTCACAAATGCTTTCCACCTTCATGTGTATTACACATGACAACCCCTTGTTACCAAAAAGATTATTTTCAGTCATGTCAGAAGTGGCTGTTTTTATGCTGTTATAGCAGGAAGTTTTTTTGTTTTAATTATTTTTAAAAAAAGTATTAGTACTATGCTGTTAGGTTCCAATGTTTTTTTTCTTCTTCTGGCCTTTAAAGAGCTGTGGACTATGAAGAGATATATTGAAAAATGTTCCCTGCATCATATCTAAGTCACCTCTTGCACGCTAGAAAATTTGAAAAAAATCCTAAAATAATATGGAAAAGCAGTCTTTTTACTTTCTCTTCTTCATGTGAAATCAGGAAAAAAGTTTGTTTTCTCCAATTAGATTATCATGTAGTCACAAAAGAAAAAAAGAGGGTAACTATATACTGTTGAATATGAGACCGGTTATTCAACAGGCCAGGCGTAATGGTTTACTAGGTGAATGATGGCATTCTCAGATCTATTTTATGGTCTTTAGTTATCTTTGAAATTTTAATCTCCATGAATGTGCATTAAAAGTATATCATTCAAAGCTCAAAGTCTGTATATGGTAGAGGTGAGTACTCTGTGCTGTCCAATCTTTTAAAGCAGTTTGATCCTTGGTTAGATAGTCAAAACTTATTTCCTGTCAAGTAAGTGACGGTATGTTGTATATTTATTTGTTGATAACGTTAAAAGTATTGCAAACCTGATCATATGGTAAAAACAATTGAGCCTTCATGCTGGTGTTCCACTGTAGGTAAAGAGACCAAGATTTTCAAAGCTACCAATTATTAGCATGTACTTTAGCTTGACAGCCTGACCTAGTACCTGCAAAATGTTCATGCTGTGAAAGCTTGGTGCTTGACACCATAAATTATAAATGAAGAGCTAGTGGAAAAAGTGACAGACTGACTCAGTGAAAGAGAGAATTACAAAGCTGAAAAACATTAAACTGACTGGCTATGTGGATATTTAATCAAAGGAGATAAGAAACATTTTATCATCATGAATATACACCTAGGATATCTCTGGGAATATTTGTCGTGAGTGGAACAACTCTTCTTTCTAATAAGTTGCATATACTTTGGTGTATTCTTGAGGCTCTGCCTTGAAAAAAGATAGCATTTGATATAGCCAAATGTTAACCTCACGTTTTCTGAGTTGCCTTTGTGTTCTTTCCTAGAAGTTTTTTTTTCATAAATTCTGCTAAACTCTTTTTCTGTACATCATGGTCACTTTCAGACTACAGCAGTGAGGACAGCTATATTAAATATTTCACTTCTAAAGTAGACAACTTATCAAGCAAATGAGATGCCACTTCAGGAAGCAAACGCGAAAAACTGATTGTTTGCTTGAGAGCATTGACACCTTTGAAAGTCATGACTGCTTCTGCTTTGATATGTCCACAGCTTGTGATTCTACTGATGACTTGCCTTAACTGCTGACAGCTAAAATCACTATTAACCACACCGTTAACAAGCAGAAAAAATACAAATGTGGGCTTGATAGCCCTTCCCTATGCTTTGTATGTCACTTGCTTTCTTAGGTCAATAGGGAGATCAGGGAGAATGTCATTTTATTGGAGTATGAAATACTAACTTCATCCTGCTTATATGGCATTGACATAGATCTGTAATGGATAATAATAATAATGTCCTGTCACTTCTGGAGGCTTGTTTATATGACTTGTGGATAAATTCTGGATGGTGGTTCAGACTGCAACAATGCAACAGATGGGGATTGAACAGCTATGTTCTTCCACCCTCTGTACCACTTCATACAGACACTGTTAGCATTTTTATTAGCTTGGGAAAACAAGGTACTCAAGATCTGCCATTTGTGGGCTATATGAACTCTTTGCTTTCTGTATTGTAGCTTTTCTGCCTACAGAATAGGAACGACCACATTTCGTTTTAAGATCTAAAAATATGGACTGAATGTGGGTAAACTCTTATTTAGCTACCTAGAGTTAAGAAGTTATGCTGAACTGCAGAAGAAGTAGAGAGAGAGTAGTAAAGAGTCTTTGGCTTCAGCAGATGGGTCTGTGCCACTGCAGCAGTACCTGCCTTTGTGTTTCATGCCGGGAACTTCCCTGACTGTTGTTCCCACGTCTGATTTGCCTGTATGTCAGAGTTTCAGACCCCTGATTCTTGCTCCCAGCCTGCCTGAAGCAGCATGCTCTGCAGCTCTGACCCCACCTGCGAGAACACACATCCTCAAGGGCCCTGCCAAAAAGCCTGAACTGGTCCCTTGCCTCAGTTCTTGAGCTAGAGATTCTCGAACAGCCCTTCATGGGGCTGTGCTGTCAGTCAAGCACAAACTCTCTTTAGTTGCTTCAGCCTTTGTACCTCTTCTAATATCTGTCTATTCTGTTCCTCGGGGTTACCAAACAGATAATTTTTCATTATGGCTATTAAGTAACCACTTGAGTAAGCAATGGCCATCTGTCTTCCCAGTCCCCATTTGTGACTTTATCAGCTGTTCTCTTCAAAATGTCTTTCTTTAAAGGGATGTTGTGGAAAAGGTCTGTACTGGTTCTGGTTCTCACTTCACTTGAAAAGAGACAGATGACCACCTTGAATGGTACCTCTGTATCAACCTCCCCAGTTATGCATGGGGCAAAGGCAACAAACCTTAGCAATACCATTCCATACTTTACTAATAGAGAGGCTAGGTCTTTGTATCAGTGCAGTGCAAGAAAGAATGGGTGATTAGGGTGGGTTTGATTATCCCTATGAACTCCTATGGGAAGTTTCTACCCCTATTGAAGAGGAAATCTCAAGAAATGCAGAGTATAGGAGCAATAGCTATGAAATAATTAACTTCGTGTCTGGCTGACAGTTATGTATAGGTACTATTTTGCTTTTCCGATAGCTTTTGTATGGTTTTTTCACTTATGGATGTTGTCACATAAACTTTTTTTATTTTATCACTACTCAAAAAACCAAAGTGTAGTAAGAGACATAGAAGCAAATGCTTGTAAGAATGCAGAATAGAAAAGGTTAACAGCAAAATGGAGGCTATTAAATCTAGCATCATGACTCCACAAAGCAAATCCCAATCTAATAGGACTGACTTAAACACACAAGTCATTTGTACTTTACCAGTGCAAGGAAAGATAAATCCATTTGTCTGAATTTCACTTGTTTGTAATTTCCCTAATGAAGATATACTCAGGTTAATAAACAGAGCTGACAAAACTGTCAGGTATTCATGTTCATTTAGAAGAATATGCCCAATAATCTACTGTTGACATGAACATGATGGTGAATTGAATGTCAATTAGCTTTTTCAAGTCAGAATGAAAATTATTGCATAGGGCAGCTGGGCTCCTATCATAATTTTGTGACTCCTGTTTTTATCAGGGTTAGCTCTTGACCTCCTTGTATCTCACACATGAAACCAAAAGCTTAGGAAAATAATACAGCTATGTGATGTAAACCAGCTCTGGTGTTATTTTCTGGACCTGTGAGCAGCTTAATTTATCTCACTTCATTTTAACAACAATCCCTGATGAAAAGGAGTATCTTAGAAATGAAAGCTGAGTCAATGGTTAAGAACGCACTGTTTCCGTGGTACCTAAACCCCACCCTTTTCCCCTCTCATTCTTTGTGAGGAGTCTGTTAAAGCAAAGCAGTCTGCAGTGGTCGCTGCCTGTCCTGCAGGGCTGACATTGCAGTGCTCAGCCCCTTCTGATGCATTACAGATGTAAGAATTCATCCCTTCTGGCTGATCTACGGATTTGAGAACCTCCTCCTGTCTTAGTCCCGTGTTTGGAAGTGCAGTGTTCAACTAAATCACTTTGAAATCACTTTGATGCTGCTCTTGGGGAAAAATCTGTGTTACAGGCTAGGAGAGGTAGGATATTACCTATTCATTCTCCATTCCACAGTTACCTGAGGAAAAATTGAGGGTTCATCTGTTTCTGAGGCAAACCCTTTTTTTTTAGATGTGAATATGCTTTTTTTTTACCTCAATAATTTTTTTTTCTCGTGCTTGTGAATAAGACTTACGTTAGAGAAGCAAGCACTTCTGTTAAACCTCAAAATACATAATATTTACAGTTGTCTTAGGGCAAAACAACCTGCTAAGTGGGAGAATACATACTTAAGATCTAACTGTGTACAAGCTGGGATTGTAGCTATTATCCCAGGAATATTTCAGTGCAGAAATTGTCGTGTATTTCTGCACTGACAGATACATTGTCTACATGCTTGGTTCATTTGGTGCCACTGAATGTATCAGGTTGATTCCCAAGGCTACGCTTGGTATTCATTAAATGAAACATGGCACCTGCCTTACTGGGAAAGGCCACATCTTTTGCTGACTGATGTTACATGTCTGTGACTGACAAATTGTTTAATTTCTGCTATTCCTTTGGAATATTTGTCTGTTTTATGAACAGGAATTACAGTTGTGTGATAAGCCAGCACTTTGATATTGAAAAAAGAAAATCAATGTGTTATGCTAGTAGAATAACCATTTAAAGACTTCTGTCTTTCATAAGCTGCTTTAGAGAGACGTTCACCATCAGAGTGGTCATATATGCATGCGCACAAAAGCCATTAAAGCATGGATGGTTGCATCAGTGTGGAGGTAGGAGAATCTCTAGTTACACTCCACAGCGAGGAGCTCCTATTGTAGGTTGTCATGTAGGGTGTCTTTTCTCAGTTCTGTTGTAAAACAGCAGTAAAGGTCATTTCTCTTTCCTTCATTCACCTGATTATTCTTCTTTGTACTCCAAAGGAAGAAGTTTCACAAGATGCTTTGTACGGAAAGCTGCTATGAAGATTTCATACCTTGGCTTAAATAACTGTAAAGGCTAACAGCTGGTGAAATAATCTCTATTTTAATTGTACGGAGACTACTTCAGGAGTGAACCATCTAGACATAATTGACCAATTTTCAGAATTAATCTGTTGTTTCTATATTGTTTGCTTGTTAGTTTGTTTGGGGTTTTTTTGTGAAGTATTTTAGCACTATTCTAAGTAATTTTAATGCTATTAAAAACAAACGACAAAAATAATGGAAAAAATAGAACATAAAATTTTACTGTTATTTGTTTTAGGTGCAAGGATTCTTATTTCCTGAAAATGGCTGTGCATCAGTTTTTTTATCTTACTATGTTGTAAGCTCCAACTTTACAACATAGATATTTAAATTTGTCCAATATTTCAAATATTTCCTGATACTAAAATTTAAAAAGTGTAAGTATCAATCATGTAATTTAAATTAGAGGTTTGGTAAGATATACGTATATTCAATGGGCTGTGTGTCAGCTGTAAATTGTAAGATAATAATTGCTTCTCAGAGCATTTTGATAGGTGTTTAAACTATTGCAATTGCTTATTTTACAATCAGGTTGCATTAGGAAGGAAGTAAAAATGCTCTTGTTAAAAGAAGAAACGATTGTGGTTGGATACTTTAAACCCTAAAGTTAACTTACAGCTCGAAAGCCTGTAGCCACAGACTTGTCGCTTATTTTAAACCCACTGTCCTGCTTTTAGAAAGGTAGGTGTTTACTAAAAATAAGCTACAGTAAATGCAATAGGCATCTAGCTGACTATATGTTATATGGTCTTTTTATTAATGAAATAACACGTAAGAACTGGTGTCTGTTGTTCTCTGCATATGAAAGCCAAAGGCTTTCTCCAGAAGGGCAGGCTTTTATGACTATCTATCAAAATTTAGAGTGATAATTTCAACAGTCATTTCTATATAAAGAAAATTTACACATGAAGTAGAGCATTTACAAAGTCTTAGAAGATGCTGGTAAAAGACAAATACTTAATCCCTTGATGCTGTAGAAGTCGTAAAATGAATGAGGCCTACTTGTAGAATTTTAAGTTGACAAGTGTTGTTGGCTTGAATTCAGATTTAACTTTTTTATGGAGACTTTGGACTGCTGAAACGCACATTAGATTATTTGTTTAGAATGTGAGGGGTTTTTTCATCCCACCATGGCTACATGCCTTGTTATTTGGAAATAATTGTAAAATTACATTTTTGTTCATGCAAATCTAAGTTGAGTGGATGTTGATATAACTCCCTGTTCCACAGATATAATCATATATGCTGTTCATGACTTGTTCTTCTAAAGTAATGTGATGATACAATTGGGATCAATTACATAGCATGAGTAACGAATATAATAATCCAAATGGTTTGTGAAGCAAGTGGCTTATTTCTTCCTTCTACCTTCGTAAACTCTGATTGCTGAAAAGTATATGGAGTTGAAAAAATAAATATTTGGCAATTGAATCACGAACAGAAAGGAACACATAAGCCTGCAAAAGTGATATGTAATGACCTATTGAAGATCAAAGCTTTGGTCTTCAATATGTCTTATCCACTTAATTGTTCAAATGAAGTACCGTATCATTCTGAGGTTCCGTTAGTAGCTATTCCATTTCACTAGCTTCAGGGGTTTGACAGTATAGAGAATAATGGTACTGAAGATACAGCTGGAATCAATTGCCTCTGCCTTCATCAGTTCTCTCAGTAGGTACAAGAATTACTCTTTCATTTTAAATAATTACATAAATTAGATCTCTCAGTGTGGTGTCCTATGATTTTAGGTAGCAAGCAGAAAGTATAACATTTGATTTACTTATTTTGTTTATTTACATGNTACAGTCACATAAAAATATGCACTCCAAATTCAATAAACTCTTCCACCAAAAACACACTAGAAGAGAATAAATCAGAGCTTCATCTCGCTTGTTCTATTTAACACTTAATCCAGTGAGGTTATACTCTGATGTAACAGAGGGGTCTGCAATGGCTGGCAATGCTAATAATAATACAACATGAGAACAAAGGGATTCATGTTGATTTTTCAAGTGAGAGTGGAAGAAAGGCAATATGAAAAAGGATAATGGAAAACTGAAGCTTTTGGTATGAAAATGTTGGCTTACATTCTGGTGAGAGGTGGACCAGTTGGATTACAGCAGCCAGGAGAACATGCATGTTTGCACGTAAGGTACAGAAAGGATAATTACATTGGCTCTGAAATAGCGGGAGCACGATGAAAGTGTAGGAAAGCATAAAACGATACAGCAAAGAGTATAGATTTTAATTTCATTTTAAAAAATGATCTTGCTAAGAAACAGGTAATAAGGTTCTCTAGGAAACAAGGTTGAATAAAAATGGTGGGTCGTGATATTTCATGCAAAAGAACCACTGTTTGTTTTAATCTTGTTAGCTCGGAGCCACAGGATTTGAAATTACATCTATCCAGGTAGTAGTAGAGAACAGAAAGACTGAAACAGATAACTGAATCAAATTAGAAAACAGGGCAAGTTCTTCCTCAAGCATCTGTATGTAATGCATGGAAAGAAGAACGGTATTGTGGGGGAGTTAGTTTTTGAGGATGCTCACTGGAGATCTCATGTAATTGAAAGTAAAACACCACCGAATTAAAGACAGGCAGTTATACCACAAAAAATATTGCACTCAGTCTAATAATGTTGCAGACTTCTTAGGACTGAGAAGGTGAATTTATAATGAATGAGATGTTGGGTTTTGTATATGAAAAATTATTCTGACCAATTCTCATTCATTAGAGGAGTATTCTAATTGTGTGTTTGTGTGAGTGTGCAAATGTGAAAATGAAAAAGGTGAAAGTGGAAATTATTTTTTAAAATTCTTGATTGGGAAATCATCGATCAATAAAAAACGGCTAGTTTTGGATAACAGCTCGACCTGTATTGGAGGTAACATGAAAGCAGAAACTAGAAATATAAACACTCGTAATAATTAATGGAAAAGAGAAGATACATGTGGAAGTTAATACGTGTTAGAAAATATGAAGTGTAGAAAATTGAAAATAGAAGCTAAGTGTGTTGGGTAAAAGCCCAGGTCTCACAACACTTGGGATAATGAGAATTTCTCTATTGTATTATGGATAAAAATGTTTGTGTGAATGATATTGAACTATTTTTAGAAAGATGCAGAAAATAAAGTGTTCAGAATTGAGAAAATTAGAAATTAGTAATTTATTCACATAGCATGAAGAATATGAAGTACTCCCCATATGGCGTAAATACTTCCTTCCAAGAGTCCTGAAAGAATTGGCTGAGGACATCTCTGGGCTACTGATGGTAAATTTAATGAGTTTGGGGACTCGGGGAATTCAAGAATATTGGAAGAGCATAGGTATTAGAGTACTGGTTTGAAAAGAAAAGGGAAGCACCATTAACCAAGTAACTAGATTTTTATAAAAATCCCAGCATTGCAGAGGATTTGAGAAGTCATTTAGCTGCCCCCCTCTGCCCCAAGGCAGTATGAGATTATGTAGAAACCAGGTCTGACAATGTTTAACGTGTCTCAAAAGCCTCCCATAGTGGAGATTCCCCAGCTTCCCAATTAGTCACAGCTATCCCTCTTCTTTACTACTGTAGGGGTAGCAAGGATTTTCCTGAAGTCTAACATAAAACTCTTTTAACTGTAATTTAAATCCCTTCTTCTTTTTTGCCATTAACATAGAGAACAGATTATTCTCTTCTTCCTTAAACAGCCTTTTACACACCAGAAGATAGTTAGGGGATAGTTCTGCTAATTTAACCTCCAAGTTAAATGACTCCAATGCACTCAGACCTTCCAGAGCACAGCCTTTCTAGAGATCTCATCATTCCCATTGCTCTCCTGTGGTGTCTTTGCAACTGATCCAGGTACTTTTTGAAGTAAGGCACTGAAAACCAGAATCAGCACTGCTGCTAAAGGTTTACAAATGCTGAAGAGAGAGGAAGGATTACTCTATATATTTTGCTGGCTGTAATCCCGTTTATCTCAGTCAAACAGCGTTGTCAATACTTAGTTTACTGTATGATTTGCTATGACTCCTATATACTTTCCCATCAGAATTTGCTATCTAGACAGGTGCTCCTCATCCTTTTTTACTGCAGCTCATTAATCTTGCCTAAACCAGATAGATGTTGTATGCAAAATAATCGAAATTCTGGAAAAGGATTCACTTGATACGTGTATAATGAATGCCAGTTCATTTGTTTTAGGAAAACAGGCCTGGTCAAAAACCCCAGGCATTTAAATCCTTTTTCCCAGTTGAATACACGTTAATTACCGAAGGTAGCTTCCATATTGCGTATCTCCTCCTTATTTCTGTCTTCCTCAAGCAGACCAGCCACAGAGGTAACGTGTTTAGATTTTGTGAAGTATGACAAAATATCACAAAGTGTTCTGACAGTAGAAAGCTTATCAAATTCTTTAGTGAAAGGATTTTAAAAAACTGTGGTCTAGGAAACCTTAAAGTAGTTTTCAGTAACGGTTAAATCGCAGAATTTGAGATAGTCCTTGTACACCATTCAAAGTTCTAACTGGTCAGCATTTTTCATGAGTAACGTGGAAATAAAGATAAAATCAGTAGCTGACGAAAGAGTAGTAAGTAAAGAAAGAAAGAGGATGTGCAGAGAGGGAACATCCTTTATCACTTAGTAAAGGTCAGACCTTAAAAGTAAAACTTGTTTTAATATAAACAAATGGATCTTTGTACATTGAAGAACAAAAATGCAACCCAAACTGAAAAATAATGATGAAAAGGAGTGATTCTGTAAAGGACAGTGCTGTTGATAGAGTAATAACTGCCTATGAGTGCAATGCTGCAGCAAAAAATAGGCTAATGTGACCTTGGATATATAAACAGGATATAAAAATAGGCAGGGGTCTTTATCTTAATATATATTGTTAGAAGGAATGATTTCAAAATATTGCAGGTGATCCTATTTTTAAAAATGAAGAAGGCTATAAAACTTGAAAAAAAGTGCAGACACTTCAGAAGACAGCAACAATTCTCTTGAGGTCTGGAAGTGAGAGACTTTAGAAGCTCAGGGTGTTTGTCTTGTAAATATAAACAGATCACAGTCAATAAGTGAGTTCTCAGAGAAAAAATAAAAATTGTGTCAGTTTTGCCTGTTTCTGGGTGTCATCTGTAATGACTGCCTACCCTTCTGGAAGATACTGAAACTTTCTTTTATTTGGGCATCTTCTACCCAGTGCAGATGAGAGATTCTGCACACAGGACATCTGTAGCTCCTGAGTGCATGGCGGGCATTTCCTGGCTAAGCCACAGAGCAGACACACAGGGCCAATGTGCTGCCAGGCTGGGCAGCAAATGCTCCCCACTCTCAACGCGGTTGTCTGCTGGGTGGGATGTGTTGGAGTGAGCTGGTCTGCAGTCTTGCCAAGTCATCTTCTTCTAATTTCGGCATTTTTTCTTGGGTTTTTTCTGCACTGGTATTTTTATGCAGCTCCCTGAGTTACTAGTGTTGTCTTAAGAAATGAATGTTTGTCATTCTATTTTCCTTGCAAATCTTTGGCTTGCCCACTATAGAGGTAGCAGTGAGATGTAATAGTCCACAATGAGTGGAGGTTAAGCTGGGTGATCTGATGGCCTATTCAGATGTCAAACTATGATTCCATGAAGTAAGTTGGCTGAAATCCTTTATTCGTTTAAAACTGTTAGGTCAGACAGTCTGGAGATGTATGAAGAAAGGAGAAAAGAAACTGGTGAAAAGAATGTTTGGAAGGCTTTTTCTTTGGTTGTACAGACAAGATTCTAGACTTCATCTTCAGAACAGTATTTTGGAATTAGAATTAAAATTCCACACTGTCAGTTGTCGGAGCTCTGCTCATCATAGTTTTGAATAAAACAGTTTCCTCAGGACCGGGCAAAACCTCTGAAAAGATTAATTTCAATTGTAAAGTCTAATAATAGCAATGTAGGATATGTCAAAAAAAAAAAAAAAAGGAAAATGG
>Ga0065711_1008014_pt1 | contig 13660 bp, 15 predicted proteins | sample Hoacrofraction12_FD_59098 | JGI IMG/M metagenome (GOLD analysis project Ga0065711, IMG submission 59098) | Hoatzin crop microbial communities from Cojedes, Venezuela - Epithelial fraction 12 v2 (version 2) | ecosystem: Host-associated > Birds > Digestive system > Esophagus > Crop | place... | reverse complement strand
GGGGCGGGCGGGCGCGCGCCACATTGGAACGCGGGGGCGGGGCGGCGAGGGGCGCTCCCCGGGGGCGGCTGAGGCGGGATCCCGCGGAGGGGCCGGGCGGCCTCGTTGCGGGGTTCCCGGGGCGGCTGTGGGAACCCCAGGTAGCCGCACCCAGGAGGTCCTGTGCTCCCGGCGCGGTGCCGGCTTTGCTGGTTTCGGGAGAGGGGCCGGTTGCCCCTCCGGCATCTTCGTGGAGCGCAACGGCTTTCTGGGCCGGTTGATGGGGGGACCGGCTCGCTGTGAGCCTGGCTGGTCGCTGGTGGCAATTCCTTACGCTTTGTTGACGCGTTAATGGGGAGGATTGTTGTGAGGGTCGCGCCTGGTTTTAAATAAGAAGGAGAAAAGCAAGGGCTTGTCTGAAATGTGATTTTTTTGACATAAGGTCGGTCTCACTGGGCTGGGGCTGGTGGTTTGCTGGCGTTGCCAGCGGGGAAGCGCTGGCCCCGCTCGGCGCCGCGCTGGGTGGGAGCTGCCGCCCGGAGTCGGGAATCAGAGTGAAGCGTGTACGTGGAGGAGAAGAGCAACAAGCCTGGGCAAGAGAGGTCTTTGGTCGTGTTGTGAAGAGTGACATGTACACTTTATCCGTCTGGGGTTTTTTCCAACATTCTTTTTTTCCCTTTGTAACTTCTGTCTCGTGTGGGTTAATTCACAAGCAAAGCTGCGGTGTTTGGAGTTTTCCCTCCCCATGTCCATTTACGCAAGAGAAGCGTGTGCTTCTATCTACTTACTTATTCTTAAAGTTGCTATTAGCAGGGCCTCTCTCTTGCTATAAATGCTACTTACCATTTCCAAAACACCTAAAATACTGCCTTGACCAACACAAAAAGCCTAATATTCATGACATTTCAGAGTAGCATATTTAAAATTGTTATTGCCAATCCAATGTTGTTGGCATGCGTGTGAAGATTTGCGTGGAGAAACTAAACATAGTCCCAAAACCAAAACATTTTGGTTTGGTATTTTCGTTTGACAGTTAAGTAGTATGCCGCAGACTAGCTGGGGGACCTCCTGAAGGAAGAAGTAAGCTGCTAAAACTTGGCCTGAAGATACGAGGCTGGGTAGCTGTAAGAAGTAATGACTCTTGTTCCCGCTGGGTGAGTGCATGAGATAACTTGTGATGCTGCTTTGTGTTGGGAACGTGTAGTTGAGACCTGTGAACAACCAGTTTTCCTAAGAAAGCCCAAACAGGCAAACATTGCTTTTTTTTCTTCAGTGTGGATTGCAGCTTTTTGGCATTTTATGAAATCTAGAGTCAGCTGGTTGTGCATCAGGGTGGGATTGATGTGTCTCCTTGCGTTGGCGCTGAGTTCTCTGGTGTGGGCTCTCGCCAGAGCACAGGGCAGCTCAAGGCCCAGGCGCAGCCAGTGAAGGGGGGTCGGTGCGTGCGGCATCCGCTGGCGTTGGGCGANGGGCAGAATTCCTCCGGTCCTGNTGCTGCGCAGCCCCGCCGCGGTGTGGGGTGCTGGCTTCTCNGCTCCCCGTCTCACTTCATGTTGTCATGCTTGTGGTGTATTCTATCGCGAGTGCAGCCGGCGTACAGCGGTGAGGTTTCCTGGACCAGAGCTCCTGGGCAGCTGCAGGCAGTGTTGGTGCCTCCTCTTGCACTGGCCTCTCTGCAGCAGTGGAGTGAAGAAGGCTTTTGTTTCACAGGCTCTTCCGTTCTCCCTGTGACATCTTCTCTTCTACAGAAGGCTCTTTTAAGTAAAGCCTCTAGAGCAGTGGTCCTCCTAAAGCTGCGTGGTGAAATGTTGCTTTTCAGGAATCCCTGTTAGTTAACTTTGCCCGTGCAAGCAGATTCCAGTAGGAAGTCCAGCCTCCTGAAGAAAAAGCAGAAAGGACAAGGTGAGAGACAGGTTCGCATTGCCTGGCATGGCACCTTCAGAAAGAAGGTGAGGGAAAAGTGCTTCAGAAAGGGAGGAAGTTTGCAGGTGGAAGAGGCCAGACAAAGAGCAGTGGAAAACAGAGCAGTCCGGTGGCTTCTTTGGAAAGTGGGATCAGCCAAGGTGGATGGAGAAGCCGCCTGGTGAGGAGGGCAACACAAGCATCCTGTGTTAGAGAATGTTCTCCTTAAAATGCCCACCACATTATAGGCACTACATTACCGGTAGAAAAGACGAGGAGGATTGAGAGCAAGGAAGGGAAAAAAGCAGAGGTGGAGGAGTTAAATTTTGACTTGGTGGCTAGAATCATGTTTACAGTGTGGGTTTTTAGAGGTGTGGTCACTGTCCTCGTGATGTAGGCTTCGGACTTCAGCTAGAGTCTGTGAAGGTGGTACTAGCACTGGCATTTTTCCTCCTTCCATCGCGGGCTCTGCACGTAATTGCAAGAACCTGTGTTTCTGCTGAGAGACAGTCGAGCAATTAAAAATATTGACACTTAAAGCTTTTCTGTTGTGCTTCCTGGTCGTGGGTTTGTTTGTGTGAGCCTCATAGCTCCTCTGCTTGAGAGCTGCTGTTCAAAGGCGGCCCCTCTCTGCGAGGCAGGGAGGCAGCACTCTGGCGTCTCAGACTCAGAACAGTTTCTCTGCAGTCAGAAGGTAAAACCATTATACATATAATTTAAGGTTTAAGCTGCAGAAACTGGCAGCCTCCAGAGAGAGGTTGGTAATGTGTACTGCAGAAGACTGTTTCAGTGCAGTCCCTCGGGCACGGACAGCCATCACTAAGGGGCCCGTCAGAAGGGTATCGTAGGCAAAGCCGTCCAATTTGAGCACACTCTGATAAATGGCTTCGTTTCTCTTCCCACTTTCTTCTCTCCTTCGCCTTTGGCTTTTCAGCAAATGTAGTTTCACTTTGACCATAGGGACTCATCCCAGAGGAGGGACTGCGGGTCCGAAATAAGCATGAGTGTTGGGCCCTGGTGGGGCTGGCACTGCTGGTGGCTCAGTTGGGGCCTGGGCTTCACCCAGAGAAGCTTGGCCATGGGCACCGCGGCTGTGGGAAGCATGCGGGAGGTGTCCTGGGGGATCACCCGGCCTCGCATGGTGGCCTGGGAGTCGCTTTGTTTGGCTGCCCTGGGAGGCAGTGGTGCTCCCGCCATGTGGCAGGGAGCTGGTCCGTGGAGCATCCGTCACCAGTCCCCGAACCAGGTCACCCCTGCGTGCCGGGGAGCTGGTCTGCAGGGCATTCATTGCCAGTCCCCGAACCTGGTCACCTCTGTGTGCTGGGGAGCTGGTCTGCAGACATCCATTGCTGGTCCCCAAGCTGGGTCACGCCTGCATGCCGGGGAGCGCTGCCCTGGGTCGCCTCGGGCATGCGTCTGCCCTGGCTCCCTGCGAACACCCGTGCAGGGTCCCTTGTGCTGAAGGCCGGTAATTGGAGCTGGCGTGGGTCAGGGACATCAGCTGCTTCCAGGCTGATAAGCGATAGGAAATACTGCCCAGTACATTCCTTTTCAGTACAATGAAGCTTTATTTTGAAAATGTATCATATAAGCTGTGTCGCAATATGCCGAGTGGAGTTAAATGTGGTCCTTCCACTGCAGGCTCAAACAGCTGAGCAGACCAAGTGTACGTAGCATCTTCCTTGAAAGGCGTCGTAAGTTTGGCTGGGATTACCTTTTGGCTCCTAGCATGGTCCTCTTTACACCTTTCATTTGGATAAACCTTGGCTTCCTCGTGTTTGTGCACATCAGGGTATTTTTGCTGGTTAGTTTGGGGGCTTTTCTTTCTTGCATTCATTTGTTCCAACGCTGCTGGAGTATTTCGTGTAGTCTGCTGCTTTCTTTAAATTTCAGACTGATTGGTTGGAAAGGCTAATGCGAATGTTAAATATGCCATGGTTTGCAGAGTCTGGTCCTTTCATCCCTGCAGAGGAAATTAATGAACACACTTGGAAACTGACCGAAGGAAAAATCAGTATTGATGACACACGAACGTACTTTTGTGAACAATAAAATATATTCTAGAGTTGTCATGTGTACTCACCTAGGCATGCAGATTTTTTTTTTTTGAGCTAAACGAGATCAATTGGCTTTTGAAGAATAGAAGCTTTTTAAATGCTGAATTTCTCTTCCCTTTCTAATTGGAAAGAGAACTTTTGTATGTACAGTATGTGTGTAAGTTGCTTTGGTCCTTGAAATTTTTCCTAGATCATGTAGTGAAGGACCGCTGGATTGGTGCAGTGGTACTTTTTCCAAGGGCATTGGTGCAAAGTCCCACCAGCTAACACTGCACTGCTACTGCAAAGGCAGCACGTCCAGAAAGGTGGAGCTACTTACTGCATCTCCTGGACGTGTTGAGAGCTCGCACCAACTAAATCAGATGCTAATATATCCTCTTTGGGTCTGATGGACTTAGCTGGTGGTTGGTTGGGTTTTTTTTAGCTGAGTCTCATTCTGTAGTCAGGTGTTGAAATGTTGCTTTACAGTTCTCTTGGGGTAGCTGACGAACTTTTGTCGTCTCTCGGTGGCTTTCATATGTGAAGTCACTGTGACATGCTCCTCTTTTTTTTGGACTGGAATTGAATGAGTTCTTGGGATCTTTTCATGCTTCTGCTAATCAGGGTTTGAAAAACGTCCATAGTGTAGAAGACTAGCTATGTCTGTGCAACCCAATGCCTTCATGTAGAAGATGGATTTGAGGAGCGGGAGTTGAAGTAATGGATGAGAGGTGCTTGGCTGCCGCTGGAAATTTCTTTGCAGTTAGCTCCATTAGGGTATACAGGGTCCAAACATCCCTCTCTGTATGGAAGGGAATGTACAGATCGAATGATGGTGGTGGTGAATTCAGCACACGGATATCTGATTTCTTGGCAGATCTGACACTGGGAGTATCTGGACTTCGGCCTGCCCCAAGGAAAAGGGGGTCGGTGTGGCCCATGCTCAGCCAGTACTCGTCCAAGTGGCGTAACATGAGTCCCTAACCTGTGGACAGATTTACCAGCACTGAATAATGCCTGTTGTACTGTGAGATCTTATCTCCCTAATGGCCTGCAAGAGGGTACAGATGAGGAGAAAGAAGTATGGCTCTTGCTTTTGCTTCCTCTGCATTTTGTGGAACAGTTGGTTTGTTCTCATTCTTCCTGGTGTATTTGTTAGTGCTTTTAAAAGACTGAGCTAGCTGGTTAGGATTTCAGGAACAAATTAAAAGAAGATTTGCTCATACCTTCTCATTTTCCCCCAAAATATTCTTTCGTTTTTTGCTGAACAAGTGAAAAGAAAGGAGCTGCTTGCTGTGTCCTGAAGCCCAAGTAGAGTGAAACCGCTGAAACAAACGTATCGGGACCATCATGTAACACCCTTCAAAAGAAATGAACAGGCACCAACTGGACAAATGGTACAAAAGCAGGATTTAATCTTTATTTTGCTTATGTACCCATAGGTCCGAACTGAATGGGGATCCACCTGCAAGCTGAGACCGCTTGCCTAGATGTGTCAGTGCTGCAGAGGCTTTACAGTTTGGCTGTTGATTCCTGAAGCTTTTGAGGTGGGTGGTAGGAAGGGGCATTGCTCAATAACCAGCTGCCTAGTTGAGGTCCAGAGGCCTCTTGGAGGGCTGGGGGCTTCTCATCTGCTTTTGGGGTAAAGAGCTTTGGGTTGCAATTTGTAGGCAATACCATGTGCTCAAGAAACTTGCTGCCATGTGGCTGTATCAAGGGTAAAACGGTTTTGTGGTTTGTGCTTTTTACATGACAGAATTTAAGAGCGGTCTTACAAAAACCACCAGTGTGTATAAAGGCAGACCAGTGCCCGGCTGTCACTGTTGAACACGTTGTTGGCTTTGTGCAGAAAAGGCTGCTCTGGTGAAATGCACTGAGCTTTCTGACTTGGTTGGGCAGTTTGAATTCTGTGCGTAGCTTGGCGATGTGTGTGCAAGCCTGTCTGTCCGATCAGTCCGTCCCCTCTAACACCACTGAACATCCACCAGTGGAAGAAAAAGATGAAGTACTGCATTTTTGTTAAAAAGAAGAAAAAACCCCTGGAACTTCTAGAAAAGTGTTGAGTTAAAGGCCCTCTTGTTAAAAGATTGATGTGCTCTCCAGAGGGGCTAATTTAGACACGAAGGAAATATATGTGGAGCTGATTGCTGGCCGGTTGCCAGTCACTGAAGGGCACCGGAGGCTGAAATGTCAGGCAGTGCTGGTAGCGCTGGCACTTCAGCCCATGACGGTTAGGTTGCATGAATTATCTCTCTGCCTTCCAGCTAATTTTATCCTGTTGATTTTTCATGAATCATTTCCCATCTCCGTGGGTTAGAAATTAAAGTGGAAGTTTGCTCGCCAGAATAGCCACATCTGCTATTTAGAAAGTAGTGTCTGGGGCTTGCTTCCTGCCTACCCCCACGCCTTCCCTTCCCTTTCCCTTTTTACCTCCATCTGCATTCAAATACTTGAATTGCTGGTGTTGCTCACCCAGGGGATTTTTTAGCTGGCCAGCCTGCGCAGCAGCGCAGGGGTCCTCTGGATGCGGGCGGCAGGCGATGCTGAGGGCGATGTGACTGGGTCCCAGGCGTGCGGCAAGGCTGGCAGGACCCGATCGGGGCATCGTGAATTTCCTGCACCTGCCTTGTAAAATGTTAAAGTCACTCCAGCACCTTTTCCCTCTCCCAGAAAAGCCAGAGTGCTCCTGTGACCCAGCCTGCTGCATTCCCACCAGGCGCTTCCCTCCTTCACCCCAGCCTTTTTGTTTGTCCATGGATGACAGCGGAAGGTCATTTGGGCACTAAAGTCGCATCTCTGCTTTCTATAAAAGCATTCGTGTGATGAAAAACTTAACTTCTCCAGACCCAAACAGAACTTCCCTTTGAGTTGTGTGCACTTGGTTGCCATCGAGGCAGCCACCTGGGCCAGCAGCAAGGAGATGAAAAGCTGATTATCCAGAAGTTGAGCCCTGTAAGTAGGGATCCAGGGACCAGCACAGGAGTCACGTAACACGGGTCCTGCGGGTAAGCAAAGTTTAGCTGGCAGCTGCAGTTAGGAAATAACACGTTCCCTTGAAACAAAGTGAGCACTAGATAAACGAGAGGAGGTCTCTAGCTTGCTGATGTTCATTTTTAATCAGTCTTGGTGGATCACAGGAAATCCAGGAGGCAGGAGGAGTGGTCGCGTTGGGACAGTTCTGAAAATGGCCGAGGAAATGACAGGCTGGGTAGCATGACACCAATCCTGGGTAAATGTAAAGCAATTCATGCCTGAAGCTTGCTGTTATAAAAAGTGTCTTGTGCGGCTCAACCAGGTCTGATTTTGTTCTTTGAGAAGCTCACTGCTGATTTGAAGAAAGATCCATAGATGGACCGTACTTAGGTATATAAGGCAGTTGGTGCGTGAGAACCCAGTTAATATCTAATGCCAAAGAATATCAATAAAGGTGGCTTAGGAAATGAAGGCAGTGATTGATAGAGAGATTCAGCATCCAATAAACAAACTGAAGTGGCAGTATAAACAGTAAGGATGAGGAAGGATACTCTAAGCTAAAGGACAGTATTAGTACACTAATAAATCAACTGTTTGTGGATTAACTTTAAGACAAACGTAGAAAATGGGTTTTCGTCATCAAAAGACCAAGGCTCTGGCATTGCCGCCTTAGACGAGGGGAGCAAATAATCCAGCTATTTTAAGATAGAGCTTAATCCTTTTATAGAAGAGTCTCTGCAACATGATATGTGGAGACTGCGTTTTCAAAGAAGTAGACTCGATGACCCTTCCCTTCAAACGAGGAGAAGGGAGAAGCCAGTGCTGCCTGACACTTACTCAACGATGCAGAAGAAAGCATGACTCACCACTGGCAAAAGGTGTAGATGAAACAAGTTTGGTGAATTATAGCTATTGATAGGGGCAGGAAGGGGTAATGCAGTTTGTTTGGTAAATGGACCCACTGAAGCAAAATCATTTTCATGCAGACAAGTGGAGAATTATGAACCTGGAAAGGCATGTCCTGAACGTGATCTGCGAAGGGGGGGCTGTGTCCAGAGCAGTCCCGTGTGAGAACATGGGGCTTGGAATGGGCAGGCGGCTCCAGGGAGCTTTCTGTGCCAGGTCTTCGCTGGAAGAGACGACTGTGATTTTTGGACACACAAACGAGGAGGTAATGAATCTGAGTAATGAGGTCGTTTTATGTCTGTAACCCATATATTTACTTCAGACACTGTCTTGTATCATCGTGGCTTTCTGGTCCCAGCATCTTAAAATAATGTAGAGAAAATTGGAAGAGTTACACAGGACGCTGAAAATTGTTGGGAAGCTGAGAAGATACTGCATGGGTACATATCCAGCGCTTTGCTATGGGTGTATTTTTATTCAGTGCTCATCATTATTGCTATCCAGACACCTTTCAGTAGTGCCCTAAGGAACAAGGCTCACATCTCCCACTTGGTTGTACTCTTACTCTGTCCTTGGGGAGAAAAATGTTGGTTGAATAGCATCTTGGTTTAGACTGGGGGTGCCTGTTTGTTTTAACTTTATAAATGTAGGTATATATTTATGTTGAAGAAGTCAAAGGCACAGAATTGCAACTGGCAGTCCTGACCAAAGATGGTGAAGTTTGTTAGAGCTGTTAACCTGGGAAGCAATTCTTTCCGTTTGCTCAAAGCAGCGTCCCAGCGCGCCAGGTATTTCGGCCTTTCCCACCGACTTGCAGGGCCCTTTCAAAGAACTGGCAACCGGTGCCCAGCACTAGAGAGATTCACATCTGGCTTATCCGCGGTGGGGATTAATAACTGAAATGAACTTCTGGTGAAGCATTGGCTTCTCTTGCCCTGGCTAGACTCGGATGGAGATTTTGTCCCGTTTGTAGGCTAAAGGTGAGGGCATGTGATGTACAGGGGATCAGGTTGACCTAATTCTCCCTTAAGTTATGAATCTGTGAGATCAATGCAGAGCCAAATACAGCAAAAATGAGAAATTTCTGGTTCAAGAGAATTATTTTCAATGTATTTTAAAAACGCAAGTCACTTGCTTATTCTTTCAGCTGCAAGTAAGTAGCTGCCTTGGCTCTGTGGTGTGCCGCGCTGTTTCAGAGGCTTGGGCTGCATGGGACCTCCACTTGGTCAGCATCCCACTGTGCATCCTTACTTAACACTTAACGTAGAGAAGTTGCACCAAATAATACCCAGTTTGCAGAGGCTTGTGCTGATCCGTGATGCTACCTTCCTACCCTTAGATCAACAAAGGGCAACTGCTCTGGACTGACCATAATACAGAATTTTGTGTCAAATCCTCTAAAGTCAGCAGCATTTTCTACCTTGACTGGAGGCCCCCGTAAGACAAACGTGAGACTAGTTCAGGGGTTATTTCAGAGGTTCTTTTCCTTCTTCCCCCTTGGAAATGTGTCCATCCTGAAGTAGGTCATGGCAGGTTTTGATGACGTGTTGTGCCAGTGAACCATGTAAGAGTGACAGTGAACGCATCTTGCCTCCACTTGAAATGACAGGAGGAGTTCAAGGTTGGCCTGCGGGAGTTTCCCTGTCCCCAGCCTGTCTGCAGTCAGGATGGCACCGGGAGCTTGGTGTCATGGCACCCCAGTGCTGTTTGTTGTGGCAGTTGCTGGTCTTGAACAAGTCACTGAAACCACTGGGAGTTCTCAGCCCTCCCTGCTATAAAATGGGTTTAAGTCTCATGGTTTCCAAGCTTTTCCAGAAAGCTGCAGCAAAACTGGTGGTGCTTACAGATATCTTTGTTGTAGTCCTGACCTTCTTCAGTGTTGTGAGAATTCAGAACTCAAAGAAAATGTTTCATGCTTCTCTTCTGGTGAGTTTATGGCTACTGACTGTAGTAGAGTAATTGGCAATGATTTAAACAAGTCTTAGTCGCAGGAGTCGCAGGCCGTGCTGCTCAAATCCTGCATCGTCCATGCCCTGTGATTTTTACTAATTAAGTTTGAATTTGTGATTGCCCCAGCTTGTCTCCAGCTGTGCAGGGTGCATTCGGCCTCGCTCAGTGGCTGTCGGGGAAGAGCCCTGGCCTTGTGTCAAGGTAGGCGGGAGGTCATTGGGTCTTGCCCTGCCACCAGCCTCCACTGTGCTGGGACGCTGCTCTGCTGCACTGACGAGTGGGGGGCAGCTTTGCCCAAACACCGTACTTCGGGGGGGGATGTTAAGCCAGCGCTGTGGCAGCTGTCAAGGCAAAAGCAATATTCCCGGTGGAGTGTGGGGTTAGTGTCCATCTGCGGACAGTGGTCCTTCTCTGAGCAAACTGGTTCCCCCTCTTACTTTGTGGCACCGCTCGGTGTTTGCACTGGCTGCGAGTGGGAGCTGTGTAGCTGGCTGGTGCTTCAAAAAGTGGCCTGAAATGGTTGGCGTGGCCGAGGACCTTGGTAAGTGAATTCACCTCGGGGGGAACGGTCAGCCTGGGTCTTTCGTGGCTGTTCGGGGGGGAGCTCTGAGCCTTGAATGCTGCGCTTCATTCCCCCTCTTCGGCTCGTCAGTAGCTGACTGTTCTGGATTACCATTTCTGGTAATAATATGCTACTTGTAGAAAAAGCATATGAATTCAAGTCCATCTTTCACCATGGGCTTGCACTTTAAAACTAAAATGTGGTACAAGCTACGCAAGGTCTTTGGTAAAGGAAGAGGGGATGACCTCCAGAAGGCTGACGGTGAGAAACTGAGTGAAGGAGCTGTGTGCTGAGGAGGGGATGGATTCCTATGTGGCTGTTTCACATGCAAGAATGTCCCAATCTGGGAAACGTGCCAGTGAAATGTAAAATTAAAGCTCTGTTTTGGAGGCTGATCCACGCAGATAAGAGTCTGTGGCTGTTAACTAATAACTACAAGAGGGGCAGTGATAAAGGCGGCATGCTGGAGGACAGGAATTCACAGGTTTGTTCATGCTTAACCCCATTTGGACGTTTTTTTCCCCACATCAGAGATTAACAGCTCAGATGTTCTTGTGTTTTCTACTTCCCTGACTGTGAGCAACATGGTAAAGCCACTGGAGATCTTAACATGTGTCGTGCAGAAACGTGACAAGTCCTTCCCTGCTTTGTAAAGAAAACAGGAGAGGTTATGTGGTGCTGCCTGTGAACCCGGGGATGCCTCTTGGGACTTGTAGCCGTAACGCTGGTGCCCTGGGCCTGCTGGGGGACCTTGTGCCTCATACCACAACCGCCTGGGCTGTCCAAAGGACTTGGCGGTGCGTGCAAGCAGCACCTGGATCTTCACAGCATCCCTCTCACCTAGGGGTTGTCCTCTCTGCCACGCCACTGGGACTTTGTGGTAGGCTGTGCTCACACTGGTTTTGGGAGGGCTGACTGTCCTGATGGACACAGGGACACGCATGTGGGAGGTCGAGTACCCCCAGGAATACCTGCAGCAGTAACCAAGCAGCCTACTCTGCTTATGCGTACGTGGTGCTTCTTCATGTCGCCTGAAATCTTCAGAGGATCTTCATATTTAGGTGTTAAAACAAACACGACCACAAAAGCTGCCAAAAAACCCCAGGAATGAGTGGAGGGAGTGAAAAGTGCGCAATGTGAACGAGGCTCTTGTAGTTGTGGAAGATAAACAGGGAGGAAAGAGCAAGAAAGAGAAACTAATGGACAGTGAAATTAGGAAATATTGGAAGCAGCTGCAGGTGTATCAGAAGCTAAGAGAGTCTTAAAAGCACAGTCATCTGCTGATGCCTGGAACTGGAGAAATGTCGAACATTTCTTTCCTGTAGCTGGCGGGAAAGCTAGATGGTAGTACCAGCTACAGCAGCAGTGTAATGGTCTCTGTTGTAGTGGTAGCTTGGGAAATTAGCAAACAGCAGCTACTACAGCAGTGCATTTTTAAGTTTGCTGTTCTGGCTAACTTATATCCAGGCATTTTAAAAGGTCTGGCTGAGCAGTGCTCTCTGGGCCATAAATGCTAATTAAAAAAAAAAAAAGTATACATAATGAGTTAGACTGAAAAAAATGTGTGTTAGTCATAAACAACTAAGCTAATACCAAGTCTAATTTGGGCAAACTAGAATACTAGGCTACCTGTAGTCTGATGTTGGCTTCCAGTTAAATAATGTAATAGCTGGTAGGGATTGGATTGGTCATGGTCTAAGCGGGTGTTAATTGTAATAGCCTGTACAGATTTATTTTTAAATAGGCCTTTTCTTACATGGTGTGATTTTTCTGATGTTGCTATAATTTTTCTTGATAAAGGTGAAAGTGTTGGTATGTCTTGCATGTTTAAAGGGCTGAAATTGTGCCACAGGTCAGCGGAATAAGCAGCTGGAATGATTCGATGTGTCACACACTGTTGGAGCAGGTCTAGAGGAGGGCCACAAAAATGATCCAAGGGCTGGAGCACCTCTCCTGTGAGGACAGGCTGAGAGAGTTGGGGCTGTTCAGCCTGGAGAAGAGAAGGCTGCGGGGAGACCTGATTGGAGCCTTTCTGGAGTTAAAGGGGGCTTAGAAGAAAGATTGGGCAGGCTTTTTAGCAGGGCCTGTTGCAATAGGAAAAGGGGTAAAGGTTTTAAGATAAAAGAGAGAGTAGGTTCAGACTCGATATGAGCAGGAAATTTTTTTATGATGAAGGTCGTGAAGCACTGGAAGAGGTTGCCCAGAGAGGCGGTAGCTGCCCCATCCCTGGAAACATTCAAGGTCAGGTTGGACAGGGCTCTGAGCAACCTGATCTAGTGGTAGATGTCCCTACTCAGTGCAGGGGGGTTGGACTACGATGGCCTTTAAAGGTCCCTTCCAACCCAAACTATTCTGTGATTTTTATGAATAAATGAAAACCTGACTAAATGAAAGGTCACAGTGTAATAACAAAAGGAGAGCCATGGCTGATAGAGTATTTCTAGCAGTGTCCGCTGGGAATGGTTTTTTTGGCTTGATGCTAATCAAGAGTTGGGTGTCAATCTCTTGTCCGAAGTAACAAGCTATAGGATGAAAGGAAACGGCCTGAAGTTGCACCAGGAGAGGTTTAGATTGGATATTTGGAAAAATTTCATCACTGAAAGGGTTGTCAAGCGTTGGAAGAAGCTGCCCAGGTAAGTGGTTGAGTCACCATCCCTAGAGTTATTTAAAAGATGTGTACAGGTGGCACTTAAAGATGTGGTTTAGTGGTGGACTTGGCAGTGATAGATTTACAATTGGACTTGATGGTCTTAGGGGTCTTTTCCAGCCGAAATGATTGTATGATTCTAAGTTTGTCGATATCCTAGAAGAAAAGATGAAGTTATTTTGGATCATGTATGTGGGCAACACGAAGTCTGGGCAAGTTGCAAGTAATGAAAAGAGGCAAGTTAGTGGTGGAGTTGTGATGGCATGTGTGCTGGGCGAGACAACGAGGAGTTGTGTGACTGCCTTAAAAGCAGGCACTGAGCCGCAGAGCAGGCCGGAGGGCTGGCGGGGGTCTGCGGTGGCCTGGGAGCTGCTGCAGGAGCCAGGGCTCTCACGGCAGCACGGCCGTTCGCTGAACACAGAGCCCTGGCCGGGCATGGCAGCCAGAGACTCAGTGCGGTGCTTGTATGTGGATGTGGGAACAGTGAGCAGAGGCAGGGAGGGTGTTATCTCCGTGCAAGGTGTGCGGCGGCCGGTGCTGCACAGGAATGTTGCTGATAAGCTGGAGGGAGTTCGGGGAGGACCGTGAGAGGGGAGGGCTGCAAAGCATGCTGTACAGTAGAATGAGGAGCTTCATATGTGAAATAAACACTGGATTTCTTCTTTTTTTTTTTTTTTTTTTTTTTTTTTTTTTTTTTTTTTTTTT